>Ga0180431_10006813_pt1 | contig 13486 bp, 11 predicted proteins | sample SS_ome_11_FD_132459 | JGI IMG/M metagenome (GOLD analysis project Ga0180431, IMG submission 132459) | Hypersaline lake sediment archaeal communities from the Salton Sea, California, USA - SS_1_MS_1 metaG | ecosystem: Environmental > Aquatic > Non-marine Saline and Alkaline > Hypersaline >... | reverse complement strand
GGTTCAGCCTTCTAGTCGTGTCTGGCCACCATCAACGCAGATTGTCTCTCCGGTGACGAAACTTGAGGCCTCCGAGGCTAAGAATATGGTGGCGTAGGCTATTTCCTCAGGGCGTCCCCAGCGGTTAAGAGCATTGCGCCCGGGTGGCAGGTCGCCAAGGCCGCCAGCCTCGCGCAATAGCTGGTAACCTTCGGTTAGAATCGGGCCCGGAGCAATGCAGTTAACATTGATGTTGTGTTTGGCCCATTCAGCGGCCAGCGACTTGGTGAAGTTAATAACACCAGCCTTGGCCGCACCATAGTGCGCCATCATCGGCGAGCCGTAGACTCCGGCTATCGATGAAATGTTGATGATCTTGCCCTTCTTCTGCTGGATCATCACCTTGCCTGCGGCCCTCGAGCATAGAAATACACCCCGGAGGTCTATGTTCATAATGACATCCCAAGCGCCAGGGCTCATGTCCTCTAGGGGACAGTTAAAGCCGGCCCCGGCGTTGTTCACCAATATGTCGACCCGGCCGAACTCCTCAAGGGTCCTCTTCACCATGGTGTCCACGTCCTCGGGCTTGCGCACATCGGTGGCAATTGCCAGGGCGCGTCTGCCCAGGCTCATGATCTCAGCGGTCACCTTCTCCAGGTTCTCCAGATTGCGACTGGCGACTACCACATCTGCGCCCACCCGGGCGAACTCTATTGCTATGCCGCGTCCGATTCCCGTGCCTCCTCCAGTAACAATGGCTACCTTGTCCTTGAGGTCGAAAGGTGAATTGGTCATCTCAGATACCTCCTTGTCTCGTTTGCCCTAATAAATAACCTGTTCCTCTACCAGGCCTTGTATCTGCTCTGGGGACATGCCCAGTAGTTCGCCGAAGACATATTGGTTATGCTCAGCGAATAAGGGGCCATAGCCAGGTATATTGCCTGAGGAAGTTGAAAGCTTCCAAGGGGTGCCGATCACCTCCTGTTCTCCAATCACAGGGTGGGTGATTTTGGTGAAGACCCCGCGCTCCTTGACATGGGGGTCATCTTGTACCTCCTGAGCGTTGTAGGAGGACGCTGCGGCTACGCCAGCCTGTTGCAGGATATCCATCACTTCATAATGGGTGTAGTCTGTCGTCCACCGGGAGATAATCCTGTCGAGCTCATCCTCGTTCTTCTTTCTCGAAGAGGCGTCGCAGAACCTGTCGTCTTCGGTCAATTCAGGTTTTTCCATAGCGCAACACAAGGCCTGCCATTCCTCTTCGGAGGAGACGGCGATGCTGACCCAATTATCCTCACCCTTGCAGCGATAACAATTGTGCGGTGCCATGATGGAATCCCGATTCCCCTGGCGCTGTGGGTTCCGGTTGTTCATGGCATATTCCATAAACATATCGCCGATGAGCACGCTCTGCACCTCCGAAGAGGAGATATCGATATACTGTCCCTTACCCGTCTTGAAACGATAGATCAATGCGGCGAGGATGGCGAAGTAAGAGGTTGTGCCCACTAACAAGTCGGTGCGACCGGTCATCACAGATGGTTTGCCGTTAATGTGGCCGGTTACGTAAGACAGCCCTCCAAGGGCGGCAAAGCTAGGGGCAAAGCCAGCGTAGTTCCGCTCCGGCCCAGTGTTCCCCCGGCAAGATGAGGAAAGATAGATGATATCGGGTCTGACCTCTTTTAGTCCCTCATAATCAAGCCCGAGCTTGGTCATTACCCCAGGGCGAAAGTTCTCGATGGCAACATCACAAACTTTGGCGATTTCCTTTGCGAGCCAGGACCCTCTTGGATGGGAGAGATTGATGGTTATATCTTTTTTGCCGAGGTTAAATATGTTAAATATGGCGGATTCATTCTTGGTCTTACATATCATCCCCAAGGTTACCGAGCCGAGCCTAGAGCCGTCAATTCGTTTCTCGCTCTCAATCTTGATCACCTCTGCCCCTCCGAGGGCTAGCAGCAATGTGCAGTATGGACCAGCCCAAACCTGGGTGAAGTCGAGCACTCTCACTCCGTGCAACGGTTTGTTCATTGCATCCCTCCTATATGGCGCCAGCCTCTCTCAATTTCACCAGCTCCTGCCTGCTATGGCCAAGAAGATCACAGTAGACCGCCTCGTTGTGTTCGCCCAGCATCGGCGCCGGGCGCTCCACTGCCCATGGGGTTTCTGACAATATGTATGGTGCGGAAGGATAGGTAAGCGTGCCTGCGACCGGGTGGTCGATCTCGACGAAAAACCCTCTCGCCTTGAACTGTTGGTCATGCTCCATTATGGCACCTGGTGACCTAACCACTCCAGCGGGGACTCCCGCAGACTGTATCTTATGATACAGAATCTCCTTATCAAACTCCTTTGCCCACTCGCCAATAAGGGAATTTAATTCCTGAACATTCAGTTCACGCGAATCCCGGTCCTTAAACTTCTCATCTTTGGTCCACTCGGGGTCCCCCATAATCTGGCAAAAGGCCTTCCAGTGGCGGTCGTCGACAACGGCCATCCAGGCATAGCCATCTCTGGTGGGGATGAAGCCTCCTGCCCCTACCTTGCGCACCCTGCTGAGGACTTTCCCTTCAATGTCACGCATGAGCGCCGAGTCTCGATCAATGCAGAGTGATGCCTCCTGTTTAGAGACATCCACATGCTGGCCCTGGCCAGTCATCTCACAATAGTATAACGCCGTCAGCGTAGCTGCAGCAGCACTGAGCCCGTGGCAGTAATCCTCGAAAAATCCCCCTCCTTTGATCGGTCCCAGTTCACCATCGGACTCGAGCACAGGGGTGACATATCCTGACCCACTTACATGGCTGATGTTAAGACCATAGGCTTTATAGTCTTTGTAAGGTCCGGTTTGCCCAAATGGGGTGATCGAGGTCGTAATCAGTCGGGGGTTTATTGTCTGGAGGGTCTCATAATCAAACCCTAGCTGTTTCATCTTCGTGGGAGGGTTATCCTCCACCAAGATATCTGCCCACTTGACTAGCTGCTTGAAGAGCTCTCTCCCACTATGAGAGCCGACATTTAATGTAACCCCTAGCTTATTGGTGTTTAGGTATAGAAACAGGCCACTTCGCTCGGGGTGGGGGATGTCGTTGGGAAACGGCCCTCTCCTTCTGGCCTCATCGCCCGCCCCGGGCTGCTCGATCTTGATTACTTCTGCGCCGAGGTCGGCAAACAACTTGGCGCAATAGGGCCCAGCGACACAAGTTGCCAGTTCTAGCACCTTTACCCCAGATAAAGCTTTTTCTGTCATCCCTTCGCCTTTCTTATTCTCTGTAGCTACCTCCTGTGAGGTGCCGGGCAATCCGGCGATGATAATAGCATATTTGCTCGGGATGTGCCATATTAATGTCTTTGGAGAAGTTCACGGCCATCGTCAAGAAGCACACCACAGCAACCTGGATTGACGACTTTACCGACCGGTACCTTAATTTCTCCGAGTTGGGCGATATTTGAGCAGGCTGGTCGGCATTGATTGTCAGGTCATGAAAAGCCAAATTGTGCAGCCGGTGGAACTATAGAGCATTTTGCGTGGCTGGTCTCAATTCGCCTCGGTCGATCAAAGTTCTATCCTTCAAACCTTCAGTAGCTCACTGACCCTGTCATCACGCCAGTCTAACTGAGCTGCATAGGTTGGCGGAGGCCGAAATCGGTGGTAGCAATCCCGCAGGTCTGCCCCTAGGATCTCCATCTGGCCTATGTCACCGGCACCAAGAGCCTTGCACTGACAGTACCATAGGTATCCTATGTCTGAGACGTCAAAACCCATCAACTGGGCTGCCAAGCAGTCTGCAGCCACAGGATCTTGGCTTGCAATCGCTACCCTCCACTCGACAGGGTCGCCGTCGATGGGGCCATCACCGTCCATGCCGACATAGCCATCGATTATGCTAAGGTGTGGAGGATGCGCCTTAGCCAAAAGATACAAGTTCAGGTTATGGACAGGATGCCCCTGATGGATCTTACGCTTATCCCCTCCGGCGTATATTGCAGCAGTGTCCCTCATCCTTGTAAGTCTCGCTGAGCTTCGCAAAGGCGAAGGCAAGAGCTCATAGCCTTTCCCAAGCAAGCCCCGGAAGGTGCCACTGGCACCTTCCTTAACCCGGTAGTACAGACACCCCATTGCCAGATTCTTGATCGATAGTGTGAGTATGACAACGTCATGTGTTTTAGGCGGGCCGATTGCAATGCGATAATCGCTCTCAACTGCCTGCTTTGAAAACCGCACTCTCATGGGGTGAAGAGCAGAGTCGTACACCTCCAGAGTTTCCCACTCACCCTCGTTGAGGTCGACAAGCTCAACATCAAATTCTCCCGCTAGATCTGAATATCCAAACCTAGTGTATCCTTCACGAGCAGGCACAATTGTTGACTCTCCAATCGTGATTTTGCCGCCGTACCGTTCGCGCAGGAAGCGGAGCAAAGCACGCACTGCGTCAACATGGGTTGCCGCAAGCTGGTTGGTGGTCGACACAAAATTCACCTTTATGAAAACATTCGACTTGGCCTCAAGGTCAATATCGCTCTCAATTAGCCGTAGCGCTGTCTCGATATTCTCCTCCCGTCTGTCACCTTTGGTAAGCGCAATCTTGGACTTCACTGTTCCCTCAGCGAGATCAGATATAATTCAGCAGAGCATCCCTGGTGCCAATCCTATCACACTCCCCCCTTGGTATCAATTCATCTAGCAAGCCGCCTCTCCTGGCAGGTCGGGTCTTGGCAGCCCCGGCGTCCAGCGAACCGTCAAACTTTCCTAACTAACTCCTCACGAAGCTGCCAAAGGAAAAGCCTGTTCCCTCCACAAGCTCATCAAGACGCCTGTTCTCACTCCTAGTGAGCCTGCAATTTCTGGTTTGGTGCTCTTCCTCATACCTTGGGGCACCAGCAACCGACGCCCAAACCTGAGGGTCGGCAGCATTCCTGCCGCCTAAAAGAGGCTGCGGCATGCCGCTTCGATGAAGGGCTACAGGAGGTTGCAGTCGATAGGCCAGCTACCGTTCCTTGGGTGAAATGTCGGCAATGTTGCCTTCGAGATGAGCTTTGGGGTATAATTTGAAGCTGGGAGAGGTGTCCGAGTGGTTTAAGGAGCCGCTCTCGAAATTCGAAGCCGTTTGTTCCACCCTATGCTGCTAGCTATGATTCTGTGCCTCTGTGTTGGACTGTCGCGGTGATTTCGTATCTGGGCATACCATCTTGTGCCGGGGAGTGCTCAGGAGTTCGTTAGCAAAATGTTAGCAAATCCAGAGGAGGATCGGCTCCAATTATACCAGCTATCCCAAGAAGAATTTGTCGGCAAAGTGTAGGCAAACGTCAGCACGCTTCAGAGGATGTCACTAGCAACAACAACTACAGCTCAGTCACTGCTTGCTAAACCACGCCGGATAATCAAAGGTCTACGAGGAGAATTCTACTACATGGATGGCGGTCATCAACTCCTTCTTTATTGATTATCACCCAACTTCTATATCATATCATTTTTATCCATTATTTTTGAAATAGACTTCTTGCATTTTTGTATCTATTTAGATAGGGGGCCCCTCGCCCCTCTACTAGCTATGATTTCGGGGGGAAATTCCCTATTATAAGCGAGTAAACCATATATGGTAAACGATAAGGTAAACGCTATGGTAAACGTCATGGTAAACCTAGAAAAGCTCACCTGGGTCATAGGCTCAAGCGATTGAATCCTTTATACAAGGGCCTCCTTGATTTCACAGTTTTGTCTTTCGTTCAACGATAGCGAAGGAGCAACGCCGATCCTGCTGCTGGCAAGGATTTCACAAGTCGATGGAATGTTAGACCTCGTGGCAACCAAGTAGAACAATTCTGGAGGCCCGAGGGTGACTGATCGGACAATGATTTGACAGTGCCACCGCAGGCTTAGCTCTACGATTCTATAACTCAGCAATTCGGTTAGCCACCACAGACAGCGCCTGAGGTCCTCGACGTTGCACAGTACCCTCAACCAGGAGCAACCGCGCCTGAAAGAGGACTTCACCTGAGCGTTCTTGAACATCCGGAAAGACGGTTATATCAGCAATGCCCGTTCCATCCTCGGCGCAGATGTAGACAACTCTATTCCCATTCCAGGTAGGCGGGGAGTGGTATCGCATAACCCACACAGCAAGTTTGACCCCGTGGTTAGCCGGCAGCTCTTTCAGATCCTTGATCTTGGTAATGCCCTTAACTTGGCCATCAAGCAAGTCCAGAGGATGCCCGCTAAGAGTAAGACCCAGCAGGCCAAGTTCCCAGTGTTGCCTCAGCTTGGCATCCATTGCTGGGAATAACGCATCGGTCAGGTTTTCCTCACTAGCCACATCAAGGAGAAGCATTTTATTTTGTTCGCTCTGACTGCGCCTCTTTTTGCTCTTAAGCATGGAATCTACTCGGGATATAAGCTGGCACCATCCTCCACCAAGTAGCGATCCGTGGATCTGTTGATATCGGGGGGCAACACTCGAATCCCTTTCCACCGGGCATATTGCACCAGCACCCGAGGCGAAAAATAGCCCATAGGCTGATTATTGAGGACGCTAGCCAGCAACTCCGGCAGGTAATAGCACTTCAGCCATAACGTTTGATAGGCGGGAATGGCATAGGAGGCGGCATGGCCCTTGGGAAAGCCATATGCAGCAAAGGCCGAGACCTCTTCCCAGGCCCTCTCGGCATTCCCCTTAAGGACGCCGTTACCCAAGCACGAGGAGATAAAGGCCTCGCGCATCTTCCCCATCTCTTCAGGCGAGCGGTCATGGGTCATGGCCCGCCTCAGTCCATCGGCATCGGCGTAGCTCATCCCCGCCAGCTCATGGGCGATCCCTAGCACCTGCTCCTGGTACACAAGCTGGCCCAAGGTCTCCTTGAGAACGGGCTCCAGCCTCTTATCAAGATAGGTCAACGGCGCCTGTCCCTGTCTCACCCTGAGGTACTTCTCATGCATCCTCGACTTCATAGGTCCTGGTCTGATGAGGGCTAACAGCAGTATCAGGTCGTCGAAGCATTCGGGGAGGAGCCTGCCTGCCATCTCCCGCTGTGCCGGGCTCTCCACCTGAAAGCAGCCGATGGTATCTCCCGCCCGATGCATGGCAAAAACTCTGGGATCATCCCTGGGAATGGAATCTATGTTTATCTCGATGCCCCGGGTTCTTTTAATCTCAGCCACAGTGTCCTCGATGACATCCAGCGTGGGAACGGGGAGGATATCCATTTTGATCAGGCCTAAGCGCTCGATATCATCCTTATCGAATTGAGTAATGATGTCACCACCGCTCGACCGTTGCAGCGGCACCCAGTCGGTAATGTTGCCGGAACCGATGACCAGACCCCCCAGGTGCACCGACAGATGCCGGGGCAGACCGTCAACAGCGGAGCACAGTCTAAGCAAATCCCTAAACGCCGGATTCCTGAGGGCTCTATTAGCTTTTAATTCAGGTAGAGTGTCAATGTGTTCCAGGAGACCTTTTACCGAGTGCCACCTGACACCAGCCTGTAGCTCCACTACATCGCTCTCGGGCAGTTGTAGGGCTTTGGCCACTTCCCGGATGGGGCTCCGGGCTTGGAAGGTGTTGATAGTAGCTACCGCCGCCACGTTATCCTTGCCGTACTTGCTGGTGATGTAGTTTTTCACCTCATCCCGTCTGGTCCGCTGAAAGTCGATATCAATATCTGGCATCTCGTGGCGATCCTCGTGCATGAAGCGTTCAAAAAGCAGGTCGTACTCCACGGGATCCACATTGCTGATGTACAGGCAATAGACTACCAGGCTATTAACCGCGCTCCCCCGGCACTGGTAGCGTATACCCCTCTCTTTGGCAAATAGTGCGATATCCCACACTACCAGAAAATAGGTCTCAAAACCCAGAAAACCGATAACTTCAAGCTCGTGCTCCAGGCGCTCCAAAATCGCTGCGCTGAGGCTTCCATATCTACGTAAGGCTCCGTTGAGGGTCATCTTTCTCAAGTAGCTTTTTGCGCTGTACCCAGATGGAAGGGGAGAATTGGGAAACTTGGGCTTGCCTAATGGGAAATCGAGATTGCACTGATCGGCCACCGCCACCGTGTTGCTTATGGCTTCAGGTATATCCCTGAAAAGGGCGGCCATCTCGGCAGGAGACTTGAGGTATTGCTCCACTGTCCTGGGGCCCGGAAGCTGCTCTAAGGGAATGATCTGCCTGATAGCTTCCAGGAGTTCATGGACGGTGTATTCCTCCATCTCAGCGTAGTGGACATCGTTAGTGGCGACGATAGGGAGGCACAGCTCCTTGGCAAACTCCGCCAAGCGATATACAGAGTGCCTGCCCGAGCTGTTAGGGTGGTACACGAGCTCGATGTAAAACCGGTTCGGATAAATACTTCGGTAGAATCTTGCAGCCTCTTTTGCCTCTTCAAGTAAGCCTCGTGCCACAAGTTTGGATATCTCACCTTTGCTACAATCGGATAGAGCTATGAGGCCCCTGGAGTGCTTGGCCAACATCTCCTTGGTGGCCACGGGTCGGGAGTCGTCCTTTGCCAATTGGGCCTCAGAAATAATACGGCACAGGCTGGCATATCCTTTGAGGTCTTGGGCAAGAAGGGTCAGGTGGTAGCCGTCTTCTACATCTACCTCGGCGCCGATAATGGGCTTAATGCCCATTTCTCTTGCCTTATCGTAGAAGCGTATGACCCCACTAAGGCTATTGTGATCGGTGATGGCCATAGCAGGCATGCCGAGATGCTTCGCTTTCTGCAGGAGACGCTCTATAGAGGATGCGCCATCGAGAAAGCTATATGGCGAATGGACGTGGAGGTGAACGAAATCTTTCAGTCGTGCATTCGGTACAGCAGCCAATCTTGTCCTACCTTGCACAGGTCGCATATACCATCGGTTCTCCCCCTGACAGCAACCCTGAGAAAACAACGTACAGGTTCATCCTGCCACCAGGCTCCGGGCTCTCGCCACCAATTAATGACGCCAGTGATCTGGTACACTCGGCCTCGCCAGAGGAAAGTTCGGGGAACTTTTCCACCCTTTCGTTGAAGTGACACCTTTTCCAAAATAATTTTGCTCATGGAAGGAAGCCCCGAGAGAATAAGAACACTTGTTCTAATAATACATCAAGTGAGAGATCAGGTCAAGGGGTTTTTGTCCGATGTGGAGCCTGTATATCTGCGGTGACATTGGTTTCACTAAATGGCTTACCGCGTAATAAAGATGAGGGGCCTGGGATTAACTGCATAAACATGCCTTTTGTGCAACGATAGTGGTGTTTACAATGTTATTCTCTATAGCGGGATTTCAACGGTTACGACTGTTCCCTTGCCCAACTCCGATTCGATGCTCAAGGTTCCACCAAATAATTGAGCTCGCTCCTGCATCCCGATAACGCCCAACTTCCCATTGCTGCTAAGATCACTTAACCGCATGGGGACTTCAAAACCCCTGCCGTCATCAGTGATGGTCATCCTTATTTTCTCCATCCCTGACTCTAATCTCATCACTACCTTTGATGCCTCGGCATGTCTCTTAACATTGCCTAGGGCCTCCTGGGCAATACGGAATAACGCTAACTCAGCCTCATGTGGCAAGTCGCGCCTTTGCATGTCTAGCTGAACATCAACATCGATCCCATTTTCTGTAGTTAAGTTATCGGCTATCCATTCCAGCGCTGCTATCAACCCCATGTCGTCGAGTATGGCTGGCCTCAAATCCTGAGCATAGCGCCGCAAGCCGCTGAGGATTTCCACAGCTAAATCATGTAACTGAGCCAGCTTGTCCTGGACCGGCTTAGATGTTTTGTTCTTGGGGTCGGAGGATAATACGTCCAACTGATGTGTCAGCAGCAACAGAGACTGGCCGGCATCATCATGCAGGTCACGAGCGATACGTTTCCGCTCTTCCTCCTGAGCTACGAGAACTTTTTGGAGAGAGAAGCGTATGCTATCGCGCATTTTTCTTTCCTGTGTAACAACTCTGGCGATATTGTGGAAGGCTACGGGCTGATCATTTTGCGTGATCAAACGTGTTGTTAGCTCCACTATTTCCTCTGTTCCATCCCTTCTGAATAATCGCTGTTCGTAACGGTCATCGACAGGTTCACCTTTTAACAGCCTGCGCTTGACCATGCTGGCCAAGGCATAGGCATCCTCAGAGAGGAATTCGGTGACGTTCTTGCCCGATAGCTCATCGATATTGTAGCCGGTCATTTTTTCAGTAGCCCGATTTGCTGCAGTGATATTGCCGTTGAGGTCATGAATCCAAATAGCATCGCTAGCATTTTGGAATAGGTCACGATAGTTTTTCTCTGACAAGCGCAGGTTTGTCATTGCCACCTGCAGTCCATCCCGCTCTTGTCTTATCCTGCGCGATGTTACGATGAATGTCACCAGAAGCACTATGACGAAGATGGCGGTTAAGCTCACCCAGAGGGCATCTCTAAGACTCAGTGAGATGAAGAGGGCATGCGGAAGCATGGCCAGACTGCTGGCTAATGGAACGGTACCTCCGAACTTGATCCCGAATACCCAGCCAGAATAGGCTATGATAGGAATGCAAATGAGCTGACTCTCTGCGTGCTGCCCTAGGCCGAAGAAGACGCTGGTAACTGCAAATAGCCCCACTATTATCCAAAAATGGGGACTTAGCACTATGGACTTGGATTTTGGTGTCAGAAATGAAATAGACATGTGAACTCTAAATGGCTCTTATAAACTGGTGCGGGAACAGCTGGAAATCTAGTCGTTGCTTTCGTCATCAGACAGGTCCTCCAAGGTGATCCAGCCTTCCCTTACCCCTTTGACTATGGCCTCGGTTCGCGAGGCTACATCCAATTTGTTAAAGATACTGGATAGGTGCGCTTTTACTGTGCGGACAGTGAGAAAGAGTTCCTTCGCTATATCCTTGTTACTCATGCCTTTGGCAGTTAGCTTTAAGACCTCTAATTCCCTATCGCTGAGTTGTTCATCTGTCTTCCGTTCAGCAGAATCAGCCTGCATCCGCACACCGTACTTTAAGATCTTAGCTATTATGGTAGGATGAAGCACTGATTCACCCGCATGCACAGCACGGACCGCCTTCACCAGGACCTGGCCCCGAGCACTCTTCAGTAAGTAACCGGCTGCTCCTGCTTCCATTAGGCCGATAACGTAACGGTCATCATCGTAGGCCGTTAGGATCAGCACAGCGGTGGTGGGATTTACCTTTCTGATCTGCTTAGTTGCCTCGATGCCGCTAAGCTTTGGCATCACGATGTCCATTATTACTATATTCGGCTTTAATTCTGAGCTTAGTTTGACTGCTTCTTCCCCATCACCCGCCTCACCGACTACCTCCATGTCTTCGTGTTGTTCAAATGCATTCCGCATTGCCTCTCGCAGCAGTGGATGGTCATCTGCAATTACTATCCTGATCTTCTCCTTTGGGGTCTTCAAGTCAACTCCTTTCGGGCAAGCCTGCTTCTTCCAAGCTGATTTTACAGCATAAGAGCCAGGGTGGCAACAGAGTTTGTGCCTCTTGCCTCCCACCATACCTTTGTACATCCACGATTGTACTTTCGGTCATGTCAAAAATTGAGCTAAAGGTCGATGACTTACACCCCAGGGGCTAGTATTGTTTAAGTGGGGCTAGTAGAGAACTGGGAGGGAAAGGGGGATTAAGATGGGAGCGTTAAGCAAGACAGAAGCAAAAGAGATGGTGGAAACAAGAGGGCTCACTGCTGAGGTTCTCGAAGGAAGACAGTTGGTGCTGGAGGTGTTGGGAAGGGCTGCCGAGGACAGCGACTTCCTAGCCCGACTGGCGGAGAATCCAAGTGAGGCTCTTGCCGATTACTACACTCTAACCTCAGAGGAGAAAGCTGCCTTGGCCAGTGGCGACATCAAGAAAATAGAGGAATGGGTGGGCAAGTTAGATGAGCGGCTGGCCATGTGGCTATGGTGCAGGCTGAGTCAAGAGAAATGGTGAGCTCTGTGCTCGCTGCCAGATCGTTTCATGAGTCTAGCATTTAGCTGAGTAATGCGAGATGAAAGAGCAGGATGTACGGGTGGGACAAACCATTTCGTCTGAGGCACTGGCTGAGCTGGTGAAGAAATCAGCTCCCGACTGTCTCCCGCCTGCCGAGGTAGCACGGAAGGCGGAAACGGTGGGGGTCACCAAGGCAAAACTCGATGTCCTGACAACAGTTCTGCTTGGCATACTGGCTGGGGCCTTTATCGGTCTGGGGGCCATGCTTTGCACTCTGGTTACCACAGATGCCGGCCTGGGCTTTGGCCTGACAAAGCTACTTGGGGGAGTTGTCTTCTGCTTAGGCCTGATTCTTGTAGTGCTGGCTGGTGCTGAGCTTTTTACCGGCAATTGTCTCCTGGTGATGGCTTGGTTCGGCGGCAAGATAGGCTTGGGTAGTCTGCTGCGGAACTGGGGGTTGGTATATTTTGCCAACCTCGCTGGCTCCCTGGCTCTGGCGGGCCTGATGTTCTACACGCTTCAGTGGGGTTTCAATGGTGATACAGTAGGGGCTAACGCCGTCCTGATTGCTAATGCTAAGGTCAATCTCTCTTTCACATCGGCTCTCACCCGGGGCATCCTATGCAATGCCTTGGTCTGTTTGGCTATCTGGTTAGCCTTTAGCGCTCGCACCGTGGCTGGCAAGATATTTGGCATCCTGTTTCCCATCACCGCCTTTGTAGCAGCTGGTTTTGAGCACAGTGTTGCTAATATGTATTTCATCCCTATGGGCATACTGCTTGCAAATAAGTCTGCTGTGCTTGGTGCGGCCGGGTTGACTTCGGCTGGCGTGGCTAACCTCAATGTCGCAGGATTTGTAGGTAACCTTATTCCGGTCACAATCGGAAACATCATTGGGGGCAGTTTCTTAGTAGGCGCAGTGTATTGGACAGCCTACCTACGTCAGGATCAGGCCAATGTGTGGATGGCGTTAAAACGCTGGCTGAAGACAATGGTTCCTTCCTTTGGCCACACCGAGCCAGAAGAGGTGGTAGCTACGCCGATTGAGAGCGGGGCCTTACGCGAAGCATTAGCTCGAGCGGTGCTTGCTAAACGGGCCAGGGAAAACGAGGCAGTTGCTTCGGAGACTATGGGCAGCAAGGCCTTACGTGAGGTGCTTGCCAAGGCAGTGCTGGCTAAAGCTGCAGGGGATGATGCCTTCTTTACAAGATTGTCCCGAGAACCCGATGAGATTCTAAGAGGCTATGATCTAACGCCTGAGGAAAGGGCGGCGTTAACCAGTGGTGATATCCAATGGCTGGAGTCTAGAGTCGGTACCCTGCGTGACCCGTTAGGAACATGGGTCACCCTGAGATTAGCAACAAATAAGGAAGAAAGGTTAACTTTGAATCAATGAGCCACGGCTGGCATCAGCTTAATAGTCGGCTCAGTAAGGGGGTGTAGACGGTGAACAAGGTTGTCGCCAGTGTGGAGGAAGCGATAGCAGACATAGAAGACGGAGCGATGATAGCAATACCTGGCTTTTTTGCTGCTGGGGTTGCCAGGACTTTGCTGAGGGCCTTGATAGCAAAGAGG
>Ga0180431_10006812_pt1 | contig 13486 bp, 5 predicted proteins | sample SS_ome_11_FD_132459 | JGI IMG/M metagenome (GOLD analysis project Ga0180431, IMG submission 132459) | Hypersaline lake sediment archaeal communities from the Salton Sea, California, USA - SS_1_MS_1 metaG | ecosystem: Environmental > Aquatic > Non-marine Saline and Alkaline > Hypersaline >... | reverse complement strand
GTGGATTAGGTTCGCGGTTGTATCGAACATAGAACAATTTGCAGAGCAGATGGTGACATGGGGCTTGTCTCCAACGAATATACCGTAGTGATTTTGGCAACGAACCAGCTAGTCAGGAAGAGGGGATAGGGGCCATGCAGGAAGAACGGCGCGAAGAGGATCCGATAGCGAAGCGGGTGAAGGAGCAGAATCGCGTGGCGATACAGACGGCCCTGGCGACGAAGGAGAGCGAGGGCGTGTGCCTGTCGCACGCTGCGACGGTGGAAGTGGGCGTGGCGGGCCTGAAGATGGCAGAGACGAGCTTCGACCTGCAGCGGACCTCGGATACGAAGCTGGATGCGTTGCATGAGAAGATCAGTGATATGCAGGAACACCGTGAGTTGTCGGTGAAGTTGTTGAAAGCGGTGGTGGCATTGCTGGGGGCCCTGGGTGGAGTGGGTGGCCTGGTGGGTATCGCGCAGTTGGTGGGGTGTTCACAATGAGTAAGAAGGTGTGGCGGTATACGACGGAAGAAAAGCTGCGGTACCGGATCCCGGCGTTCGCGGGGATCCTGGCTGAACCGTTTGTTCATGAGTGGTTCACGATTTGCCCGGACGGGTTTCTGACGATCAATGAGGAATACTCTTCGGACGGGTGCAGCTGGGTACCGGACGGGCCGCGGCTGATGAATGTGCCGGAGTGTTTCAAGGTGCGGTGTAATCGGAAGGGCGACTATATCCGGCAGACGACGCCTGGCGCGATTCCGCATGATCTCGGGTATCAGTTCCTGGATGTTATCGCGGCCGCGTTGGGGCTGGATCCGGCGCTGGTGCGACTTGCTTTCGATCTGTTGTTTGCTGAGCAGCTGAAGCAATACGGGTTCAGGCTGTGGAAGCTGTACAAGTTTGGGGTGCGGACGTTCGGCGCGGCGCACCGAAAGGTGACAAGGACGTGGCGCAGAATCTGCGGCCTGTTCGCGAAGAAGCCGGTGGAGGATTAGAGCGATGGCGTACGATCCGACGGATCCGATTATGTGGCAGGTTGTTGATGGGCTGATGTTCCAGCCTAACAGCGACGAGTTACGGGAATATCTTGATGATCATCCGGGGGCGGAGATTCACACCGTGCGCGCGAGTGACCTGGCGGGCGATCAGCAGTACGGGGCGCCGTCGTATCAGGAGAGCACTGAGGATATGCTTGAGGCGTATCTGCGGTATGGGCCTGAGTTTGCGGAGCAGCAGTTCGCGGAACAGGAGCTTTATCTACCGCAGCAGACGGAACTGGCGATCGAGCTCCAGCGGGAATATGGGCCGGAACAGTATGACCTGATGCTTGAGCAGATGCGGCAGTATCTGCCTCAGTTCGCAGAGCTCGACATGGCTGCAGCGGAGAAGCAGCGGCAGCAGGAACTGCAGCAGGTTCTTGAAATGTCGGGGATGCTCCCGGATATCCGGGCAGCTGCAGAGGATCCGGCGATTACGGCAATGCGGAACATGCTGATTCAGCAGGTGTCTGATGAGCTTGCGATGGGGATGGAGTTGTCTCCGGACCAGGCGCGGAACGTGGAGCAGGGGCAGCGGGCGTCGGAGATTGCACGGGGCCTGGGTGAAGGACAGGGCTCGGCAAACCGCGAAGCGGTGGCAAAGGCGATCGAGGGGCTTGAACTGCAGCAGCAGCGGCAGCAGGCGGCAGGTGATCTGCTCTCGCAGGAGTACGCAGCACAGATTGATCCGTTCCTGGCAGTGCTGGGCCGGCCGGCAACGTCTCTGACGAGTGGGCAGGCGGCAATGAGCTCGGGCCTGAATCAGCCGACACAGGCGGGGTATACGCCGGCTTCGGCGGAGTTCCTGAATATGGCGACGAATGTTTACGGCCAGGCAAGTAGCAATGCGCTGACGGCGCAGCAGCTGCAGGGCCAGCAGGATCAGAGCAATTCGATGATGAACATTGCGGCTATGCAGCCGTATCTGGTGGCGTAGGAGGCGAATTATGCCGTTGCAACCGAGAGGTGTGGATCCGTTCTTGCAGAGATTGATGCAGCTGAAGTCGCAGCTGGCAGGGGGAGCGGGGCCGCGGAGATCCGCGCCGGCACGTTTCCCCGGTTTACCGGGGCCTGGACGTGGTGTGCCGGTGGCAGGAGCAGGGGCGACGGGCAGGACGGCTATGTCGCCTGAGATGCGGATGCAGGCTATGCAGCGATCTATTCAGGAACAGCAGCAGCGGATGGTGCCAAGGGCGCCAGCGACTTCGCAGCGGACACGTCGGCCGGGGCCGGCGACACAGCCGAGGCGCCAGGTGCGGCGACCGGTACAGGGCTCACTATTCTAAGCATGGAGGTAATGAACGATGGCGTACGGTGGACCTTTGACGACGATGAACCCGATGGATCCTTTCTTCCAAATGCTCTTTCCGGGCGGGATGCAGTTCCCCGGTGCGCAGCGTGCACCGATGGAGAAGCCTGGTGGCATTGATGCGCTCAAGCAGGGCGGCGGTGGCGGCGGACCAGGCGCGGCGGCGACGTTGGGCAGCATTGGGGGCATGGCGGGAGGCCCGATTGGTGGCGCGGTCCTCGGCACGATCGGGACGGTAGTTGATCTGATCGAGGGGCGGAAGGCCCGTAAAGAGGCGGAGAAAGCGCAGAGGAAGGAACGTGTGGCGGGAGCTTATGCGAACCTGGCAAAAGCGGCCGGCGGATTTGCGCCGGGCCCATTGCCGGCACAGGCGCCGATTCCTCGAGAGAGTGTTGGCGGTGCTGCTCTGAAGATCGGGGGGATGCTGGCGAACGCGGCCGGCCAGGTGAAGCAGCAGGCGCGACAGGCGCGGATGGATCAGCAGGCGGCGGATGATGCGGCTTGGATGCGTGGGTACCGTGAGGACACGCTGGGCGAGACGCAGCGGCGGAACCAGGCGCTGGAGAGTCTTGAGAAGAGTGCGCAGAATCTGCGGCGGATGAGTGTGGACCTGGACCGTGATCAGTTCGATGCGGGCCGTTCGGACGCAACCTTTGACCGGGGGATGCAGAAGGACGTGTTCCAGGAGACGAGCCGGCATAACCTGGCGACAGAGGATATCTCCCGGATCCGTGCCGAAAACTCGGGCGGCGGCGGTAACTTCCCAGGCAGCACTGTGAACGCGATGGTTGAGCTCTTGTATGGGCCGAGACAGGAAGATGCCCGGACGGGTTTCATGAGGTCTGTGGCACAGCAGCAGGGGATCCCGTGGGCTGGGCAGGATGCAGAGAGCAATGTGACACCGGAAGTCGAGCAGGCATTGATCCGGTGGTTAGCGCAGCAGGGGGTCCAGCTCCCAGGCGGGAACAATCCGGCAGGGCTTGTAGCGCCTCGTCCGTAATAGAAGGGGGCGATAGTGGCTCACCCACAATACACCTACACGAAGAAGACTTTGCTGGACTCGGTGCGTCGTACGTTCCCCGGATCGTATGATGATTGGCCTGATGATCACCTCTATAGCGCGTGGATGCAGAGGTATCCGGCCTATGAGCCCCAGGTGGATCCGAGCACGATCGGGCGTGCACCGAAAGCGGCGGCACCGACGGATGGTGTGGGCCGGCTCCCGATGGCAGAGGAAAGGCCCTCGATGGCGGGAGAGCGGGCTGCAGGTGTGGCAATGGCTGCGCGGCCGGGCCCGGCGGCGCCTCAGAGTCTGATCGAGTTGTCAGATGCGAGTCATGCACAGGTGGAGCGTGATGCGTTGGCGGCACAGGGGCGGCGGCGGGTGATGGACGTGGTGCATGGCGCGAATGTGTTCGCGGAGCGCAATGACGGCCGGCAACCGGGACAGGTGTTGCCGTTCTCGGAATTGCACCCATTGCTGTCTGAGGGGGATGCAGCTGCAGAGGCGGAGATGAATGAGCGTGTGCGTGCATTTGCGGCGGAGCAGGGCAGGTATCCGGGCCAGGTGCCGTATGATCCGCTTGGGAACCTTGAGAAGATGATCCATCCTGATCTGCAGGCGCGGTTCCGTGCGGAAGAGACGCGGGAAGCAGATATCGCGCAGCTGGTGGCGGAAGGGCACGATGTGCTTATCCGGTCAGAGCCTGAGAGCCGGCAGACGTTCGGGGAAGCGATACGCCGGAACTTCGGCACGCGTAAGGGATTGCTGCAGATGCTCCCGATCTTCGGATCGGTCGATCGTGCGTTTGATAAGGCCGAGGTGTGGATGGCCGCACGGCGCCTGGCGAATGACCATTATCCGCCGGAAAATGCCCCTCTATATATAGGAAGCCCGGAGATGCGGCGCGAGGCGGATGAAGAACTGCTTTGGGAAGTGGAGCAGGTGAACCAGGCGCGGGCCCGTGAACAGATGCTGCGGGATAGCGTGACAGGGCGTGCGCTGGGTGAGGCACCTACCTGGTGGCATGACACGGCCGAGGTGGCATTGAACATTCCGCGGTTTGCCGGTGAGTTTGTTGCCAGCGGCGGTGCCGCGGCCGTGGGCCGTACGGCGGGTCGTAGGGGCGTGCTGATGATCCTTGGCAATGCGGCAAGGACAGGAGGCGGCAAGAACCTTGCGCGGCTTGGTGGGGCCCTGGCGGGCACTGTGACGCGTTCGGTGTTGTTCGCTCCGCATATCGCGGAACAGACTCTTGAGAACATGATGCCGGATTACTCGTTCGGTGAGAATGAAGCTGGCGAGTTCCAGGCACTGATTGAGCCGGGAAGCGGTGATGAGTTCGGTGAGGCGTTCGTGAAGGGCTATGGCGACGTGTATATCGAACTGCTCTCCGAGGTGGGCGGTGCAGGTATGCAGCGTGCGATCTCGATGATTCCGGGCGGTAACCAGGTGCGGCTGGTGAAGGCGGCACTGTTGCGGTCATGGCTGGGCCAGAACAGTTCACGGCGTATTGCCGGCGCGGCACAATGGATGGCGCGTAACGGTGGCTGGAATGGAATGTTTGAAGAGGTGGGCGAGGAACGCCTCGGGGCTGCAATGCGGGCCCTGGTGAATCTTGGCGAGTGGGAAGACGTTGTGCCGAGTGGGCGCGAGTTGTCTGTTGAGATGGGTGCGTTCGCGTTGCCTGGTGTGGGCAATGTTATGGCGGAGGTCGCCCGCTCGGTGGGCGAACGGGGCCTTGCGGCCGGAAGGCAGCAGCTTGAGGCCAGCACGGCAGAACGCCGGGCCCGGAACGAACGTCTACGCGAATTGATCAATGGTGAGGATGAACGGATCCGGCAGGCGACGGAACAAATGGCAGCCGACGCCGAGACGATGCGCGAGAGCGCAGAGGCGGATCCGAGATTACCTACGCCTGCACCAGCTGCGGAAGCGGAGCCATCCCCTACGCCAGCTGCTGCAGGCACTTTTTCAGAAGAGGAAGCGCCGCCAACGGGGGAACCGACGCCGGCACCGGCGCGCCGTGGAGTTCCTGCTGCGGAAGCGCCGGCCGCTACCCCCACTGGTACGCCGGTTGCGGAACCCCCCGCGGCGGACATTGCTGAAGAAGCGGATCCGTTTGAGCAGTTTGGGCTGCGGATGGCTGATGCGGTGCAGCCGGCGAATATGCAGGAGGCAATGCGCTTATGGAGTTCGGGTGTGTCGGGATCCCGGATGTTCGCGGTGCATGAGCAGGAAGATACTCCGATCGAGATAACGGATCTGGAGATGCTTCAAAACTATGCTCCCGACCAGATGTACGCTTTTGAGGACGTGGCGCCGGCAGAGGGTGAGAAGACCGTACCGAGTTCTACCCCCCAGGCAGAGGGCGGGGCGCCGGAGCTTATGACGCCGGAAGCCTGGCGCGAGGATCCGCGGGCGTTACGGGTACCGGAGGGGATCCTGAGTCTGCGGCCGGAAGAGGTCACAGAAGAGAACTTGCAGCAATACAGCGGGCGTGACCTGCAGGCGCTGGCGATCGTGTTGAATGTGCCGAAGTCGGGCACGAAGGCGAAGAAGATAGGGAACATTGTCGCGGGGATCCGGCTGCGGGAGCAGGTGGCGGATGCGACGGTGGAATCGTTGGTCGCAGACTTCAATGCGCGAGAGCTCAAGGAGATGGCGACAACGGCGCGCGCGTGGCGCGGTGGGAATAAGAAGCAGCTGGCGGCGGGGATCCTGCAATGGCGGGATCGGGCCCGTGCAGAGGGGCAGCGTAACATTGCGCTGGCACGTCAGTCTGTGGCCGTATCGCAGGCTATCGAGGAAGGCCGGCCGGTTAATGCCTGGACAATGCGCGAACTGTTGAAGCAGCGGTATATCGGTCAGGACGAGGTAGACGGCTGGATGGTAGAGGGTGAGGGACGTGAGGCCCGCTATCTGCCGCCGGCAGCGGCGGAGGGGGGGAAGACGGTACCGAGTTCCTCCCCCCAGGCAGAAGCGCCGGCGGATCCGGCCGCGGCGAATCGTGCAGAAACGGGTCCGTCAGAGTACGTATTGTCGCCTGGGGAAGAGGGCAACTTCTATATTCAGAGCAGCAAGGACGGTTTTGTGCGGGCGGTGGACGCGAAGCGCGTCCGGATCCCTGGCTTGCCGGAGATTGAGTTCTTCCTGCACCGGGCGATTGGTGAGGATGAAGGGGGATGGCGGATCAGTGACGCGCTGACGGGTCAGAACGTGAGCAAGGGCTCGCACCCAACGCAAAGGGCGGCGCGGGATGCGGTGAATTACCTGATCGAGAAGAACGGTCTGGATCTGGAGAAGTACCGGGAGGCGCAGCAGGCGGGAATTGAACGGGCCGGCGGGCATAGCCCACGGTATATGCCGGCGGCGGAGTTGGCGAGCTTTGAGCCGTCTCCCGCGACAGGTGAGAAGACGGTACCGAGTTCTTCCCCCCAGACGCAGGCAAGGGCGGAGCCGGCAAAGAAGAAGAAGCCGGCAGCAACGGCCGGAGAGGGCCGGTCGATCGGGCAGAACGCAGCAGGGGAAGAGATCTTTGAGGATGATAACGGGGTCAGGAGCCGGGTGACAGATACGGGGTTCCGGGTTACGGAGCCCGTGGAGTTGGTGCCAACGCGGTCGGGTTATGTGCCAGGCGTGGATCCGGCAGAGCGCAGTGACCAGTTCAAGACAACTGACGAGCTTGCCGACTCGGCGGAAGAAGCGCCGGCCGAGGATGATGGCGAAGCAGCGGGCGAGATTGAAGAGGCGCCGGATGATGTGTTCCCGGATCCGCCGGAACAGGTGCGGGCGGAAAAGGTGGCACAGGCTGCAGGGGAGCTCTTGACGCCGGAAGAGGCGAATGAGCGACTTGAAGAGTGGAAGGCTGAAGCGGCACGGATCTCCGAGGAAGAGGATCATAGTGGCGAGGTGATTATCAGCCTGTTCGATCGTACGGGCGTGTGGTCGGATCCTTATGCGGCAGCTGGTTACAACGTGATGACGATCGATGCGGAGACGGGCGAGGATGTGTTCGCGTTCAGTCCGCAAGTGATCCTGGATACAGTTGAGGAACAGGGATGGGATATCGTGGGGATCCTGGCGGCGCCGCCGTGCACGTCGTTTGCAGTGAGCGGGGCCCGGTGGTGGGAAAACCGGCACGATATGCACAACCCGGATATGGTTGAGGAAATCTACGGCCGGAAGGCTGCGAAGGTGGCAGATTCACCTGTGGAGGCAGCTGAGTATCTCGGGGCCTATGAGGGGATGCTGGTCGAGCTTGCGCGTAGTGCAGGGCACACGGTTGAGTTCTATGCGCTTGAGAATCCTATCGGCCGGATCGCAAAGCGGATCGGTCTGCCGAAGCCGACACTGACGTTCCAGCCGAATAATTACGGGGATCCGTACACGAAGAAGACGCAACTGTGGGGTGAGTTCAATCCTGATCTGCCCCAGGCGAATGTGGAGCCTACAGAGGGAAGCAAGATCGCGAAGCTGCGCGGGGATGTTCCTGAACAGAAAGCGCAGCGATCGGTTACGCCTGAAGGGTTTGCTTACTCGTTCTTCATGGCGAATCACGGGCCGGCAGTTGCACAGCCGGTACCGGGCACGCCTGAAGTGGCGGCGCCGGCAGGGGCAGAGGGCGTGATCCTGGCAACGGATGAAGCGTTGCAGGCGAATGATAAGAAGCTGGATAACCGGTGGATGCAGCGAATTGCGAATGATGCCTATGGCGGTGAGCGCGGCGAGGGTGCGTACACGCCTCGGGATGCTTACGACGCGATGGAAGCAGGGGTAAACCTGCACATTGAGAATATGTCTCAAGGGGAGAGTGACCTGGTTGACTTCGCGGATCCGGCGGGAACGGTGGATCGCCTGGTGGCTCTGACGAACCGGCTTCCGCGGCAGACGACTCGTACGAAGGAGCAGGTGGAGTTTCAGCAGTTCTCTACGGTGCCGACGGAGGCGTTTGTGGCGACGGTGGCGACGGGGATCCGGCCGGGTATGACGGTGCTGGAACCGTCAGCTGGTACGGGGAACCTGGCGACGATGGCGAAGCTGGCGGGCGGCGAGGTGATCACGAACGAGATCTCGGAACGCCGGCAGGAGCTCTTGAAGTACCTGGGATATCCAGTGCACGCGGTGGATGCGATACACCTTCACTCGATGTTGCCGGCAGATATCGCCCCTGACGTGGTTTTGATGAATCCGCCGTTTTCTGCACAGGGGGGCAAGGTGTCCCACCACCGTACGGAGTTCGGGGCGAAGCATGTAACGGAAGCACTGGCACGGCTGAAGACGGGCGGACGCCTGGTGGCGATCGTGGGGCAGGGGATGGCGCACGATCGGCCGGGCTTCGCGGCGTGGTGGACGAAGATCGAGCGCCGGTACAACGTGCGCGCGAATATCGGAATCGATGGGAAGCATTACGGGAAATACGGGACGGGATTCGACAATAACATCATCGTCATAGACAAGACGGGGCCGACTCCTGGCGAGACAAGGGCGGAGAAATTGCTTAACATAACCCGTGCTGACGGGTTGTCGCCGGCAGAAGCGCTTGAGTTGCTGGAGCCCCTGGGAAGGGAAGAGATCAGTGAGCGACTTTCTGAGGACAGCGGAGAAGACAGCGGAACAGGTTCTGCTGGAGGTGTTCGGCCAGGTGTACGATCGGAAAGATCCGAACCAGGCGCGGAGCCCTCTGCTGGAACTGGTGGCACAAGTGCTGGGCGACGAGGGACTTCGGCTGCAGGCGACTCAGTTGCTGGGCAACGATCTGAACGAAGAGACGTGGGAACTGTGGCTGAACCTGGTGAACCGGGAAGAGACGCAGCCGAAACTCCTGCAGCTGATGGTGAGCGGGCTGCAGAGGGAGCAGCAGCCGGTGCCGACGGACCCGGAGAATCTACCGGAGTGGGCAGGGGAAGCAGTGAACAGGACACTGAACGATCTGGGTTCGTAGAGCTCGATGAGGATCTCGCGATTGAGGGGCTTCAGGAAGAGGACGCGGGCCTGTTCGCGCAGTACCGGGTGCAGAAGGCACGCCTGAAGGGCGCACAGCCACATCCTGCAAACATCGTGGAGTCGGCAGCACTGGCAAGTGTGGAAGCGCCGGCAGTTACTTATCAGCCGAAACTCCCTGCGGAGGTGATCAAGGAGGGGCGCGTCTCAGACCTTCAGCTTGAGCCGGTGGTATACGGAGGACAGCGGCACAGTGAGCTGTTGCCTGATGGCCGGCGGGCGGGGTACCTGATAACGGACGGTACGGGCCTGGGTAAAGGGCGCGAGATCGCGGCGATCATCTATGACAATCTGATGCAGGGCCGGAAACGGGCTGTGTGGGTGTCGATCTCTCATGACCTGAAGGATGATGCTATCCGGGATCTTGAGGCTGTTGGTGTGCCGATGGAGTTGATTCACCAGCGGGATATCAAGCCTGGGGATCCGTTGCCGGATAAGGACGGGGTACTGTTCACGACATACTCGATGCTCCGGCAGAATTTCAAGACGTCCAAGGACCGCTATAAGCAGGTGGTGGATTGGATGGACGCGGCGGAGTTTGATGGTGTGATCGCTTTCGATGAAGCGCACCAGATGAAGAACGCGTATGTGTCGGCGCACGGTGGCAAGGCGAAAGCGGACGAGGGCACGCTCCAGGGGCAGATGGGCCTGCAGCTGGATGATGATGCGCCTGATGCACGGTTCCTCTATGTGAGTGCTACGGCGGCAACTGAGGCGCGGAACATGGGATACATGGGCCGGCTTGGGTTGTGGGGTGCGGGTGCTCCGTTCGGGACGTTCATTGAGTTCATGGAGGCAATGAAGGCGGGCGGGGTTGGTGCGCTGGAAATGCTGTCGCGTGACCTGAAGGCAATCGGGGCCCTGGCAAGTCGATCGATCTCGTACGAGGGCGTTGAGCAGAACCAGGTGATGCACAATCTGACGGATGCCGAGGTCGAGCAGTATGACACGATCGCGGATTTCTGGTCTGAAATGACTGAGGTGTTCGGGGAAGCGGCGGATAATGCCGGCGAATCGAAACGGACGGGCGGGAATCGGTGGTCGCAGTTCTATAGTGCGCAGCAGCGGTTCTTCCTGCAGCTGATGATGAGTTATCAACTGCCGGAGCTGATCGCGGAAGTGGAGAAGGATCTGGCGGAAGGTCGGAGCGCGGTTATCAACGTGTTCCATACGAATGAGAGCGCAACAGCGTCGAAGGCTGCGAAGGCACAGGCACAGGGGGTCGATCTTGAGGATCTCGACTTCACGCCTCGCGATATCATTGAGTCGATGATCGATAAGCAGTTCCCGATGTACCAGTACGAGGATCAGGAGGATCCGGCTACGGGTAAGGTGCAGACGGTGATGCTGAAGGATGCGGCGGGTAACCCCCTGATCAATCGCGAGAACTATGAGATGAAGGAGCAGCTGCTCTCGCGCCTGGCGGAGATCTCACTGCCGGCGAATCCGTTTGATGAGATCGTGAATCATTTCGGGGTGGACCGTGTGGCGGAGGTGTCGGGCCGGAAGCAGCGGCTGAACTACAAGACGGGCCAGTATGAGAAGCGGAAGATCAAGGGCGTTAAGAACAAGGATCTGAACCGTTTCGAGATGCAGCAGTTCCAGGATGGTCGCAAGAATGTGGCCTTGATCTCTGCGTCAGCTACGACGGGGATCTCGTTGCATGCAGACCAGAAGGCGAAGAGTAAGGATCGCCGGCGGGTGTTCTATGCGATGGAACTCTCTTGGTCAGCTGATACGCAGTTCCAGGCGTTCGGCCGGGTACATCGATCGTTCCAGGAGTCGGCGCCGATTATTCGCCTGGTGCTGACGAACCTTGCAGGGCAGCAACGCCTGGTGAATACGGTGGCACGCCGGCTTGCGGGTGTGGGTGCGATCAATACGGGTGAACGCCAGGCAGTGGGCGGTGATCTGTTCGCGCAGGAGGATATCACGGACAAGTATGGGCAGGGTGCCCTGATGCAGACCTACGACGCGATGATGGAGGATAAGATCCCCAACGTGACAACGGGCCTGGCAGCACTTGAGCGGATGGGCGTGGTGGATGCCGAGGGCGGGATCAAGCAGTCGGCCGTGAATAACGTGACGAAGTTCCTGAACGGAATCATGGGGCTCCGGGTGCGTGAGCAGAACGCGGTGTTTGAGTATTTCTACGATTGGTACCAGCGGATTATCGAGCGGGCAAAGGAAGAGGGGATGTTCGATCTGGGTGTGCAGCGGATCCCCGGCGAGAATATCCGGGAGATGTCGCAGGAGGTGGTGCACACGGATGAGCTCTCGGGCGCTGAGACGAAGCTGATCGTGCTGGAAGGTGACTTCAAGACTGACCGGATTGCCTGGGAAACGGTGGAACGGCTCCGGGAACGGGATCCTGACACGCGTGCCTACTACGAGAATAAGCGTAGCGGGAAGATGTACCTGGGGCAGTACGACTCGATGAAGGACCGGGTGAAGTTCGTTAATCCTCGGGGTAACCAGAACACGCTGAACGGTGACAATACGCCGAGGGGCGCGAAGTATGCCCTGAACGAACGGTATACGGAACTGAAACTGTCAGAGGCGGCGAAGCGGTGGCGGGCTGAGTTCGCGGAGATCCCGGAGACGGAGACGCGGCCGATACATCTACTGAGCGGCGCGGTCTTCCCTATATATGACAAGCTCCAGGGGCTGACTCGATCGCGGGTGGCGCGGGCTGTGACGGATGCGGGTGAGCCGTACGTGGGGCTTGAGGTGCAGCCGAAGGATGTGCCGGGCCTGAAGCAGAGGCTGGGAATCGGCGTCGCCCTGGCGGGGGCAAGTGGCAAGGAGATCTATGACCTGGTGCATGATAACCGGTCGGTGATCGAATTGGATAACCAGTGGCGGATCCGCATGACACGGGTTTCGGGTGAGGACCGGATGGAGGTGGATGTCCGGGGTCAGCTGAATAAGGGTGACGAGCTCACCGGTGACGGGGCCTTTGAGGAAATTATTGAGTGGAAGAAGCGGTACTTCGTGCCTCTGAGTACGGAGGGCCCGGTGGTACTGGACCGGATCCTGAAGAAGCATAAGGCGATCCGGGATATGACAGTGGATGCGGCGGATGTCGGCCGGCTGCAGAGTAGCCGGGATGCGGTGATATCCTCGATCACGCCGACGCCGACAGGGGCACAGGCGCGCGATCGGGCGCCTTCCTGGGTGGCAGAGGTGGCGGAGACGAAGCGGGGCAAGCGCCTGGTGGAGTTGATACGTCGGGATCCTGACGGCCGCAAGGTGGGGATCCGCTCGATCGTGGAGATGTTGAACCGGGCGCTGGGCGTGGAGATGCGCGAGGGCCGGGAGCAGACGACACGCCGGAAGCCGGCGAACTATCGCAATACGGCGCACTTGATCAGGACGCGTTCATCTGCCTGGCAGTATAACTTCCATGAGCACGGGCACGCTATCTATCGCTGGCTGACTGAAGAGAACCCGAAGTGGCTGCGAGGGTTCGGTGCTGTGCTGACGGAGTTCACGGAGCGCGAGGGTTCGATGGCAAGCGCGAAGAACGCAACTGAGGGCCTGGCAGAATGGGCCCGCCTGTTCGTTACGGATTACGCGGAGATCGATGGTCTTCCGATTACGCGGTTCCTTGAGAACCATCTGACGCAGCATCATCCTGAGTTCCTTGAGGCATTGCGTGATGCGAACCGGGCATACTTTGAGCATGGTCAGCGGGATCCGGGCGCGCAGCTGCGATCGTTCGGGGCGGATCAGCCGGCGGCGTCGTGGCTCTCGGCTCTGAAAAGGGCGGCGGAGTACATGGGTTTCACGGTTGCTTCAGGGCACCCACTTGAACATGTCGGCCGCGAGGTGTTCCGGGCAATACGGCAGGGGGCCAAGGATCGGGCGACAGGTACACGCCTGGCGCGGATCTGGCGGAACCAGGTGTTTAGCCGGGCGGTGGAATCCTACCAGACGACGCTGGGGATCCCGGGCGAGGTGGCTGATATCTTTGAGGGTACGGGGAACAAGGCACGTAACGGGGTGCGTGTGCTGGATCCGGCCGGGGAATATGTGCAGCTGAGCAATCTGTCGGCACAGGATATCTATGAGAAGGTGGGCGCGAAGAATTGGGATACGTTTGATCTGGGTGGCTATGCGCTGACACTGCTGGAACGCTGGCACAAGAAGC
>Ga0180431_10006811_pt1 | contig 13486 bp, 9 predicted proteins | sample SS_ome_11_FD_132459 | JGI IMG/M metagenome (GOLD analysis project Ga0180431, IMG submission 132459) | Hypersaline lake sediment archaeal communities from the Salton Sea, California, USA - SS_1_MS_1 metaG | ecosystem: Environmental > Aquatic > Non-marine Saline and Alkaline > Hypersaline >... | reverse complement strand
GCCAGTGCGGTCGGAGATTCCGCTACCCGTGCCGTTGTCAGCAGCATTGTAGCTATCGTGATCGCGGACGGAGTCTTTGCGGTTGTCTACTTCTTCTTGGGAGTTTAGGAGAAAATGGAAGCTAACGGCAAGCCTGTAATCCGAGTAGAAGACGTGACAATTGCCTTCGGAGATGATGTCATTCTCGAAGATATAAACTTCGAGGTCAAGCAGGGCGAGATATTCATAATTCTGGGCGGTTCCGGATGCGGCAAGAGCACTCTGCTCAAACACATGATCAGCCTTTACGCCCCGGCTAAAGGAAAAGTGCTCATTGACGGCAGGGATGTTGCGGCCGCAGAGGGTGCCGAACTCAATGAGATTCTTCGCGAGATAGGAGTGATGTATCAGCACGGAGCATTGTTCGGCTCGATGACTCTGATGGACAATATTTGCCTTGTGCTCGATGAGTTCACGGACCTCCCCAGGCCGGCAATGGAGACTATCGCTTTGATGAAGCTGAATGTGGTGGGTCTGGCGGACTCGGCGTACAAAATGCCTTCGGAATTGAGCGGCGGCATGAAGAAACGGGCCGCTATTGCCAGGGCGATGGCTCTCGATCCGAAGATACTCTTTCTTGATGAGCCATCGGCGGGATTGGATCCCATCACTTCGGCTCAACTGGACGACCTCATTCTCGAGCTTTCTCGAAGCCTAAAGATTACTTTTGTCATTGTTACGCATGAATTACACAGTATTTTTGCGATTGCCGATCGGGTAATCATGCTCGATAAGAATACGAAGACCATAATTGCGGCCGGAACGCCCGACGAGCTTCGCGAGAAAAGCGACAATCCGTGGGTCCGGCAATTTTTCAACCGAGAGTCGGATGTAAGTGCTGCGACGTGACGTCTGCCCGGCGTATTCTTTTGCGATGGATAAAAATGGAATTGAACGGATAAACCAGATGGGTACTAAACCAAGTTATTTCAAGATAGGTCTTTTTGTGATCCTTTCAGGGGCGTTAATTATGGCAGCCGTGGTTGTGTTCGGTTCGGGACTCCTGGTTCAGGAGAAACTCTTCTTTGAGACCTACTTTGATGAGTCCGTAACCGGTTTGACAGTCGGCTCGCCTGTGGAGTTGCGTGGCGTCCGGATCGGACAGGTTGACAAGATAACTTTCAGCCGCGACGAGTATCAACTCTCTGATCCAAACTCGGAAAACTCAACATACGAGCATTACGTCATGGTGTTGTGTTCCGTGAATCGCGAGAATCTTCCGGATGTGTCGAAAGGGCAAATGTCGGCTCGTTTGAGGGACATGGTGGATCGAGGCTTGCGAGTGCGGCTCTCGTCAAATTTGCTCACCGGCCAGGCCTATCTTCAGGCGGACTATCTGGATCCCAACAGATTTGAAATGCTTGAAACAAGCTGGAAACCGAGACATTTGTACGTTCCGTCGGCTCCGGGTGAATTGACCACACTGAAAGAATCCGTCGACAAGGTGCTTTTCAGGTTGCAGGAGCTGGATATTGACAAGCTCGTAGCTGCGGTTGAGGCTGTGTTGACTTCGATAGACTCGGCGATCGCCGATGCTAACGTCGGCGAGATAAGCAGGGATATGAGAGTGTTGCTGGCCGAAGCGCGGACTCAGGTCAACAATCTGGATACGAAGAAGATAAGCCTTGCTGCTCAGGACACTATTGCTTCGGTCGACAAGGCAGTGGAAGACGTGAATACTCCGGCTATCAGCCGTGAGATTCAGAGTCTTCTAACTGAGGTCCGCCGGACTAACGAGCATCTGCAGCGACTGCTGGTGAGTCCGCAGGCAACGTCTCAGTCAGCCAATCTGGCGGAGGTCATTTCACGACTCAACAGGACGCTGGGCAGGCTGGACAGGCTCATATCTACAGAAAGCCCGCAAGTTGAGCTGATTTTGGCTAACTTTGAGAAGATTTCAGAAAACATCAAGGAATTGACAGAGAGTCTCAAGCAACATCCGTCTGATTTATTCTTCAGTCAACCCCCATTGCCACCGGAGGTGTCGAAATGACCGGTAAAATTCACTCGCATTTTGTTTTGAAGGTGCTCGTATGCCTTGTCTTAGTATCGGGATGCGGCAGTCGTCAGACCTATGACAAGAAGCATTATATTCTCAAGGCTGTTCGCCATGGCGATTCCATCCAGACTGAAATAGGTTCGGTCCTGGATGTGCGGCGTTTCACTATAGATTCGGCGTTTGCCGGCAAAAGTCTTGTCTACCGAACGGGAGAATTCGAATACGAGTCGGATTTTTACAATGAGTTTCTGGTCTCACCGGCGGCGATGATAACCGACAAGACGCGCAACTGGTTGGCCGAATCAGGGCTTTTTGGTACGGTTCCGGATGTAGGAAGTCTGGTCGACCCGACCCATGTTATTGAGGGTAACATTACCGCACTGTATGGTGATTTTAGAGATATGTCATCGCCGAAAGCGGTGATGGAAATGCGTTTTTTCCTGTTGAAGGTAAAAACCACGGGAGAATCAACGCCGATATTCGGCAAGACATACCAGGCAACCGTCGATATCGCATCCGAGAATCCTCAAGACCTGGTGGAGGCCTTTGACAAATGTCTCGAAGATATTCTGACGTCACTTGAAAGAGATGCGAACCTGTTGCATACCGCCAAGAACGCTGATCCGCGTCAACGGGAACTACCGTGACTGGCTCGATGCGTGCAGGAGCAGGGGCGTTGGCGGTTGATTGGTGGGGCAGGGGCCGCCCCGCGGGGCGTCACCGTGACGCGGCGCAGACTATGGCGCCGTTCGCTGCATGGGCGGAGGTGGCCGGTACGGTCCGTATTTGTCGCGTATGAATTCGAGCCACCAGCGAATGCCGGGCGATTCCTTTGTGCCGTTTCCTCCGGGGCGGTTGTTGGGGCCTGACGGCGGTGGGCACTGGAGCCACGTGGATGCGCACATGTACCCGTGTCCGTTGTCCAGATGTTCGGCCGTGATGGCCTTTTGGTTTGCTTTCATCTGGTCGTTATAGATGCCGATGTTGATGTAATTGTAGTAGTCCGGCTTCTTGCTGTACTTGCCCCAGTAGCCGCCAGGCGCGTTGGTGGGTGTGCCCTCGCTTTCGATGTACGGCTTGTCTGGCACCTTCTTGCTGAAGTGTATGCCGAGATCCGCCTCCGGCGGCGGGGGGCCTTTGAAATTCGTGGCGATCACACACGCCGGGTCGGCCTTCTTGCCGGCTATTACCATGAGCCGGTTGTCGAAGCCCTTGGCGCGTTTGGCCATGCCCTCGTTGTCGACGTCCACGAAAACGTTGCGATAATTGTGCTCTTTCAACCAGCGAACTGTGCTGGCGACGGCTGCGTTTGCCTCTTTCTGCGTCCAGCTTTCCCATTTAGCCCTGGAGTTGCCCCAGTAGAGGCAGCCGACCAGGACGATCATGCCTCGCTTATCGGCGGCCTCGATGATTCGCTCCATCCGAGCGGCATAAAGCGGATTGAGGCTGCCGTCTTTCTCGTAGCCCTTGACGTCGCCGAACCGAGAACCCATGAAGAAGACACTGACGGTGTTGATGCCGTAAGACGCAAAGGTGTCGAGGTTGGCGATCAGTTCCTCGGCAGACTCATCACTTACCAAGGCATTAGAGCAACGAAGTCCTTTCACAATAATTCGTTGCTCATTTACAAATGTCTTGTCACCACGGACTGTGAAGACATATTTGCCCGCGTGAAGAGGAGCGGTGAGTAGTAGTAATATAATTAACGGAAAGGCGGTACATAAGTAATGAAGCTGCCTGTTTGCTTTCCCCGCGGTTTTCATATTCTGAGTTTTCCCTTTACGTGTGTTCAGTTTGGTTACTTGTGCTAATGCCGTTAATGCCTGCTGAGAAAACCGGCGGTTGATTGCATGATCCGGGCGCGGAATTTCGTGCTCTGGCTCTTGTCGCTATGGGCCTTGAGGTCTTCGTAGTTGGCCCGGCAGAATTTACAGCCGAGAGTGTTTACGTGAAAATCGACGTACTTGTTCCATTGGTCGTCGAGGGTCCCGAGCAGATGCGCCCCGATAGTGCTTCGTTTGGGGCAACTCGGTCTTTGGTATTCCCACGTTTCGGTCAGGATGTTCTCGAATTCTGCAGATGACGGTCCGACCGGGATGTTGGAGGACTCAACGTGAGCGCGGATATTCTTGAGACTCCGATGCTTGATCAGGGCAATGGCCTTTTCGTTCATGTCCATAATCCTGGCGACGTCTTTATTGGAAATCTGACAGTAGAACAGCAATTCCGCAATCTGCAAATCGCGAAAGTTCAGCGAGTTCTTGAAGCCGTCTATGAGGTTCGATACGGCGTCGGCAAGCGCGTGCTTCTGTATCTCGCATTTCTCATCGGCTCTGACGTACCAGCTCGCGGTCTGTTCCCGACCGGCCACGCCGGCAAAGGGATCCGACGGTCTGTCTTCAGCCTGAGTGTCGTAAGTGTCCTGTATCAGGCAGGCGTGCCTTACATTACGGCTACGGTAGGTGTCGATGATTTTACGCCGCAACAGTACAAAGAGGTAGGTTTCCAGGCCGCACTCGCCGCGATAGTTCGGCAGGCCCTTGATGAACGCTATAAATGTCTCCTGGACACTGTCTTCGGCATCGGCCTGCTGAAGCAGCTTAGTCCGGGCGAAACTTAGCAGGCGACCCCGGTAACGGTCGACAAATTCCAACCAGGCCTGCTCGTTGCCCCGGCGGATTTTTTCCAGGAGGTATTGCTCGGCTTCTGTTACTCTGTTTATGGGTTTCTTCATACCGGAGCATATTATAGGAGACCTTTCCTACACTACAAAGAGAATTATTACGGCCACGGCAAGGACTACGCCCGCGATCCGCAGAGACCATGTGTAATAGCCTTTGGTCGCGGCGTTCAGAAAGACATAGGTTACCGTAATCAGCGCCAGCAATCCGGCGACCGAGAGGATCATTCTTGCCCAGTTCCAACGTTGTATCCTGGCCACTACCACCTTACGAGCGGCCAACTGCTCCATCCTGTCGGGCGAGGCGTCGATCAGCAGGGCATGCCGCCAAATCTCGCCGGCCCTGCCGTCGAACTTCTGTGAGAATCGGTCGAGTATGAAACCTCTTTCGAGAACGTCATTGGGAGTCACTTTTCGTGTCAGAGAAGGATTGGCCTGTGCCCGTGGCGTCTGACGGAGCAAAGGAGTAAGTTGGTTGCAGGCATTGACGATTGCCTGCCGCTCGGCTTCCTGCCCTGTAAGACAGCTTCCGCTTGACTTGGCAATGATCAGTCGTTTGTTTGGTCGGCTGTTCCAAACGCCGTAGAAATTCTCGATCCAGGGTTTCTCTACAAACTCGGCGTTTAGACTTATCCGCCTGTTGCCATAGAGAGCACTTGCCCGGTATGTTCCGCTGGTTACTTTGCTTATGAGAGGTGCATCGCTGGAATCACCAACAGCCCAGGGGGGCCGGCCGGTCTGAGAAACTGAAAGGTCGAGGGTGATACCGACTTCGTCCGGTTGCACGGTCACCGTTTCCGGTTCGATGGTCCATTGGATCTGGGAAAACTTGCGTGCGGCAGTCTTGATGAACTCTTCAAGCAGCGTCCGGTCGTGTCCGCTCTCGAAAACAATACCTTTGTCCGGCCATTCCTGGCTGCCGAAAAGCTGTCGGATCGGCTCATCGATTCGCAGAGCGAGAGAACGAGCCGCCGAGAGCTTCGAAGGATAAATATTGGCCTCGAATTCATCCTCGACACCCGGCAGCCAGATGGCCGCACTCGGTCCGGCGGAACGCACAAGTGGTTCTGCTACCGGATGCGCTCGCTGATAAACCGGTAGGGTGCGCTGGTGTGAAACACCCAAAAACAGATAGGCAAAGACCAGACAAGAGAGAACTACCAGGACTATAACTGCTGCAACAGAAGGGCGTTTCCAGAATAGCTTGATCAATACAATCACCACGAGTATGGTTAACAGCAACAGAATGAAACCTGGGAATATTGCAACACGTGTCATCAGTTTAATCCTTGATTGAGAGCTGGAGTTAGCATCGGTTTTTTCGGCCGTGCCGGCCATGCCAGTATTACGACGGCGGCTACAAAGATAACTGCTGCAAAGAAAGCGCCTTCGCTTGAGCAGCCCTTGACGACCCTTTCGAGAACAGAACCGAACTCTTCGCCGACCACGTAGCTATTATTGCCACGATAATCGCCGCGGAAACTCCAGTACATTCCATCGAGGAGCATAAGAACCGATGCGAGCAGACCGCCAAGCCCGAGCACGCCGCGAATCAGGTGACGCGCTCCGAGATGCCGCCGGCCTATGCTGACACACACCGCCGCAGGCAGCATCAGGATGACAGATAGCATTCGTCCCATGTCTCTCAGCAGGTTCGGCCAATTCGAACTGGAGCCGAAAAGGTCCTGCATATCCCTTGCCAGGTACGGGTCGGAAGCCATGAAGTGCGGAACATGCAATGCCGATGCAAGGCCTATAGCAAAGGCCACAAAGGTCAGTATGAATCCAAGCCCCACGAACAGAAAGGCCAGCGGGTGAAACCTTTCAAACGTAGCCGAGGAACTCTGTATTACAGGAGCCGGCTGCGGCGGGAAATCTCTCGTTGCGGCCGGTTGCGCATCTTCCGCTTGTTGGTGTGCGGGCATTTCAAAATCAGGTCCGGGGACCGGAGCTGCCGCAGCAGCATTCATATTCGATGTTCTTGTGTCCAGCTCGGATTTGTCCAGCCAGATTTCTAAAGGTCGACCATAACGGTCTCTGAACTGGCCCGTTATAATCATAATTATGTCGATGATTTGTCCGATGAAGAACAATCCAAATGTCACGGACCATAGGATGCCGGTACCGATCTTGCCGACGTAGAACCGATGAAGGCCGGCAGTAAAGGGAAAACCGAACATTCCGACAGCACCCAGCAGAAGCGCCCAGAGACGTTTGAAAGATGATACTCCTGAATGTTGTTTCATAGCAGGTGTAGGCGGCGCGGCCTGTTTTGGCTCGCCGTCAAATACGCGTGCCGGAATGATGAGAATCCCGAAGAAAGCAACTGCGGGAAATATTATCATAAATAGTGCGAAAAGGAATTCTTCATCGTGAAGATTCATTTCTCCCATGCAGATCGAAGCAGTGATAACGGTCATCAGGAGCAAAGCGAGCAGCACCGGTTTGACCAGATAAGCATACCAGCCTGTGAATCTTGTACGAGCGCTCATGGCCAGGCAGAAGACCATTGCTATCAGGCTGTTTACGCCCATAGCTCCGGCAATCACAGATTCTTCACCGCGCATTTCTGTTGCCGCCATGATCAGCAGGAAGATTCCCAGACCCAGCGTCAGGAAGCAGCCGATCCACCAGAATGCGCGGACCTTTGCCGACACGAGGCTGCCGACCATACTGCTTCGCTGTTGTTTCTTCTTTTTGGCTTGGTCCCTTCCGGCCTGTGGGGAGCGGGCCTGCTGTATCGTCCTGCCGAACGGGCTGTACGCCTGAACCACCAGTGACGTTCCCGCCAGAACTGCGGGGATCATGAAGTTGCTGTGTGCGAAAATCCCGGCAAAAACCAAGCCCAAAATGCCAATCCAAATGGCGGAGCCAAGTGACAGACGTTTGGCTCTTTTCGGATCGCTGATCCGGGTCCAGTTCACCAGGAACATCGGTATCGCCAGTGCCAGCCAGATAAATGGTAACTGGACCTCGAAACGTCTTGGTAGATTGCCCGACTCGATGAGAATCCCCAACACAATTGAAGCGAGGATTGCGGCAACAGAACACATCACAATCCTGGGAATCCACTGCGCTTCGGGCTCAAGGTTTGTGAACCATCGTTGGCGAGTGAAGAGGATTATCTTTGCGCAGATCGCAGTCATCACAAACACAGATAATGCGATAGGAATGACATTTTGCAGTCCGTTCAGAAAGCCCGCTCCAATTGCAATTATGGCCATTGTCAGGAGCGCGAGGATGCGGCGCTGGTTAGGATTGACAGAGTCGGCTACTACAGGAAACTTCATTTTCGCATCGAATTGGTCGGCCACCTGTTTGCCGAAGGCGTCTGCCTGTTGCGCCACTCTCTGTGCCGTTTCTGTAATTTGTCTGCCTATGTTCTTGGGAGCGCCGTTGACAGCCTGTCCGCCGATCTCGCGGGTCGGCTCATCGGCGCTGGCGGGTCTGGGTGTTCGGACGCCGGGCTGATCAGCGATGTTTGCCTTGGCGGCGACGCGCTCGGCGATCATCGACAGCTCTTCCGGTGCAAAGTGCGAAACACTGTTTCGGATGCTCTCGGCACCGTAAAGATCCTCGACCATCTCCTGAACGGTCTTATAACGGTCTTCGGGATCCTTGGCCAGGGCTTTTTCTATAACATTCTTAAACGGCTCTTCTATATTGTCCAGAGAAGGGACATCCGTCATGTGTCTCATCAGGATTTCGGCGGGGCTCGATCCGGAAAACGGGACGTCACCGGTCAGCATTTCGTACAGCAGCACCCCGAGGGCATAGATGTCGATACTGCGATTGTAGTTGCCCGCTCCGATTTCCGGGGCCATGTAGTGTACGGTTCCGACCGTAATCGTATGGCCGCTGTGACGGCTGGCGCTTATGGCTTTGGCCAGTCCGTAATCGCCGATCTTGACGTAGCCGTTTTCGTAGAAGACGTTGCCGGGTTTGAGGTCGCGGTGAACGATGCCGCATTCGTGCAGGAACGACAGACCCTTGGCGATCTCACGCAGGAAGAAGGCCGCCTTCTGTGCTCCAAGTCCTCCGGGCGATTCGGTCAGCAAATCGCGCAACGAAGGCCCAGAGACGTACTCCATTAAGACAAACGGCTCGTTCTGGTCGTTGTGCCTGACATCGAAGATTGTCACAAGATGCGGGCTCTTGATGTTCATGCACTGTCCGATCCCCCTTAGTTCGATCTGCTCGTAATTCTGGACCGCCTTGAGGGCCACTTCCCGGCCGCCGTCGCTGACGGCATAATACACTTCCCCAAATCCGCCGCGTCCTGCAGCCCTCTGGATTGTGTATCCTTCGAGGGGTCGATCACCGTGTTGGTATTGGTACCTTTGCATTTTAGTTCTGCCGTTCTATGCGTTTCGTTTTCCGAGTATTGGATTCATCCCGTAAGTTCGGTTAAAACCAGAGAAGCCTGACCTATTCTAATCTGCTTGTCAATGGGAAGCCCGGCCCTGGCGCTAACGACCTTGTCGTCGACAAGTATCCTGTCTTTGGCCCTGCATAGCAAGCGTCCGTTCTGAACAAACAGCGCCATTGTTTCATTGAGAGATTCCGCTATGATGTGGTCGCCTGCGCTCGGCCCGACCAGGATATCGCGATCCATAAGGATGATCCGCCGCACGTCCCCGCGGCCCAATCGCCCGCTCGTCAGACTCAGCGTTGCAGTCGTACTGGCGGGATTGGGAAGATTGAATTTCATCACGCACCTCGGCGACAGGGCGATGCGGTCACCGTCGGCGAGCAGTTTGGAGGTAGTCCCGGCGTCATTGACACTGACGGGACTGGCCGATCTGATGAAATAGTCTTCTTCCGATCGTTCTATGACGGCAACGGGAAGATTGGGATCGGCCATCAAGCCTATCGTCGGCCGCGCCGAAGAACTCACCGGGCCGATCGTGATCCGTCCATCCCGCAGAACGATGAAGCTGCCGATACCGTCCATCTGAAGAACGAACTTTGAGGGTAGTGTAGGTTGGGCTGTGCCCGCCAACTCTGAACTTGCGCTTTTGGTGGGCGGAGCCCACGCTACGGACTTGTTGTCTTCGGCTTCCTGCATTGCATCTGGCTCAGTTGATATCTCCTCACCAATATCCAGCCCCAGAGGACTTGCCGCCAGTTCGTCCAGGGATTCTGCCGCCAATCTGGCCTGTTCGGTTGCTTCGGTCAGCCACTTTGCCGTTGGATATGCCGACTTGACTTTGCGTAGAAGGGGCACCGCCGCTCGCGGTCGGCCCGCTGCGATGTGATCGGCTGCCTGCCGGCACCAATTCAGCGACAGGCCAAGCTCCGAGATTTCGCTCGAGCCGTTCGCAAGCGGCGATATTCTCTGCCACAGGCACTGGGCAAGATTGATCCGGCCGTCTTCGAGATCCTTTTTGATTTTCTCTTTTGCCAGCGATCTTACTTTTGAGAGCAGTTCGACGACCTGGTCGCTTTGATTAACAGCGGCCCCGGCTTTCAGGATGATGTTTATGGCTCCATCGAGGTCGTTTCTTTGTAACGCTTTTTCAGCTTTTGCCACTGCCTCACCAATCTGTAATCTTGCGACATTCGCCTGCTGCCGGACCACATCGGCCTGACTGTCTTTTTCGCCGGCTTCTTTCAATATCTGTTCTCCGGCCGAGAGCCAGCCGTCTTCGATTTGTTGTCTTGCCTGAGCGACTTTGAAAGAGCGATGCCGATTTCTAAGCCGTTTCTGCTCCATCTCGCTGCATATAGCCGACCGCAGCTTCGCCACATCGGTAATATTGCCGGCCAGCTTTTCCGCCTTGTTGCAGTCAAGCAGGGCCAGTTGAATCCGCTCAGAGTCGAGATTCTCCCGGCCCCGTTTGGCAAGGGCTCGAGCCAGCCGGCTTATTAGTTTCTGACCGCGGCGATGCTGCCTGATGCTGTCCGACTGGACGATGTCAAAGGCTTCGTCCAACCGGCCATCGGCCATCGCACTTTCGGCTTGTTTTAGTTGCAGGATCAGCACTTTCTTACTCCCGGCATTCGCTTGCGCCACGGTTGACGTTCATTCTATCACGTTGGGCGTTAGTTATCCAGCAATTGCTGAGGCTCCGCACTTGCCATTTGCTGCTTGGACTGGAGGTACTCGTCCACCTGTGTGAACAGATCTTCTTCAGGCACTGCATCGACGGGGATTGCCTGGACGAACTGGCTCTCGTGTGCCAGCACGCGTTCGGCTACGTCAAGTCGCTTCTGGATTTGGGCGATGAGCTTTTCCGTCTGGGCGAGTTTGCTGTTGTCCATCTGGAACTTCGACCCGATCGAAGCGGCCTTGACGAGCTTATGCTGACTTGCCAGCGATTCGATCTGATCCTCGAGCGCCCTCTTGCGCCCGCGAGTGCGTTCCAGCAACTGCATGGCCGAGTGAAGCGACTTCTCGCGTGTAGCCAGGAGCCGTCTCTTGCCGGCCAGGACCACTTCACTATCTTTGAGCCGTGCAAATCGGCTGGACAGGTCTTCCTTAACGTAACTGCGAGGATATTCCTGACCTGCGAAAGTATATCGGGCCTGAGGTCTCGCCAGGGCGTCTCGCAGCGTCGCCACCCGTGCTTGTTCCTCTTCGATGGCCTCCTCGGCCTTGGCAATTTCCACCTGCAGCGCGGCGACTTCCACCTCGTCTTGCGCTATCAACCTGATATTGGCGTGCATCTCCGGAATGATATCATCCAGCAGGTCCCGGGCCCGCATCAGCTCGAACTCAATCGGGACTGAGTCCTTGACCACCGTCCGGACCGACCTGGCGGAGCTGCGCACATAGCTCGCCACGTCGCTGCCGAAGAGCACACCGCCGACGATGGCAACGCCTGCGACAACAACCACAGTTCTTTTAACCAGTTTCGTAATCATGACTTTGCTCCTTACATACGACCAACATTTGTTTGATTTCTTGATTTCGGCCCCGTTTGGGCCACATTTAGATTGTCGGGGGCCGACTGCTAATATTTCAAAAAATTGCCCCGGCTTGAAAAATCCTGGAAAACGTGCAATAATGAACGCCAAAATATGGTTTTTTTGTGAGGATCTTATGAATAAAAGTCATTTTCGGTTGGCCGCACCAGTAGTAATGGTCGTTGTCTGTGTCTTCCTTTTCGGTTGCGGACGTGATGAGCCCGTCGCTGACGACGGCGTTACCAAAATTGCCCTGATTGCCGCAGCGCCCAGCCACGGGGATGGTGAGCACGACTGGGACGTGGACGCTCAATTCATCAGGCAATGCCTTCTGGAAGCCCCCAATGTTGGGGATTTGAAGATTGAGATCCACTATAACGGCTGGCCGAAAAATCCCCGCGACCTGGACAGTGCCGACGCGATTGTGTTCCTTACCGACGGTGCCGACGAACACCCGCTCAAGGAATCCGGAAGGATCGCGACAATAGACAAACTGGCCGGAAAGGGCAAAGGACTGATGTTTGTCCACTGGGCGATCCACCCGCCCGAAGGTGCGGCCCCGAAATTCCTTGAATGGATCGGCGGCTGCTACGAATCCGGCTATTCGCAGAATACCCCCGACACGGTGCCGCCGGTATCAATCGTCGACAACGACCACCCCGTTTCACGCGGATGCGGCGGCTATGAGGCCAAGGATGAATGGTACTTCGACATCCGATTTCGCACCGATGGTCCGCCTGTTATCCCCATAATGACCGGCAAGCTGCCACCGCGTGAGCCTCAGGACAAGGTCCTCGCATGGGCCACCGAGCGAAAGGACGGCGGACGCGGTTTCGGATTCACCGGGGGCCACTACGATAGCAACTGGCACATAGAACCGTTCCGCAAACTGGTTCTCAACGCCATCCTATGGACGGCGAAAGTCGAGGTCCCGCAAGGCGGCGTCGCATCGACCAAGAAATGGCGATTCGTCAGCATTCCCGACTTCCTTAACGTCGATCTGGAATACCCACAGCTCGGCTGGGAGGACACGCTCGATTACGTGCTAAAAGCCGTCAAGGCCGAGGAACCGGAGTTCGTCCTCGTTGCCGGCGACCTGGTAATGGGGCGCTGGCCCGACAAGGACGCGATCAAGAAATACGCCGCTATCTACTACCCCGCCTGGACCAAACGGATGCAGGACCACGGCCTCAAGTACTATACCGCCATCGGCGACCACGAGATCGGCGACAATCCCTGGAAAGGCGAAAAGGCCGATCTCGTCTCCTACTTCAAGCGACAGTATTACCGTTATCTCAAAATGCCCCTCAACGGGCCTCTCAGCATGAGAGGAACGGCCTTCTACTTCGTTCACGAGAACACGCTGTTCCTCGCGGTCGACGTCTTCGAGAAGGGCGAAGGCCCGCAGGGCGGCATTGTGCCGAAAGTAACCGGCGAGCAGCTCGAATGGTTCGAGCGAGTCGTCGCCGCTCACTCCGGCGTCGAGAACGTCGTCGTAATGGGCCATACGCCCATCCTCGGCCCGGTTAAGAAGGAAAGCTCCAGCGGCCTGATGCTCGAAGGCGGTGCCGACTCGCCGCTCTGGCAGGCCATGAAGAAGCTCGGTGTCGATCTCTACCTCTGCGGTGAGGTCCACGCAATCACTTGCACCCGCGCCGACGACGTCCTGCAAATCGCCCACGGCGGCCTGTTCGGCTACAACCCGAAGGTCAACTACCTGCTAGGCACAGTCTCCGGCGATAAGATCGAGCTGGAACTCAAGGAAATCGAAATCGTCAACAGCGGCGACAAGCTATGGCAGGTCGGGAACAACCGCCCACACGAGAAGGTCACAATCACCGATGAAGTGAAGGCAAAGG
>Ga0180431_10006810_pt1 | contig 13487 bp, 9 predicted proteins | sample SS_ome_11_FD_132459 | JGI IMG/M metagenome (GOLD analysis project Ga0180431, IMG submission 132459) | Hypersaline lake sediment archaeal communities from the Salton Sea, California, USA - SS_1_MS_1 metaG | ecosystem: Environmental > Aquatic > Non-marine Saline and Alkaline > Hypersaline >... | reverse complement strand
CTATTGGGTTTCAGGTTTCCGGTTTCGGGTTTCAAGTCTCAGGTTTCACGCGTCACGTTTCACGTTTCACGCATTACGAACTACGCATTACGAATTACGCATCACGCATCACGCTTCCCGTCTTACCCTTCCAGCGCTCGCCCCACCGCCTCCCCCAACAACTCCACGTTCAGCGGCTTTTGCAGCCAGTCGACGATTTCCTGCCCCCACGGCTCCTGGTCCCTGGCCTTCAGCGGATAGCCGGTCATGGCGATGATCTTCACGCTGGGGTCTTTCTGCTTCAGGAGGCGGAATAGCTCAGGGCCGTCGATTTCCGGCATGACCAGATCGCTCAGCACCAGCGCGACATCGGCAGCATACTGGTCGTATAGGGCCAATGCCTCCCGGCCGTTTGCGGCTGTCAGCGGCCGGTAGCCCAAAGACTGCAGGGCATCGGCGACCGCCTCGCGCGCGGCGGGCTCGTCCTCCACCACCAGGATCGTCTCCCCGTGGCCCTGCGTCGGAGCAGCCGTTTCCGCCTCCAACACCTCCCCCTGGGAGACCTGCAGCGCCGGCAGGTAGATGACGAACGTCGTGCCGCTCCCTAACTCGCTCTGCACGTCGATGTGGCCGCCGTGCTGTTTGACGATGCCGTACACCTGTGCCAGCCCCAACCCTGTGCCCTGACCGGCTGCTTTGGTGGTGAAGAACGGATCGAAGACATACGGCAGCGCGTCGGGCGGGATGCCCGTGCCGGTGTCCGAGGCCATCATCTGCACCCACTGACCTGGTTCCATCTCGGGCAAGGGGGGTGGCTCGTTGGTCTCGACGCGGACATAATCTAACCCGATGTGCATCCTCCCGCCGTCCGGCATGGCGTCGCGGGCGTTGACGACCAGGTTCATCACCACCTGCTGGATACGGGTCGGATCGGCGTTTACCGTGTACTCGTCGTACCCGTACGCCAGTTCCAGCGCGATGTTCTCAGGCAGCGTGCGCTCCAGCAATTTGGTTAACTCTTTGAGGAATGGGACCAGGTCCAGGGGATGGCGCTCCAGGACTGAGGCCCGGCTGAAGTCCAGGATCTGCCCGGTCAGGTTGGTCGCCTGCCGGGCCTGCTGGGAGATGGTCGTCAGGCGCTCCCGGTCCCGTGGGGGCAGGTCGGGTTTTCGCAGCATCATCTCGGCGTACAGGATAATCACCGACATGATGTTGTTGAAGTCGTGGGCGATGCCCGCCGCCAGTTGCCCCACCACCGCCAGACGCTCCTGTCGCTGGACCCGCTCCTCGATCTCCCGCTCCTGGGTGACGTCCTGCAGGACCAGCACCCAACTTCCTACCTCATCGGCTCCCGATGTCACGGGGTAGGCGGCCACCTCGAAAACCCGGTGTGGGGGACTCTCCACTGTCACCTCGTGCCATAGACCCGTCGGGGGAGGAGCGAGCAGTTCCTCCACCGTGCGTCCACCCAGGTGCGACAGTGTCCATGCCGCGTCCCCGTTCGCCAGCACGTCCATGTATTCCCGGGCCGCCGGGTTCGCCAGGAGAACGCGCAGGTCGGCGTCCAGCAGTAGTATGCCCGCCTGCACTGTATCCACGATCTGCTGCACCTGCCAGGCTTGTTCCCGTGTCTTCTCCAGCAGGTGGAGCCGCTCGGCGGCGCCGCCGAGTTGCCGGCCGACCGCCTCGGCCAATGCGATCTCCTCGGTCGACCAGGACCGGGGGGCGAAGGCCCCCAGGCCCAGCCCGCCGATGCGTTGCCCTTCGGACAGGATGGGGACGGTGAGCGACGCGCGGACGCCCAGGCCGTCCACAATCTGGCGCGCCGCTGTTCGTGGATTGATCTTGGCCTGTGCCCAGTCCTCCACGGCGGCCGTGTCCGCGACGTCCGGCACAGCAGTTGCGGATGAGAATCCGGCGGATAAGAATCCGGGGGCTGCCTGGGCGATGCGCTGTAGGCGCTCTTGGGGCAGGCCCCGCGTGACCCACTGGTCTCCCACCCAGATGGTTCCTGCATCCAGTCCCAGGGCCTGCAGCGTGTGGTCGAGGGCGGTCTCCAGCAACTCCCGCAGGCCGGACGCTGCGGCGGCAGCGGCGATGATGGCGTTGAGGGCTTGCTGCTGGGCGGCCCGGCGGCGGATCTCCTCCTCGGCCTGTTTGCGCTCGCTGATGTCCGCAAAGACGGAGAGCACGCCGCTGAATTGCCCGCCTTCGAACAGGGGGCGGGCGCTGATGCTGACTGGCAATCGATCACCCGCCCGCGTGAGCACGACTGTCTCGTATTGGCTGGCGATGCCTCGGAACCGCTTGGCCACCTCCTCCTCGATCTCTGCGACGTACTCCGGCGGCACGATAGTCTGCCAGTGCCAGCCTGTCAACTCCTCGGCAGTGTAGCCCAACAGTTCTTCAGTCTTGGGATTGACGAAGGTGATGTGCCCTGTCGCATCTTCGAGCAGGATGCCCTCGTTCATACTTTGAACGATGTTCTCGTTGAATGCCCGCAGTTCCTCTGTCTCTTCATACAGGCGTGCGTTCTCTATGGCGATCGCCGCGGCCGGGGCCAACGACTCAACCAATCTCAGGTCTCTGGGCCGGAAGCGATCCACCGCCGTGTCTAGCACCTGGAGCACGCCGATCACGCGCTCCTGGGCGTATAGTGGTACGCTGAGGATAGATCGCTGCTCCACCCCCGTTTCCCGGTCTACCTCTTTGAAGTGACGAGTGTCGCTTCGCGTGTCCGGCACAGTCAGCGCCTTGCCGCTGGCCGCCACCCAACCGGCGAACCCCTCTCCCGGCGCGAGTCGCCATCCACGCACGCCATCACTGGGTGGGCCAACGGCCTGCCGGCAGACCAGTTCGCCCGTCTCCGGGTCGATCAGCCAGATGGACGCGGCGGCCACGTTCAGCAGGCGGCGTACCTCTTCCAGGATAGTGACCAGCACCTGGTTTAGGTCAAGCGTGGAACTGATTGCTCTTCCCACCTGGTTGAGCAGGGCTCTCTCCCGGTTCTGTTGTCGCAGTACTTCCTCGGCCTGCTTGCGTTCGCTGATGTCACGGACGGCGACGACCCGGACGGCGCGCCCCTGCTGAAGAGATGTCTGAGCGACCAGTTCGACGTGGAATCGCGTGCCGTCTCGCCTGATGCCCAGCGCCTCTGCCGGCCGCTCGACGCCCTCTTCGACGTTCTGCAAGGTCAGATCCCGTGATTCCTCGGCAATGAAGTCCAACAGCCGCATGCTGATGACTTCTGAGGGGCTGTAACCGAACATCCTGGCGAAGCCCTCGTTGGCGTCGATGACTCTGCCCCTTTCGATGGTGATCGTTCCCTCGAAGGTGGTCTCCAGCAAGCGGCGATACCTTGTTTCCTTCTCCACCAACTCGCCTCGCCGGTGGCTTTCCAATCGTCTTCGATGGTGAGCGGCTACCGGGATGAAGATGTACACCGGCAGGACAAAGGTCATCGGGCCGCTGATGATGTCGACCAGCGTCACCTGGGGGAAGAACACCGGCACGAGCAGCATGCCGATCACGTTGATCGTGACGACGGCGACCAGAACCGGCGTGGGGAGCAGCACGCTGGCGAACAGCGCGGGCACGATCATGTAGGCCAGCGGGCTGGCGTCCGTGGTCTCGTAGTAAGGGTTCGCGCCTGTAAAAACCACGAGTGCCGTGGCGAAAGCGCCGATTGAGATCGTGGTCACTGCGAGTAGTGCTGCTGGTGTGTAGCGCCCGGCGCGATTCAGCCCGTACGCGACCGTGAAGAGGAGACCAGCGCCCAGTGTGATATAGAAGTCCGGGTTCTGCAATAGAGGCAGTGTGACCTCGCTGCCACTCGGCGCGACGAAGGTCAGGATGACCAGCATGGTCAGTATGATGAACGCGATCAACAGGGACGCCAGCAGGCGAGCCTGATAGCGGCGCTCTGGGTCCTCGATAGACACGTGTGGTTCGGTCAGCCGATACCAGAGCTTTCGGAACCGCCCTGTGAGTGGCCTATCTTTGCCGTCGATCATCGCCATATCTCCTGGGGGTAGGCCTGGCAGAGTTTTCGCCGGATTCTGATCCGCTGGATTCCGGTCCGCAATCGCCAGGTCTTGCGCCCTCTTCCCAGTTGCAGTATAGTATAATCCATCATTGACGTTATGGAAAGTGTTATGTCTGGTCTGCGTGTCGCAATGCTGAGTGTGCATACCTGCCCGTTGGCCATGTTGGGTGGCAAGGAGACGGGGGGCATGAACGTTTACGTGCGGGACCTATCCCGCGAGTTAGCTCGCCGGGGCCATCGCGTGGACGTCTACACGCGCTCACAGGATCCCAGCGCCCCCCGCGTCGATGACAACGGGCTGGGCCGGGGGGTGCGGGTGATTCATATCCCCGCCGGTCCGGAGCATCCCTACGACAAGCACCTGGTTTACGATCACCTGCCGGAGTTCGTGGATGGCGTGCTGGCCCAGGCGGCGGATGACGGGATCCGCTACGACGTGTTGCACAGCCACTATTGGCTCTCTGGCGCGGTGGCGCAGGTGCTGCGCCAGCGCCTGGGTATGCCCATCGTGCACATGTTCCACACGCTGGGCAAGATGAAGAACGCCGTGGCGCAGCGACCCGAGGAGCGGGAGACGACGCGCCGCATCGCTGTCGAGACGGACATCGTGCGCCGGGCCGATGTGGTGGTCGCGGCCACGCCCGCCGAGCAGGACCAACTGGTGCGGCTCTACGCGGCTGACCCGGCCCGCATCCGCGTCATCTCGCCTGGGGTGGATACAGAGCGCTTCCATCCCATTCCCCCGGCCCACGCCAAAGACCAGATTGGGTTGTGCGCCGAGAGTCGCATCATCCTGTTCGTCGGCCGCATTGAGCCGCTGAAGGGCATCGACAATCTGCTCCAGGCCATCACCCAGGTCGTCAATGCGCGGCCTGAGTTGCGCCTGGGCGTGTGTGTCCCCATCATCGGCGGTGACCCCGACCGCATTCGCGAGGACGACGAGATGGTGCGCCTGCAAGAACTGCAGGAGGGGCTGGGTATCAGCGACGTCGTCACGTTCCTGGGGGCCAAGGACCAGGATATGCTCCAGTACTACTACTCGGCCGCCGAGATGGTGGTGATGCCCTCCGACTACGAGAGCTTCGGGATGGTCGCGCTGGAGGCGATGGCGTGTGGCACGCCGGTGATTGCCTCCGACGTGGGGGGGTTGGCCTTCCTGGTGCGGCACGGGCGGACGGGCTACCGGGTTCCCGCGCGCGATCCGCAGGCGCTGGCAGCCAGGATCGCGCATCTGCTGACCGACGAGGGGTTGCGGCGGCGCATCGGCCAGCGCGCTGCTTGCTGGGCCGAGTCCTACGCCTGGCCCAACATCGCTGATCAGATCGAGGAAGTGTATGCGGACCTCACTTGAAGCGTCAAAAACCCGGTTTCTGGCTCCTCAGGCGCTTCCACTTACCTCTCTACGACTGCTCCTGGCGAGGGGCTATAGCTCGCGTAGAAATCGCACGCACAATCATCCCGGTCGACGCCCGGCGGATATCGCTTGAGCGAGGTTCCGCTGGGCAAGCTCTCGCTGGGGGCCAAGGGGTACGGCACGACGCCGGCCCGCGGCTCGCCACCCCAGGCGACGCTGTCTACCGACGCGCCGCTCGCGTCCAGGAAGACCACCTCGTCGCTCCCGTTCCCCAGCGCCAGCCCGAAGCCCCTCCATGCCCCCACGGGCGCGAGATTGGGCACGGCGGCGTCACAATCCACCCACTCGTAGGCCGGGTTGCGGCCGTAGGCGGCGGCGAAGTCCGTCGCGCAGGCCGCCACCGCGATGGCCTGTCCCCGGAGAAGCCGCGTCCCGGCGGGGAAGGCGTAGCGGCCATCCCCATAGTCCCCTATGTTCATCGCATCTCCCACCGTCCAACCCGAGATGTCCGCCTCCGGGCCGGGGTTGTATAGCTCAATCCACTCCCGGCCGACATCGTCGCCGTCGGGGTTAGCGAAAACCTCGCTCACCAGCGGATAGTCGACCGGGCGGATACAGTCCTGCATCATCAAGGGCATGTGAATGTAATGGCACATCGGTGCGCGGCCCAGGCTCCAGTCGTGGTCGAAGATGGACAGCATCCAGGCGTAGGCCGCCGCCGATTGGAACTGAAGCGCGACTTCGCGGTTGGCTTTGTTGGAACTTTGGGTGCCGTTGATGCTCCCCAGGTGGACCCAGCGCTCGCCGTCCGCGCTGACCAGGAAAGCCTTGGCGTGGATGCCCATACCCGTCACGTTCTCCAGGCGACAGGTGAGGTTGAGGCCCTCCTGGGTGGCGATGCGGTTCAGGGCCAGGCAGGTCTCGGTGTTCTGGGAATCGTAATAATCGTCCAGGAGCACGCGGACCTCGGTCCCGCGCCGGGCCGCCGCGACGATGGCCTGCAGGCGGGGATTGAGTCCGGCCGGGCCGATGCCAGCGTCCCAGGTGAACGGTTCGTTCAGTTGCATCACGGCGATGGCGTCACCGGCCTGCGCGCGGCCCAGCAGGCCCAGGAGCGCGTCCCGGTCGCGCAGCATGTTCTCGGGTGCGTGGATCACGCTGACGTGCGTGGCTGCCGTCACCAGTGGGGCGGTGAAAGGGGCGGTGTACGTCGTCCAGTCCGGCGAGGGCAGTGGGACGAAACCGTCGGGTGGGGCGTAGGTCTCATCGTACGGGGCCACGTCCGCGTGGTGGAGCGGATCGCAGTCACGGCGGAATATCTCCGCCAGGCGGGCGACGACGCCCGGGCTGTCGGTCACTGCGACGAAGCCCCGATGTCCCAGCGTGCCGTTGTGCTTGGGATCGGCGGGCATCGAGTGGTCGCCGAAGTTGTCGCTGCTCACCAGCGCCAGCCGGTCGTCCACCAGCGCGAACTTGGCGTGCTGGTAGCGGTAGCGCGGGGCGGTCTCGCCGATGAAGGCGACGGTGCTGGTCGGCGGGCGGTGCAGCCGCTGCACGATCCACTTCTCCACGTCCTCCAGCCCGCCGCATGGACCGCTCTCCAGTAGCAGGGTCACTACCACTCCAGATTGTATGCGATGACTGATGACCTGGTACAGGGCGACGCTTTCCAGCGTATAAGCCTCGATCCGCAGGGTGTGCCGGGCCGAACCGATCGTCTGCGAGACCACGTTCAGCGCACCATCCGGGGCCACGGCCAGCGTGACGTGAGCCGTGGCGGTGATCTGCGCCGGGAAGAACAGCGCCTCCAGATCCCAGCCGGGATAGCGCAGCTTGCGCCCGTCGATTGGGTCGTCGGGGTCCTGGGCCCAGTCGGCGGCGGTATCCGTGTCGAAGACGGGCAGGCCGGTGTTTTGATCCAGTTTGCGGTAGAGGATCTGCCCGGGGCCGAAGCCAGCGTAGGGATAGGGCACCACCGGGCCGGTCCAGCCTTGGGATATCGATCCTGTGCCGTAGGCCACCGCGTCCGCCACGTCCCCCGGATTCTGATCCGCGTCGGCGTCCAGCAGGTAGACCTCGTCGCCGGCGTCGGCGAGGAAACCGATGGGCCAGCGCCCTTCGAGCGCGGGGACTGGGCGCGTGATGGCCTGGGCGGCCCAGTCAGCGTCGAACCCCCACACAGGGTAAAATCCGTCGGCGTCCTGGGCCAGCCACAGGACCTGCCCGGGACCTGCCTGTGCGCCGGGCGGAAAGCATACCCGGCTGTCGGATGAGACGGCGTCGTCCAGGCACCAACCTGCCAGCGTGACCGTGTGTGGGCTGAGGTTGATCAGCGCGGCAGCCTCGCCGCTGTCCAGATAGTTGACCGGCGCCAGGGCATAGAGGCGCACGGGGGTCAGGACGGTCGTCGTCCACTGGTCGGTGTTATTCGCCGTGACCGTCTCGCTGGTGGCAGTCGTGGCGGTGACCAGGTTGACGAGGGGCGTCGGACCGGTGCTGGACACCCGGCCGGTGACGGTGATGAGGTGGTGGGTGTCAGGGCATAAGGTGTCAAGTTGCCAGACCAGGGTCTGTCCCAGGCGAGTGAACGTGAATGGACTGGCCTGGGCTGCGAAGTCCACGGCGCTGGGGAGGGTGTCGGTCACGCGCACGGAGGTGGCGGTGAGGGGGCCGGTGTTGCTGAGGGCGATGCGGTAGGTGATGGGGCTGCCGGGGATGGCCGTGTGCGGGCCGGTCTTGGCGACCGAGAGGTCGGCGACGGTTTCGGGTGTGCCACCCCGCTGGAAGCTGGCATCGTCGAAGGTGACGGCGCAGGGCGTGGCACTGGCCGGGTTCAGCATCAGTCGCACCCGTGCCGAGTGTGCGCCGGCGGGGGCGGTGATGGGGCCTGTGGTCAGTAAGCGATATGCGGGGTCATCCGTCGTCAAGCGGGTCGTCGAGTCATCGTGGCTCAACTCGGTGCCGGAGCCGTCGCCCGACACGTACCACGAGACGCGCAGGTAGACCTCTTCGACGTAGGCGTCGTCCTTCACTGCCCAGGCGGAGCAGACGTAGCCGGCTCCTTCTGTAGCAGGCACCACCTGGTAGAGCCATTTCGTGCTGGTGGTGCGGCTCTCGAGGCGGGCGGCGTGGGCGCCGCCGTGCGCTGGCGGGCCGGTCTGGATCAGCGTGCCGCCCCATTTGGCCCAGTGATCGGGTACGTCCCCGGTTGCCGCCTCAAAGCCCGGGTTCAGCAGTAGCTCCGTCTGCGACGGTGCCAGCCGCATCGTCGCGGCCACCGACAGTCTCTGGGTGCGCAACCCGATTGCCGTGAGGGTCACCAGCAACCCGCCGCACAGGCAGGCCCACGTCAGCCGCGTCGTGCGCCGCATATCTCACCTCCGATGTATGGTCACCCTCCCGCAGGTTGGGGCATCGTCGAATGAACCTGCGGGAGGGAGAGCAGGTAGTCACGCGATTTCTGGTTCTTCGGCCTCGGCGATCATATCCGCCTGGCGCCGGGCTTCCAGCGATGTCTGGCTCGGGCGGGGGCGTGCCTTCTGCCAGGCATAGACGCCGCCCAGTACCACCAACGGCAGCGCCACTGTCGTTGAGAGGAAGATCATTGGGTTCAGCCGGGGAGCGGCCGAGAAACGATCCAGGTTGAACAGGATCAGCGCCGTGGCGATCCAGACGGTGAGGAAGTTGGGGATCTCGTCGCCGGAGTGAATCAGCTCCAGGCCGGGTGAGCGTTTCTTCGTCAGGGGCCAGGCGAGATTGCTGCCCATGTAGCCCAGTTGATCCTCCAGCACGTGCCCGGCGAAGCCCAGTCCTGTCACCAGGCCAGCCCACAGGCCGGTGGGCCAGTCCGCGATCAATCCGACGGTCAAGGCCAGCGCGGCGCTGACGGCGACGGCCAGCGTCAGGCTGTGGGACCAGCGCCGGTGCCAGTCCAGGAAGTGGATGTGGAGATGGTCTCCCTCGCGCTGGAAGCGGAAGGATGGCCCGCTGAAGATGTTGATGCGATGCTCCGCGCCATACGTGGGCGCCAGTGGCACGCCCAGCTTGCGCCGCGCCTCGGTCACGCCCCTCGGCTCCGTGCCCGGGTAGGGGACCTGGCCCGTGCTGACCAGTGGACCGATGCGCACGACGACTTCTCCGTTTCGGGAGTCGAAGCGAATCGCGTATTCGCGCCACCGGTCAGCCCCGACGCGGATGGTGTGCGCCATCACGTTCTGTGGCTCGCCCGCTTCGTAGGCGTGGCGCATGGCGTGGACCAATGCGTCCGCGATGGCTGCGGGATCGGGATCGGGGCCGGGATCTATGTCCCTCGTGTAGTGCTCAAAGTATCGGGCGAACTTGAAGTCAAGCGTGTCGGGCAGGATGCCGCCGATGCCGCCCAACACCGGCAGGAGCGAGCCCTGGGCCGCCGCCTGGACGACCTCGGGGAAAAACGTGGCCAGCGCTACGCCCGTGATAAAGTGCGAGATTCCCTTCACCTACACCCTCCGAACGCTTCTCCGCTAGTTGGGTACATTAGACAAGTGGGTGCGCCAACGGTTCGATGGCTCGACTGAGCTCGCCGAAGTCTTGCTGGCGTCTTATGCGGATATATTGTACTCCCATCTTGACGCCCATGCAAATCGGGGCAAGCCCAGGTGCTCAAAGCACGTGCTCCGAGCACGTATACCTCTTCAGCACCTCGGCCTTTGCTATGTAGGCTTCGGCGCTGAACGAGGTGAAAAAAGCTTGACAAAGACGGTGTTTTATGATATAATTTGCACGTACTGAAATAATTACTACTCCTATTCGATTTGCGAGCCTACTGAGTGAATATTTTCATTTCTGTATAGAAATTTCCCCGCCACCGTTTGGCTACAGAGATTTCACTCGGCAGCGAATTGGCCACACTCTCGCCCGTCGGTGCAGCGATCGGCTGTGCCGATGGGGATGGAGAGAAACCAGATCTTACACAAGGTACGCATTGAGACAGACTATGAGTTCTATACCCTTACTTCAAGTGGCTTTGGACTTCACTTCTCTCCCTGCGGCGCTGGCTGTGGCGTTGCAGGTGGCTCCTGAGATTGACGTCATAGAGATCGGTACACCGCTGTGCAAGGCGGCTGGTATGGAAGCCGTCCGTGCGGTGCGGGAGGTCTGTCCCGACAAGCTGATCCTGGCTGATGTCAAATCCCCCGACGTCGGCGGACTGGAGGCTCAGATGGCCTTCGATGCTGGCGCGGATATGATGACGGTGATTGGCGGCGCGCCACTCGCCACCGTCAAGGCAGCCTTGGACGTCGCCCGGCAACGGGGCAAAGAGATGCTCATGGAGTTGACGGGCGTCCGTGACATCATGGCCCGCGCGCGGGAGTGGCGCCAGCTTGGCATCGAGCGCATGGTCTATCACCGGGGCTGGGATGAGCAGGCGGCTGACCGGGAATGGACCCAGGATGATCTGGTCACTGTCCGCCAGCTCATCGATATGGGGTTCAAGGTAACCATCACCGGTGGTCTCACGGCCGATCTGTTGCCTTTCTTTAAAGACTTGCCAGTGTCCATCATCATCGCCGGGCGGGCCATTCATCAGGCCGAAGACCCGCGCGCCGCGGCCCACGAGCTGCGGGCCACGATCGCTCGTATTTGGGGGGGCGTTGGATCACCTGTGCCCGGCAGTGTTGGCATGGCTGCCGGGTTTTCTGTTGCCGACACCGCGGCGAAGGCGATCCGCTGGGGGGTCAGCGAGATGGGGCTGTTGTTGACGATCGATGGCCGGGACTGCCCCGGCTGTGATTCGCCGGCGAGGTTCTGCCAGGGGACTCGGGTGGACGTCTACGTGCCTCAGGGGATCAAGGCTGCCGACGTGGTCCAGGCCATCACGCGGATCTTCGGCTCGAGTGGGGCCTTTGGCCAGGTGGGCGCCAACGCGTTCTATCTGGACCCGGCGCGGCTGGCGGACCTCTCGCCGGGGCGGGTGGTCGATCTGTTGAACGCGACGGGGAACGGATTGCGACAACTGGGATGCCAGGTTGACGTCAGCGCTGGCGTGGGAGTGGCAAATCGGATATTGGGAAGCACTTGGTAAGGCGTGCTTGATACAGCGTACTAAACTAGGCGTACTTCAAAAAGTGCACTTAAGAAACCAGAGGAGGAAAACGTCTATGGCAACGACACACCTGCCGGAAACGGCACTGGGGATGGTGGAGACGCGTGGGCTGGTGGCCTCGGTGGAGGCGGCGGACGCGATGAGCAAGATGGCCCACGTGAGGTTGCTGTGCCAGGAGGAGATTGGGGGTGGGTACGTGACCATCATGGTGCGGGGCGAGGTGGGCGCGGTCAAGTCGTCGGTCGATGCCGGAGCGGCGGCGGCGAAACGGGCAGGTGAGTTGGTGGCTGCCCACGTAATCGCGCGGCCGCATCCGACGGTGGAGAAGCTGCTGCACGAAGGCCCGGACAAGATCGTGCGCGCGTTGGCGGACTGATTGACCGTCGGATGGCGGTCTGATGGGATAGGGACCCTTTGGGCAAGGAGCGGATATGGAACTCAGGACTTACGTGCTCATAGACTCGATGCAGCCGCAGTACGCGGCGCTGACGGGGGTGTTGCTGCGGGGAGACGTGCCGGTGGAGAGCATGGCCCAGTTGATCATCGAGTTGGCTCCGGCCAGTGACGTGTACGAGGTGATGGACGCGGCACTGAAGACGACGGACGTGCGCCCGGGATGGCTGCGGGTGGAACGGGAGTTCGGCTCGTTGGAGGTCCACAGCTTTTTCCAGGAAGCGGTGATCGTGGCGGGCCAGGAGGCGCTGAGGCGGTTCAACCTGACGGAGCAGGATCGGCAGAGGGCAGAGGTGGTCTCAGTGAAGATGGTCACCAACGTGGACGCGTACGAGGCGCAGTTGGTGAACCAGCAGAGCCAGGGCGGCTTGCTGCTGCGGGGACACACGTTGTGCGTGATCGAGGTGGCCCCGGCTGCCTATGTGATGCTGGCGGCCAACGAGGCGGAGAAAGCGGCCAACATCACGCTGGTGCACTACACACCGTCGGGGCGGTATGGGCGCCTGTACATCTCGGGCACCGAGTCGGAGGTGAACGTGGCTCGGGATGCAGCGGTGCGGGCGGTAGGCAGTCTGAGCGGACAGGTGAGGTAGGTGAGGGGGGAGAAACGCGGTGAAGACGTTCTACTGCGCGGAGGACATTGAGGGACTGGCAGCCCAGGGGAGAACGGAGCTGGTGGTCGACGAGAACACCGTGCTGACGGATCTGGCGCGGGACGCGGCCCGGCAGTTGGGCATCTCGGTGAAGTACCGTACCCAGGCCAATCCGGTGGCGGTGGTGCCCTCCGGGCCAGCGTCCGGGCTGTCGATAGGCGCGACGGCGAGCGCGCTGGGAGCGGTGAGCGCGCTGGGAGCGGTGGGGGCCAAGCCGAAGGGGTGCCAGCATGGGCCTTTAGATGTAGAAGCAGTCGGGCCAGTGAGTGCGGCTGTGGGCTCGGGCGGGGTGGTGGATCAACTGGTGGACCTGGTCAAGCAACTGGGTGAGAAACCAGGTTCTTGAGCGCGAGGAGAGAGATATGATCATCGCCAAAGTTGTAGGCTCGGCCATCGCTACGCTGAAACACGAGGCGTTGGAATCGACCAAGCTGCTGCTGGTCAGCCCGGCGGATGCGAAGGGGCAGGTCAGCGGGGATCCCTTCGTGGCAGTGGACCTGGTGGGCGCGGGGGAGGGCGAGCTGGTCGTCGTGAGCCGGGGGAGTTCAGCGCGGATGGCGACAGGGCAGAGTTCATCGCCAGCGGATGCGGCGATCGTTGGAATCCTGGATTCCCTGCGGGTAGAGGGAGCGACATCGTTTAGGAAGGAATGATACCTATGGCAGACGCAGTGTCACAGACGGAAGGGTTGGATCCCGGGATGCGGGCCCTGGGGATGATTGAGACGAAGGGACTCGTGGCGTGCATCGAAGCGGCGGACGCGATGGTGAAGGCGGCAGGCGTGACGTTGCTAAATCGGCGGGCCATCGGGGGCGGGTACATAGCGGTCATGGTGCGGGGGGACGTGGGCGCGGTACGGACGGCGCTGGAGGCTGGGGCGAAGGCGGCCCGCCGGATCGGCGAGGTCGTGTCGGTGCG
>Ga0180431_10006808_pt1 | contig 13488 bp, 6 predicted proteins | sample SS_ome_11_FD_132459 | JGI IMG/M metagenome (GOLD analysis project Ga0180431, IMG submission 132459) | Hypersaline lake sediment archaeal communities from the Salton Sea, California, USA - SS_1_MS_1 metaG | ecosystem: Environmental > Aquatic > Non-marine Saline and Alkaline > Hypersaline >... | reverse complement strand
CGTTTACACACAGCTACTTATGTGCATTTACAGAAAAACTCTTCCCTCTCCCGTCATTATTGTGAAGAATAGAGCCAACAAAAAGAACATTCGATAAGGAGCCCTAAAAATGAGCCATCTCATTCGCAAAAACATACCTACCACCAAAAAGGGAAAGAAGATCTGCAAACGGTCAGAGTATTGGTATATCCGATACAAAGATGAGGATGGACGATGGAGGGAAAAGAAAGCCTTCAAGGACAAGGTAGCGACTGAACAATTCAAGGCTCAAATTGACCGAAAAATGGAACTTGCGGACGCAGGGATCATCGACAGATTCGAAGCCGACCGAAAGAGGGCTTTGCGGGAACACCTGTCGGATTTCCAGAGAAGCATAGTCAATAACGGCAATACAGAAGAGTACGCCAGGCTCACTTACAACCGGGCAAAAGCAATCATCGAAGGATGTAAGTTTGCCTACATCGGAGACGTCAAGCCTGCCGCCATCCAACAGTATCTTTCTGATCGAAGAACACAAGGACTGAGCATTCAGAGCAGCAACCACTACCTCCAGGCGATAAAGCAGTTCTGCCGGTGGATGGTCCAAGACCAACGAATCAGCGAATCCCCGGTTGGGCACCTCAAGGGCATGAACGTTCGAACTGATAGACGGCATGACCGGCGGTCACTTGAGCCGGACGAAATCAGAAGGCTCTTAGCGGGAACGGCAAACGCGCCGAAGCGTTTTGGCATGACTGGCTACGAGCGGCACTTGCTCTACCGTTTCGCCGCCGAGACGGGCCTGCGAGCAAACGAAATCAGAAATCTGATTGTGGGCGACTTCGACTTTGGCAATCTGACAGTGACGGCAAGAGCCGGATACAGCAAGCGAAGGCGTGAAGATGTTCAGCCAGTAAGACCAGACACAGCGGCGTTGCTGAGCGATTTCTTTGCGGGCAAGCTACCGAAGGCCAAAGCCTTTGGTGGGACGTACAAGCAGTTGGCTAAACGAACGTCAGACATGATCGAAGCGGACCTGGCCGAGACGGAGATAAGAGACAAGAGCGGCAAGAAAATCAGAGAAGCAATCCCGTACATTGACGACGCCGGGCGTTTCGCCGATTTCCATTCACTTCGCCACACGACCGGAAGTCTGTTGGCGGCAAGTGGTGTCCATCCCAAAGTTGCCCAGTCTTATTTGAGACACAGCAAGATCGACTTGACAATGAGTCGATACACGCATGTATTCAGAGGCCAGGAGTCAGAAGCAGCGGCAAAGCTTCCTGACCTATCTTTGGACAGCCGCCAGCAACAAGAGGCAACGGGCACCGACAATCGTCTGCCAGAAAAACCCGAGAAAGAACTGCCACAAAAACTGCACAAAACTGCACAAAAACTGCCACAAATCACTTACCCAGCAGAGCAGAGCATGTCACAGGCTGGCAAGAAAGAGCCTCGCTTTCGTGTGAAAAATAGCACCTTGACTCTGAGTTCTAAGGGCAAGCAAGACAAGAACTTAGGCACAACTGTGCGGGCTATGTCAGCGGGTGACACGGGTGCAGAACGGAGAGGGGGGGATTCGAACCCCCGGTACGGGCGTATACCCGTACGACGGTTTAGCAAACCGTTGCCTTAAGCCGCTCGGCCACCTCTCCAAAATCTTTTATTATAAATACTTACGGCAGTTGGCCGATACGAGCCACCCTGCCGTCTTTTGGGCTATGCCAAAGAACACGGCTACCTTACTACTGTCGGCCCGGCATTGCAAGAAAATTAAGGATAAGTTGCACGATTTAATCATCTTGCCGGATGCGGATCAGAAATTCTCGATTATCGCGGCGGTGTGGATCGCCAACAGCATCAGGTAATCAAGGTCGCTCAGGACGTACGGCCCGTCATCGGCCTGATTGTCGACGTACAGCACGCCGAAGCAGCCCGTGGGGTCCATTATCGGTGCGATCATAGCCGACCGGGCCTCGCCCGCGCCGGCCAAGGATGAAATCTGCGGGATGAGCAGAAATTCCTTGTTATCAACGGCATGGGTCACTTTTTCTTTAACTTCAATTTCGATAAATTCCACGGTGCTGCCGTCCGAGCTTTTGCCGGAGTGGGAGGTCATCGGACCTTGAGGCACATTTCGCAGCGCGCCCCAGCAGCGATACGCCTTAAAATCCTTCAGCAGCACGCTCAAAAGGGCCTGCAGCACCTCTTCGGGGCCGTTGGCTCGGCAGATACTCTCGGTCGCCTGCAGGAATTCCCTGGCCCTTCTTGCCGGCAGCCTGATGTCGGGGGCCTGATCGATGTCGGGCCTTCGAGCTATGATTTCCCGCGATGCTTTCGGCCGGGCCGGTTCGGATTTGCCCGCCAGCGGCATGAGCGTATCTTCCAGATGAACCGGCTCGCCGGCGGATTCACCGGATTCGAGGCTGATTTCTATCGCAAAACTGCCGATTCGCAGCCCATCGCCGCCTTTGAGCTGTGCCTGGTGGACTTTCTTGCCGTTGACGTAAGTGCCGTTGGCGGATTCGAGGTCTTCGACCACCCAACTGCCTTCTTTAGTTGCATAGATCGCGGCGTGCTGCCTGGAGACATCCCTGTCCGGCAGGAAAACCTGGCTGTGGACGTGCCTGCCGATGTAGATAGGGCCTTTGGTGAAGTGGAATTCCTTGACTGTTTTGCCGTCTTTTCTAAGAATCAGACGCATCTGCGGTCCTCGCTATGCCTGTATATATGTGCATTATACAGGATTATCGGCAATTTGTCGATATCTAATGAGCGCACAATTCCCGAAGAGCGGTGATTTCTGTCGCTATCTCGCTAATTCCCGGATTTCTTCGTCGCTCAGAGTCAGCCTGTAAACGCGAACGTCATCTATAAGCCCGGCCCAGAAAGTGCCTTGTGTTAAGTTCTCGCCGACACCTATGTGCAAACCGCCGTCGGATGATTTCAGCGGCGAATATTCGGGCCAGTCGGGGGAGTTTATGCTCTCGTTCACTGCCAATATCATCGCAGGTGACTGGGCAAGCTCGACAAATCTCTGTGCGTCGCTCAGCGTGCCCACGTTCTGGCCCCAGTGGTAAGGTATCGCCAGTCCGGGCTTTATATACTGCGTCGCCTCGGCGGCTTCGACGGCGTTCATCGTATAGGTACCGCCTGCTGGCAGAAACGCTACGTCAATGTCACCGAGTGTCTTCATCTCCTCGATCAGGTCCGTATCGCCCGCGACGTAGACACGCCTGCCGCCAAGCTCGATAATGAATCCGACCCAGTTTCTCGACCGCGGGTGATTCGGCTTATTGGTGTTATAGGCCGGCACGGTGATAACACTGACGCCGTCCAGTTGAATCGTCTCACCCGGCGCGATTGGCTGGCCGCTGCCGTATCGCTGCACGACGTCCGGCGGAGCGATGAATTGCGTCTGAGCATTGGAAACTTTAGCGATGTCCGAAGGTGAATAATGGTCACCGTGAGTGTGAGTAACGCACACCAGGTCCGCATCATAAAGCGACTGCGGCACTCTTTCAGGATCGACATATACTACATAATCTTCCGCCCAAATCTTCACAGTCGAATGACCGAGCCATTGTACAGTGACTATCTCTTCCGATCCGGGCTCTACCACCGGCCGGAACAATCGGATGTCGTCAAAGTACATCTTGCCGGTTCCGCCGATCTGCGGATTCTCTCTGTCACCAAAGCCCAGGGCAAGCCTGTCTATGTCGGTCAGGTTCACACCTTGTGCCGAAAATTCACTCGTGTCAATTGTCCACTCGGTCCAGACGTCAGTTACTGTCGCATTGGGATCATCGTGATAAACAACCGCCGATTCACCGGCACCGTCGGCAACAGCCACGTACATCCGTTCGACAGCATTGGCGAGCATACCCACGTCCTGGTCCGTCCATTGGGGGCCGACGCCGGTGTCGGGAAAACTCACGTTGGAAAACTTCGCCTCGCATACTTCATCGAGATTGTGGCTTGTCAGGGCTAAACCAACATATATCGGTGGCTGCATATCTATGGGCTCCGGCGTATCCAACAAAGTCCATGTGCTGCCGTCTGCCGAATAATAGGCCCTTACAAGACCACCTACGGTACGCTCCAACTTCACCCACTGAGGAGCAACTATGTCGGCTTGCTTCGTGCTCGTGCTGCTTTGGCCCGTCACGGCACGGCGGCCAAACCACACCCCGTTTTCCGGCGTTATCGCCACCATGGCATGCGCCGAGTTCGGATCGAGGGAATCGCGAATCATAATCCCCGCTTTCGCCCAGCCGTCCGTATGGCTAACACTGTGAACTTGTGCCTGAATGGTAGCCGCTCCGGCGATCTGCTTGTATGCAAAATGGAACTGATCGGATTGGTCCCAAATGTCGGCGCCTGATGCGCTGATCGTATAGGTGCCTGCCGGATCTTCAACGAAGCCGCCGACATACTCAGGATAGCCTCTGAACCAAAGCGACAATATTCCAACGCCCTGCTCGGTCCAGTCGCGCGGGTAGTCCGGTGTCAGCTCCGCCTCCGAATAACCGGCCGCTTCCTCCCGGCTGTTGTCGTACGAAAACGGCATGGATTGACTGCCGCTGTGGATGATGGTCTCTTCGGTATAAGAACTCGTTGTCTCATCGCCGACGGAAGCTCCCGTTCCATTGCCGGCGAAAAACTTCGGATCGTCGGGCATGCCGAACCCAAAGCCGTCTTTCCACGTGAACCATATCTGATTGTCACCTGCACCGTAGCTCTCAAAATCATCTATCAGAAGATAGTCGGCAACAGTGAAACTCCAAATCGGCCCGGTGTGCACCGTGTCGGCAGCTTCGACCTCATCAATCCGCCAGTAGTACACACGGTCCCACTCGAGAGATTCGGGCAAAATGTAACCGGCGACGTCCATGCGGCCCCGATAGACGCCCGATGTGTCGGATGCATCGGCACCGGCTACAGCATCCTCATCGGAACCAAAGTACACGTCATGCCAGGCTGCGTGCCCTCCCGGCGTGAAACTGACAACTGTCGCATTAACCAGTTGCACGGTGGCTCCGTCGGCGGGCATTGGGGCGCGAGCCTTGGTCGGATCGCTCGCAACGGCCCATACCGTAGTCATGCCGGGATTAGTAACGTCGTAGTCCATTTCTACCGAGGCCAGGCGACCATCTGCAAGAAGCTCGCCGCTCGGGACGCCGTAGGCGGTGAGCGACCCATTCTGAACATATCCCTTGATCTTTTGCGTCTGGTCCTCTTCGCTGGTCAGCACCATCACACCGCCGGCGATATCCATGCTGCCGTTCGTGCCGGACAACGGATCATCCGGGTCATTCATGACCAGGCCGTTGGTATAGAGAGTTCCACCGTTGAGGTGCAATTCGCTGCCCTGCGATCCCCCGCGGGGAACTCGCGTATTGGTCGCAACGGTGATTGTCCCGCCGTTGATGATAACCACGCCCTTGCTTGGATCTTTTCGGCCAAGCTGAAAGGCATAGCAGGTGACATCGCCATCATCGAGTGTGAACATCCCCGATTCCTTCCTGCCGACCCTGATGAGATTACCCGCAACGAGAGTTCCGCCGGTCATGTGGAGGTGGACAAAGCCCTGACCGCCAGCAGCATCGTTACTCAGGGTGATGCTGTTGCACACAGCTTGAGTTTCGGCGTCGATGACTATCTCGGTCGGATCACGAAGCCAATTGACGTAGAGTGCATCATCGGCCGCGGGGAGCTTATTGGGCCTCCAGTTTTCCTCCGTGCGCCAGAGCGAATCGGCGCTGCCGTTATCCCACTCAAGATCGGCCGCAAACACGTTGCCGACGATACTCAAAGCCAGAATTGTAGATAAGAAAAGAATCCGACTATTAGACATGACAATCCTCCTGCATGAGTTTTAATTAGCGGCATAGGCGGTGCCCGGAACGTAATCGCCCGATGCCCCCGCTCCAAAACGACAGACAAACATAACCGGCACTATTATTTGTATCATATCCACTATAGTCCCGTCAAGTGGAATCCGCCGTTGGAGCAAGAAGCCACTCGCACAAAAGGGCAGTAAAAAACTACTGACGACTCAATATTGGATCGCCCTGCTGTTTCGCGACCTTCTGCAAAGACAATTTCTGCTGGCAAGGTCGCATATTTATGCTTAGAATCTTCTAAATTATGCTAAACGACACACAGGTCACAGGTTTTCCGACGGCTTGGCCGGGAAATCTTGGATCGTCTCAAAACAAAGGAACTGATTATGGACAAACACACAGTTATCGCTATGACAATTACCGTTCTGATTGCAGGTACATGCTCAACCGCCGGCGCAGAGATCCGCGCGGTCGCTCATCCGGAGACCTCTAATGGCAACGATTTCTACATTGGCAATCGCGAGCCCCTGACGCCAAGCCCGTTTATTAAGCTTCCCGTGGGAGCGATTGAGCCGCTCGGCTGGATTCGCAAGCAGCTCGAATTACAGGCGGACGGATTTCACGGGCATCTGACCGAGATTAGCAGCTTTCTCAAGAAGGAAGGCAACGCGTGGCTTAGCCCGGGCGGCGAAGGGCAGCACGGCTGGGAAGAGCCTCCCTACTGGCTCAAGGGCTTCAGCAATTGCGGCTACATCCTGCGCGACCAGCGCATGATCGATGAATCCAAAATCTGGATCGAAGCGGCGCTGTCAAGTCAGAAAGACGACGGATGGTTCGGCCCCGACAAGGGCAGAAAAGGCGCCGCGACGAGGCTCCAGGGACGCGAAGACCTTTGGCCCAATATGATCATGCTGTTCTGCCTGCAAGACTACTACGAATTCACCGGTGATAAGCGAGTCATCGAATTGATGACCCACTATATGAAGTATCTGACGACCGTTCCGGAAGACAGGTTCCTGGTCGGTTACTGGCCGAAGATGCGCGGGGGCGACCTGCTCTACAGTGTTTACTGGCTGTACAATCGCACCGGGGATAAGTTCCTGCTGGACTTGGCTAAGAAGGTGCACCGGCACACGGCCGAATGGGAGACCGACGTGATCAACTGGCATAACGTGAATATGTCGCAGGGATTCGGAGAACCGGGTACTTACTACATGCAATCGAAAGATCCCTTCCATCTCGATGCGGCAGAGCGCAACTGGCGCAAGATTCGCGATTTATACGGCCAGGTTCCGGGCGGCATGTTCGGCGGCGATGAGAACTGCCGGCCCGGATTCACAGGCCCCCGCCAGGCCGTTGAGACGTGCGGCATGGTGGAGATGATGCTATCGCACGAGATATTGCTCACAATAGACGGCAATGTCAAGTGGGCCGACCGCTGTGAGGATGTGGCGTTCAACTCGCTTCCGGCGGCGTTTACGCCCGATCTCAAGGCGCTGCATTACCTGACAGCCCCGAACATGATCCTCTGCGACCGTCATAACAAGTCCCCCGGCCTGCAGAACCGCGGCCCGATGCTGCATTTCAATCCGCACGCACATCGGTGCTGCCAGCACAACACCGGCCACGGTTGGCCCTACTACGCTCAGAACCTGTGGCTGGCAACACCCGGCAACGGATTGGCCGCAGTGATGTACGCACCATCAAGGGTAATTGCGAAGGTTGGTAACGGCATAAAGATTTCGATCCTTCAGGAGACAACGTATCCATTCGATGAGAACATACGCCTTACAATTACGGCAAGCAGACCTGTTCGATTCCCCCTTTATCTGCGCGTGCCCGGCTGGTGCGAAACTCCGGGATTGATGATAAACGGCGTGTCCTCGTCAACAAGGGCCGCTGCCGGCTCTTACTACATAATCGACCGCAAATGGACCGATGGCGACAAGGTCGAGCTTAGTCTGCCGATGAAGATCAAGATTCGCAAATGGACGAAGAACCATAACAGCGTCTCAGTCGATCGCGGGCCTCTTACTTACTCGTTGAAGATTGGTGAGAAGTATGTGCGTGAAGGCGGCACGGACGAATGGCCCGCATGGGAGGTACATCCGACAACGCCGTGGAACTACGGATTGTTGCTAAATGAAGATAATCCGGCATCGTCGTTTCGCCTTGTACGCAAAGCCTGGCCCAAGAGCGATCAGCCTTTCGTGGCCGATGCCGCACCGATCGAGTTACGCGCCAAAGCGAAAAGAATCCCCGCCTGGCGGAAAGATCATCTGGGCCTGGTCGGCAGGCTTCAGCCAAGCCCCGTAAAATCCGACGAGCCGGCGGAGGATGTCACTCTCATCCCGATGGGCTGCGCCCGGCTGCGAATCTCGGCTTTCCCGGCGATTGGCTCAGGCCCGGATGCTCACGAGTGGAAAGAGCCGCCGAAATCTCTGCCCGCATCGGCATCACATTGCTGGGACGGCGACACTGTTGCGGCATTGATCGATAAGCTCGTTCAGCAAAGCTCAAATGACCAGAGCATTCCGCGAATGACATGGTGGCCTCGCAAGGGATCAACCGAATGGGTTCAGTACGACTTTAAAGAGCCCAAAAAGATTTCCGGCGCATCGGTCTACTGGTTCGACGACACCGGCGCGGGCGGCTGCCGAATCCCGAAGTCCTGGCGACTGCTGTACAAAAAGAACGGCCGCTGGGCGGAAGTAACCGGGGCGGACAGCTACGGCGTCGAAAAGGACAAGTTCAACACTGTCAAGTTCGAATCGGTGCAAACGACGGCACTACGGCTGGAAGCGAGCTTGCAGGCCGATTATTCAGCCGGTATCCTCGAATGGCGTGTTGACATGAAAGAACAGGACAAATAATATGTTAGTTTTTATCCGATCAGTTCGGTGGGGCAATACCTTAAGGCATCCCCAAGGGAGCCCCGCCCTACTTGAGTTAAGGAGAACATAAATGTTGAAGCAAAGTTTGACGACCGTGATTCTTGTCTGCCTTTCGTTTTGCACACTTCTGATAGCCGAAGACAAGGAAAAATCATCCAAAGAAAAGGGCAAGGGCAAGAAGGACGAGTTGACGTTAGAAAAGCTGTTTCCTGAGAAGAGCTTCTTCGGGCCTTCGGCCGGCTCGATGGAGTTTTCTTTTGATGGCAAGTATGCCGCGTATCTATATCGCCCATATAAAGAGCGGCGGCACGGATCGGATTTGTGGATCTACGACGTTGCCAAAGGCCAGGCCCAACGGATAACATCGGTCTCGGTCATGTCGCCATTCCAGGAGAGCACGCGCAAGGTTAGAGAAGACCGGATAAAGAAGGCAAAAGAAGCCGACAAGAAAGCGGATTCGAAAAAGCAAGATACCAGGAAGACAAAGGATAAGAAGGTACGAGAGAAGAAGAACCGAGACACCGATAAGCCAGACGATGAGACCTCTGAGAAGAAAAAGAGTCGGCAAAAGAAAAAAGACGGAACGAAATCGCAGGGAGAAAAAGCCAGGGAAGACAAAGCTAAAGAGCAGCAGAGAGAGCTGGCGAAACAAAAGAGGCTGGGCGACTGGGTGAGTGACAAGGACGCCGATGACGAAAAGGCGCCGCGTTACAGCGGCATCAGCACGTTCGAGTGGTCGCCGAAAGACAATGAGCTGCTCTTCGTTTCCAAGGGTGATATCTATCGTTGGAAAGCCGGCAGGAAAAAGTTGACCCGGCTGACGCGAACCAGAGACAGCGAGCGATACATCGCATGGCTGCCCGACGCATCGGGATTCATGTATATGAGGGGCGATGAGCTGATAAGAGTCAGGTTCGGATCTCATCAAACCGAGCAGCTCTATGTCAATCTGCCCGACAAAGAGCGGATGACACAATACGAGATAAGTCCCGATGGCAAACGAATGGTGCTTCTTAGCAGAAAGGAGGGACCTGATCCCGGAGGGCGCGAGAAGAAAGTCAACATCGCCCAATACCGCGATCGTTTCATGAAAGTCAGAGAGGTGTCGAGAGGGGTATCCGACGACCCGATCAAGAAGACAGAGGTCGCTGTTTATGTGCTCGAACTCAAGCAATTGATGCAGGAAAACTCGATCCTGACGGAAGTCTATCGGCATACATTATCCCAGCCCCGCGATTACGTCAAACTTCCCGAATGGTCGCCCGATTCCACACGGGCGGTTTTCGCCGTGTACGATCAGCCCACGGGTCATATCAATATCATGGAGACCGTCTGCTGCGAGAGGGACGAAAAAGAAGAAGATAAGGACAAAGGCAAGAAAGAAGAGGACGGCGGCAAGAAGAAAGAAGAAGATAAGAAGAAAAACGATGAGCAAAAGGGCGGAGGCACCGGGAAAGATCCGGCGAAAGTCGTGCACCGTTTCCTGCACTCGGGCGGTCCGACGACGCCGCGAATGATCCAGCCTTATTATCTTGCCGACAATCGCCGCATCGTTTATATGAGCGAGAAAACGGGATTCAGGCAGTTACACGTCCTCGATCCGGTATATGAAAGTGACATACCGCTGACACAGGGGCATTACGAGGTCTATCCTCTCGATATCACCGAGGACCACAAGTGGATGTTCGTAACGGCCACCAAAGAGCATCCGGCGCGTCTGGACGTTTACAAAGTTTCACTCGAGGACGGCGAAATGACCCGGCTTTCACAAAAGGACGGCTATTACGCAGATGTCGCAGTAAGTCCGGACGGCACAAAAGTTCTGGCCAACTTCACACGTTACGGCGCCCCGCGAGAGCTGGTCTTCATCGACGCCGAAGCCGACAAACAGGAACAACTAACCGACTCGCACCCCCCCGCCGCTCACGAGAATACAAAAGCCCGTCCGGAATTCTTCAGCTATCAAAATCGCCACGAGCAGGAAATCCACGGATTTATGTTCAAACCCCAAGACCCGAACCTGAATGAAAAGCCTCCACTGCTTATCTATATCTACGGCGGTCCGCTGGGCACGCGCAAGAGCGTGGTGGAGGGTTACTACCAGTCGTCGGCATATTTCTTCGCTTACTATATGGCCCAAAAGCACGGCTATGTCACCTGCACGATCGACCCGCGCGGCAACTCCGGTTACGGCGGGCTGTTCGAGAAGGCGAACTTTGACCGGGTCGGCAAGCCCCAGGTCGAAGATATCGTCGACGGTGTCAAGTACTTCATTAAGAATCATAACGTCGATCCCAACCGGGTTGCAATCCATGGATGGAGTTTCGGCGGCTTCCAGACCCAGATGTGCCTCTATACCGAGCCGGATGTTTTCGCCGCAGGTATCGCCGGAGCGGGTCCGACCGAGTGGGAGAATTACAACTCGTGGTACACATCGGGGACAATCGGCATCAGCAAACCAAATACTGCCCAACTCAAGAAGTTCTCGCTTTTGCCTCTTGCCAAGGGCCTCAAGGCCAAGCTGCTGCTCGTGCACGGAATGGAAGACTCGAACGTGCTTTACCAGGACACGGTGCGCATGTATCGCGAACTAATCAAGGCCGGAAAAGAAACGCTGGTCGAGCTGTTTCTCGATCCCACCGGCGGTCACGGCCTCGGCGGCGACATCAAGAACCTGTCGCGATTCCGAAAGTATGAGGAATTTCTGCTGAGGACCGTCGGATCGGGAAAATAAAAAATCAAATATCAAAAATCAAAATTGTGGAATCCCGCAAGCCGGGATGACCTCCGTCATTTGCATCTGCATTTTGAGATATTCAAACCGTAGGATGGTGACCACCCCACCATGCCGATTTATTTATTCTTGCAGTCCGGCAATTGGAAAGTAAAATTGGCAGTACCGAACGTGGGATCCGGGAGTAATTGTCTGTTGAGATGGGATAATTCTCCAGGTGAGGCACGCCCGGGAGCATAGATTCCTTGATATCCTTACATTCGTGATGTTATATTAGGACAAAATGAAGTAAGACGCTGACAAGATTATATCTTTACTCCGCTTTCTGTGGTCGCTGAGTCCATCTTTTTACAGCGCGACGGCTTTGAAAGGAACTTACGATGGCACTTGATAGAGAATATATTCGTGATCGCCTTGAGATGTCTCTGAAGTATCCCATGTGGGGTGAATTATCTGTCGGAACGATGGAGCAGTTTAGGGAGGGACTCAGGGACTTTAGTCAGTGGGCGTGCGGAGTCGTCAGCGGTCCTGTTCCCTGGATTACCGACCGCCTTGCGACACACATCTCAAATCTGTCTGTCACGTCCCTGGATATCGATCCTGCCAGGAATTTTGATTGGCAGAGGAGCGACCTTGAAGGATTTTGTTATCGTATCCAGGCACTATTACCTAACGATACTTTAGCGGGTTACTATCTTGGGCGCATAAGCGATGACATTTACGCTGCATTCGGATACCAGATCATGAAGGACGAAACTGCACCTTGCTCCGTTTCAAACTCGGAACCGCCGCCGGCAGGGATTCCAACCGAAGAAATTGCTCAAAGAGAGCCTTCTTACAAGGTCGATTCGACGTATTCCTCCAAGTCGAAAGCCTCAGGTGATACAAGCAGTGCTGTAGAGAAAATGGACAGCAAAGTGGAAATCTTTGACGTACTGATGGATGCTGTGTGTTGTATGGCGTGTGCTGATGGTAAGCTTGTAAAGCTCGAGAGGCTTGCAATCCACACGCTCCTGGAAAAGGAGAATGTTGGCTGGAGTCATGCCGAAATTGAAAAACGTATTAACGCTTTTGTTAATCGCATTAAAGCAAATGGGTGGCATCAGACAATCGAAGAAATCTGCGCCAAGCTGCCTTTGTTTAGTGAGATACACAGAGAAGATGTGTTGAAGCGGTGTATCGACCGTGTAATGTGTGCCGATGGGATCTTCCACCCAAAGGAAATTGCGCTTTGCCGAAAGTTGATGAATAGTTGTGTCCGCGCTCCGGCGGCGATGCCTTTATCCCCGCACGGGCCATCATCACAAGCACGTTCATCCGGTACTGTTATAATTCGGCGCACCAATAACGGCTGGTTACTTCCACAAGAAAAGGACGTGATTCCAGTCAACGCGAAATTTTCTGACGGGTACACGATCCGTGGTGTGGCTGAAGCTGTACACCTCACTGACGATGGCTGTGCAACAGTCTTGAACATTGGTCCACTCCAATGGATTGGCAATTGTCCAATCGTCCTGGGCAAGCAATACCAGGCGGCCGATATTTTCGAGCTGGTCTGGCTTGCAGGCGTGAAGCTCGAGCCGCCATCGGAACCCGCTGACAGGCCGGCAACAGTTGTGAAGACGGCTACGTCAGTAACCGAGTACGATAATGCTGCAAAAACAAACACACATCAGGAGAAGGATGAGCACGATGATAAAGCACCATTATTCCAGGAGCAAGATAATCGGGGCACTCGACATGATACAGAGCGCATAGCTTCAATGTACTGGTTGCTGCGAGTGGCTTCACCGAAGAAAAATCCCTTTGTACTATACGCATTCGACAGAGCAGAAGATGCTCGTGAGGCTCTGCTGGAACTACCCTGTATTCACGTCGGCGAAGACTCCAATAAGCTGATTTGTACTGAAGTACTAGGTTCTGTCGGAAAACTCATAAAACACCTCATTTCTAGCCGATATAATGTAAAAAGTATTGACGAAAGGAATCGTTATGTTACGACATCGGCTTACGGATGAGCAGTGGAACTTAATTT
>Ga0180431_10006805_pt1 | contig 13491 bp, 12 predicted proteins | sample SS_ome_11_FD_132459 | JGI IMG/M metagenome (GOLD analysis project Ga0180431, IMG submission 132459) | Hypersaline lake sediment archaeal communities from the Salton Sea, California, USA - SS_1_MS_1 metaG | ecosystem: Environmental > Aquatic > Non-marine Saline and Alkaline > Hypersaline >... | reverse complement strand
GGTTTGCCTGGAATTATAATTCCTGGATTTTTTACTTTTAGAGAATTTGTTATAACAATTCCTAATGTAGCTTTGTATGTAGGAATTACCGAGGATTTCTCGGTAGAAACAAATAGTACTACTATGACTGACACTACAGCTAATTTCGGAGCTACAGATAGCCTTGTAGGAAACTTTTTAATTCCAAATCAAGGTGAAGTTAATGATATATTTGAAATCATAGCAAATACTTCTACTACAATAACAGTAAGAGGTATCATTACTAATCAAACTGCTGGAGGTAAATATGTTGTATTATCTCCGCTTAATACTAATAGATTTATTATTTTAAATAGATTATTACCAATTTATGCTCCATTTGGGACTTTGCCTAGTTTTGATTTTACTTAAGAAATATACTTAAATGTATTGAGGATTAATAATGGCATTAAAATTTAATACCTTCAGATCAGAAAGATTTTTAAGATCAAGATTTTTAGAGGGACGTTACCTCTTAGCAGCAGAAAATACTGATATAGAACTTGAACTTATAGATTTTTCAAGAAGAATAGTAAAATTTGCTTTTGGGAATATTGCTTTAGAAGATAGTTGGAAGACAAGTAGATATTCCATTACTACAGAAATAACTAATAAAGTAGGTAATGTTTTAAGTGTTGATAGTACTTTATTGGATTTAGTAGCAATTAGTGATGAAGTATTTAAAAATAATGCTTATGTTACTTTTGTTTCTGCAGTTGATCCCGGTGCTGGAGAAGTAACTGTAAATAATGCATCTTCTCTATCTATTGGTGATACTATAGAAATTAAAATAAAAAATACACTATTAGTTGAATCTGGAGAAGCATGGTACGAGGGCTTTCCTTTTGTTATGACAGGAGGAAAAGATTATAGAGTTTCAGGATCTAATTTGGCAATGGGAACAACTCTTCCAGTTGGAGGAGGTACGGCATTTATAACTGCTCAAGATGAGCCTGCAGGATTAGGCAAGTTAATAACTTTTAGTGATGGAGGAACTACTCCTACTGGAGATTATAGAATAGTTATAGGAGCTAGAGAAGAGGTAATTACTGATACTGAAGACCCATTCTTAAAAAATGCAAATGTTCCAGAATCTACTGGACAAAAGCTTAGAGTAAACTACAGAATAAATGTAGTACCAGAAGCAGATCAAGATAATCAACCAGTACCTTATACTGGAAGTGCTGATGGAAATTTAGTAAATGAAATAGAAATAATTGCTCAAACTGGAGCAAATGGATCTGAAGTAAGTAGAACTGTTATTTCAGGTTCTGAGCAAATAGATGGTAGAAATTTAGAAATTATCATAAGAAATGATTCCGCAGCAGCAAATCCTAATTACGGAGGCACTGTAGGAAATTTAATACCTACAAGTATATCAGAACAACAAGAATTTAATAATGGGAAATTTATTGATAGTGTTGGTAGTGAATATCATTTAAATACAATATTTAATGATACAATTTCTACTCAAGTAGTTTTAAGAGTAGATAAAGATGTTGATCAACCTGACCCAGTAATAAATGATGAACAATCATATAAAATTATTAAAAAAGATACTTATGTAACAGATGATGTTAATGGTAATCCTCAAGGTATTTTGTATTGGCCAGTATCCACAATAGGTTGGAACTCTGCTTTAGGATTTACACATGACTCAAAAGTAACTGATTTAAGAAGTTATGTAGTTACCAATGAAGAATTTCAAGAAAAATCTAATATAAAATTTGGCTTAAGACTTTCTAAAGGTGGAGATATATCTTTTGATGTTGCTGCTGATGATGTATTACAATGGGATGCTGATTTTGTTTTAGTGAATCCATATGGTCCAGAACAAACTATTGCAGCAAATACTGCTGCTATGGTAGAAGGTGGATCTTTAGTTTATACTATGGATTTGGATAACGGTGGAGCCATTGATAGAAGCACTCAAGCAGTAACTATAAGTAGTGTTGCTGGTAATAATGTTACTTTAGCGGCACTTACATCATTAGAAAATGTTAGAGTTGGGAATGTAATAAAAAGAGATACTTTAAATGAAATTGGATATATTACTGATATTGATGATACTAGTAATATTATTACTTTGAATGCAGGTCACACTTTTACAAATGTTGGTGGAGCTGCTACTATATATTTAGATTCATTTGGACCTGAATTAGCTCCAGTTGATGTAGATAAATTTACTCTTGCAGTAAGAAGTGATGATATAGTATATGTTAGTGGTACTTTGAAATTAGAAAAAGAAGCCATTAACCAACTTGGTAGAGGACTTACTAATCAAACTTTAACTTATATAGGCGCTACTGATGAGTTAGATTCTGATCCTAATTATACTTCAATTACAGTAGTTACACAAGGAGGTCCATTACCGCAGGCGATATCTGAGTTAGATGCAGAGATTGCTGCTATAAATGCATTACTAGCAACTCCAGCATACGATGAAAGAATCTTATATCCAACAGGATTAGCATCTTTAACGACTATAACTATTCCTGTAAATTCTAGAAATGGTGGAGCACAAGAAACTTATGATCCTACTTCTGGAGAATTAGAAGTATACGTAAATGGAAGGTTTACATTCCAAGATGAAGTTTGGGAATCTGTGAGTACTACTCAAATAAGATTTTTTGATGCATTACCTAATGATACAGAAGTGCATGTCAGGAAAGATACTTTAGGAGGAACTAGCGGAGGTGGTGGAGGTTCTAATACTCTTCAAGATGCTTATAATGTAGGTACTGGAATTATAACTACTATTGGAGGAAAACCATTTACAGTTGGCGGCGCAGCAACAAAAGTAGCACAATTTAATGGTGATATAGGTGTTACTGGAGTTGTTGATCCTACGGGAGTAGAATTAGTACCACAAGCGACAACGCCATTAGGTACTAATAAAAATGGTATATGGATAGATAGTAGTGATAATTTAATTATTGATAGAGGAACTGAACCACAGCAAAATATTACACAGTCAATTGAAGATCTTGAATCTGGAATTTCAGTAGAAGCTTTAGTAAGAAGTTTTACTAATATTAGTGGAGGTACTATTACAAAAGGAACTCCTGTATATTCTCCTACATCTGGTCAAATTGATTTAGCAGATGGAGATGATACTGAAGCAAAAGCAAGAATAGTAGGTGTTGCGGCAGAAGATATTTTGCCTGCCCAATCAGGATTAGTAGCTTATGCTGGAACTATTGTTGACGCTGCTTTAGGATTTACACACGGAGAATATTTATATTTATCTGCCACTGCCGGAACTATGACAGATACTAAACCTACTCTTGGTGGAGGTTTTCCTGCAGGATTTCATGTAGTAAAAGTTGGTATTGTTGATGGTGATGATTTAATTTTACAACCAGAATTTATTGGTAATTTATAAAAATAAATAGAGGAGTCATAGGAAATGACTGATAATCAAAGATTTGAGGAATTGAAAGAAATCTTAGGTGAAGAAAATGCACAAGAACTTGTTAGATTAATTAAAAATTATGATAAATATCTAGCTAAGTTTAAAAAAGGAACAAACAATATCTTAAATTCTTTTGGTTATGAAGTCAAAACTGGATTTGTTGTACAACCAATTTCAGACAGAGAGGAATAATCTATGACAATTTCAAAACTAGCTCAATTACTTCAAGGTCTGGTCCAAAATGTGGATCTTACTTCTGAAGAATTGCACATTGGTTCTTTGAAATTAGATGATGGTACAGAAGCTACTTTAAGTAGATCTGAATTAGCATCATTGAAATCAAATGAACATGCTTCTGGTTCTGACAATCAGAATGTAGTGGCAGGCGATGGTTTGAGTGGTGGTGGTAGTGGAGCCACTGTTAACTTAGCTGTTACTGCTGATGTGCTAAGGGACGCTGATAAAGGCGTAGCAAATGGTGTTGCATCTTTAGGCGCAGGAGGAAAAATCCCTACTTCACAACTTCCAAATTCTGTTATGGAATATCAGGGAAGTTTTGATCCAGCTTCTGCTACTTTTACTGATGCTGGCGGAAATGCTGGGGACGTATGGTTAGCAACTGCTGCAGGTTCTTATGATGCAGGTTCTGGTTCTATTACTTATGCTATCGGTGACTGGGCTGTTCATAATGGCTCTGTTTTTGAAAAATCACTTAATTCAGATGCAGTAGTTAGTGTTAATAGTCAAACTGGAGTAGTTACTTTAGATGCAGATGATATTGATGATGCAGCTACTACTCATAAATTTGCTTCTGCTGCTCAATTGGAAAAAGTTGATTATCTTACTGTAACTCAAGCTGTTGATCTTGACGCTTTAGAAACAGCAAGTCATGCAGCAATGACTTTACATGCAGGAGATGCTACTCAACAATCAGCTAATTTATCTGGCCAAGAACTTGAATTAGTTCAAGCTACTGATTCTACTGATGGTGTTATGTCAGCAGAAGATAAAGCTAAATTAGATGGTATTGAAGCTAGTGCTGATGTAACAGACGCAGTTAATGTTGATGCTGCTGGCGCTGTTATGGATGCTGATTTTGCTTCTGATGGTATTCTTGTTAGATCTGGTGGAGCAGGTTCTTATAGTGTTATTACTGATAATTCCAGTAATTGGGACACTGCTTATACTGATAGATTAAAATGGGACGGTGGAGCTACTGATCTCGTTCCTGCAACTGGTCGATCAAGTTTAGAACTTGGTGATTCTGCAACCAAAGATGTTGGTACGGGTGCTGGTGATGTTGCTGCTGGTGATCATGATCATGACGGAACTTATTCTCCAGTAGGACATAGTCACACAGCTAGCGATGTTACAGATTTTGATTCTGCTGCAAAAACTGCTGCAGTTGTAAATAGTACTGCTGGCTCCGAAACTGATCAAGCTGCTTCTGTTGCTGCTATGAAAACTTATGTTGGTAATCAAATAGGTTCGGCTGATGATATAGTTAGAACAATGGTAGCTGGCGAATCATTTGCTCAAGATGTAGCATTTGCAGTTAGAATGGCAGTTAATGGTGAAACAGTAGGAAGAGTATATAAATGTGATATTACTGCCGCTAGTGGTGCTGAAGCTCATGTTATAGGAATAGTAAATCCATCTGCTGCTAAATCTGCAGGTGATGACATTGATGTTTATATGCTTGGAGAAATTGACTCAAGTGTTGATTTTACTGCTTCTCAAGATGAAGGAAAACCGGTATTTATTGATGCTTCTGGAAATCCTACTGTCACTGCTCCTAGTACTTCAGGACACGCTGTATCACAATTAGGTACAGTTAGTGCAGTCGGTGCAAGTACTTCTAAAGTAATGGTACAGTCTCCAAGACTTGTATATGTTGCATAATTTTTTGGAGGGCTTTATGCCCTCCTATACTAGTTAACATAGTATATACTAATTATAATAATAAGAGCTAAAAATCTTGAGGAAAACTCATGGCTAAATTTATAAAAGGTGAAGACGGAATTCTTAAAATGCAGGATATTCCAGGAACTACCACTTATGATGAAAGTATTTACTATGATTCTGGATTATCTGCTAGCACTGCTATAACATTACCTAATAGTGGTAGTTTTAGTGAATCCGATGCTTCAGATTTATTAGTAGTACTAAATAAAAAAGTAGTTGAAGTTACAAGAGATTTTAACGTAGTTGGAGCAGGCCCAACATATACTCAAATTGAATTTGTTTATGATTTACCTGATGACAGTGTTGTAAATTTTAAACAAGGCATATAATAAAATATGTCTCAAAAATATATTAATTATACACAAAGCTGGAAGCATATTCCTAAAAAATGTAAAAATTGTAAAAAGGCAATTTACACTATAGAGGATAAAGAGGTCCTTTATTCGTGTTCAATATATGGTTCGTTTAAAAAAGATTGTGAACAAAAAATAATTATTAAAAAATTATCTAAACCTTCAGATGTATTAAAACAAGAGGGATAATATGGCTCAAATACCAACCACAAGAGGAAATCCACAAGCTAGTGAAATAGCAGTTCAAGATGCATTGACAATATTAGGATCATTGTCAAGAGAAGATTTACAAACAACTCTTGGATTGATTAATGCTGATACTGGAATGTTTCTAGAAGATAGAAATATTTTACTTACTCAAGGCGGAAATATTACTTTTACTGGTACTCAGGTACAATTTACTGAAGCGCTTAAACTTGAGATAAATTCACAAACAGGTGGAGGAGCACCAACAGTAATAGACTTAGGATCTTCTAATAGATCTGTATCTGCTGATGGTAGAATGATTTATGCCGTTATTGATAGATCCGCTGGTACAGCTACTGTTACTGCTGATGCTGCTACTTTACCTACTGTAACTTCTGCTAATAAAGAAGTATTTCTTATTGCCAAAAGAGTTGATGATGGTGCTGGAATTAAGAAATTATATTTTAGAAATGGATTTACATTAGAAGAAAATCAATCCGCTTATATGACTAAATCAGGACATTTATTAGAAGGTATAGCTTCTACTACTACTAGTGGAGGTACATTAACACTTACTAAAACTTCTAAAGTATACCAAAGATTAACAGGTACTAATAGTCATACAGTAGTATTACCTGATGCCACTACTATGCAAGATAGTGATAAATTTATTATTTCTAATAGATCTACTACTTCTATTGATATTGAAGATGATGGTAATAATGCTCTAAAAACATTAGATCCAGATTCTCAAGCACGATTTGTTCTTGCAGATAATGGTACTTCTGATGGTACTTGGGATATAGAAAATGTTGCTGCAGGAGAAGGTGGCTTTGGGGGAATTAATTATATAGAAAACTGGAATGCTGAAGATAATAATACTACCGGTTGGGGAGAGTTTGATGAAGGTATAATTGTACCCGCCGCTGATATTAATTTTGGTGATGATGAAATCGAAAAAACTAGTCATGGATTTGTTGATGGACTGGCAGTAAGATATAGATCTACTGGTACTGTTATTGGAGGGTTAACTAATGATGAAATTTATTATGTAGTTAATGCTGCATCGGATGATTTTCAATTATCTGATACAAAAGGCGGTTCTGAAATAGATTTAACTTCACAAGGAACTGGGAATCATCATTTTGGTCCAGCAGAGCCTAGAGACGGTACAGGCGGTTCCGCTGCTAATTTTGCACTATCAACTCAAGCTTTTGTAGTTTTAAGAGATTCTTATAGTTTTTATTTAAGTAAATCTGGATCAGTTCCAGCACAAGGCCAAGGTATTAATTATGATTTTACTATAGATGAGGCTGATAAAGGTAAAAGATTACGTATAAGTTTTGATTGGCGTACAGATTCAGCATACGATACTAATGATATGGGAGTCTACATATATGATAAAGATAATAGTAATTTAATACGCCCTAGTTATACCAATCTTCCAGCAACTGAAGATTCAACTACAAAAATTCAAGTATATTTTAATGCTACGGATGCAGATGATTATAGATTGATATTATATGCCCAATCTCAATCAACTTCTAATTATAAAGTTTATTTTGATAATGTAGTAGTAGGTCCAGAGGATGTAGTACAAGGATTACCATTTAGTGAAGCTATAGAAATTCCAGATGCTGCAGTTAGTAATATTGCTACTAATGTACAGAATCAAGGCGGTTATTATTGGAGAGTTGGTAATAGAATGATTGTACAAGCAGGTGTAGAATGGTCTGGTGTAGATTCTACAACTACTGCTGTTAATCCTATTATTCCAGATGGGTTAAGTGTGGATACCACTAAATTAAAGAGTGGATGGTCTGATCCCGAAGCTGATAGAGTGACAGTGGGCAGTTGGCATTTTTGGGATACAGGCTCTAATGAATCATACGGATGTACGGTTGTTTATGATATTGGAGATGATTTAATTTATCTAAATATAAGTAATGGCAATAATACTGTACGTCCAGCTAGTAATAGACCTGTAACAATAGCAGCAGGAGATTCTATACATTGGCAATTTGAAGTACCTATAGCAGAATGGGCAGGTTCTAGTGTAGGATTAGCTAATTCAAGAGTTGAATATGCTAGTAATAATGGTACGTGGACTAATAATGATACTACTAGTTTTCAATATGGTCCATCAGGACAGATAATGGGAGGAGCACTACCTGCAGCTAGATATAAAAGAGTTAGATTTTTAACACCTATACAATCTACTGATAAATTAACGCTTGAAGTTAGTGAAGATCAAGATGTTTGGCTTGAAGTTACTGCTAATGTGTCTGGATTAACTGTACCTACTTATAATTATGATGGTACAAATAATCAAGGAGTTATGTTATTATCAGTGGCAGGGTCAAAGACTGATGTTGATGTATATTTTGCTGAAAAGATGTGGAAAACAAGTGATTGGCCAAGTAATATTTATTGGCGTGTATCTAAGAGTTCTAATCCATTATCAGTATCTTTTATTCCAAATAATGAATTGATCACATCCATAAATTCTAATTTCACTATGTCAGATTATGATAATATTGGAACTATTATAGGTACAGCAGGATCATCTACTTTTAATTTTGTAGATGGTGATGTTACAGTTGGTACTGATACTATCGATACTGGTGGGGCGCATGGATTAAGTAATGGTGACACTGTATGGCTTAATAACAATAGTGGGACTTTACCTACTGGATTAACTCACGGAAAAACATATTTTGTGATAGGAGTTAGTGGAACTGCATTTAAATTATCTGAAACTGTTGGAGGTTCTGCAGTTAATATTACTGCTGCTTCTGGCGGCGGAACACACTCTTTAAATATAGGTATAACAGCTACTTTGCCTACAGCAGCTAATAATATAAATAGAAAAGTTGTTATAAAAAAGAGTGATGATACTGGACAAAGAGTAGTAATAGTTGGAAGTATAGATGGAGATAATTTTAAAAATCTCTATAAACAAGGAGATACTATTACTGTACAATGTGATGGATCTAGTTGGTTTGTTATAGAAAGTCGATTTAAGTCTAAAGGACAAATTAGAATTGATACTCCAACTGGATATGGATCAGCAGGCAGTAACAAGATAAGAAAATGGACTTCCGGTAATAAGGTTATTATTGGTAGGGCTATTGGCTATACTTCAGATTCTGTAAATGGTGATGTTTTTCATATTCATGAGCCTGGAGTCTATGCAATAAGCTATTCAGACTCACGTTCAGGAGCTACTAATGATTTCTTAGTTGGAATAAGTTTAAATGCCCCTACTACTACAAACTTATCATCTCTTACTGCGGCTCAACGATTAGTAGAAGCTAGTAGTACTGGAAATAGTGCTTATAAAATAAACGCTAAAGTAACTGTATTGTTAGATACTGGCGATAAAATTAGAGCGCATTCAAATGGTAATCTAGATACAACTGATGCAAGATCGCAATTTACTATAACACAAGTAACTTCATCAGGTTAATTATTAAATGAATCAATTAGATAAAAAATACCAAAAATATCTAGAACTATTACCACAAGTTCAAGATAAATATGGATTTATAGAGAGCCATGAATGTGATGCATTACTTTGGACTGGTTTGGTGGGTTGTTTACCTGGTTTGGCCATTAATATTGATGCTGCTTTTAATTCCAAAGATAAGACGTGGCATCGTAGGCCGATTAATCATCCTTGTTATCCTTGTCATTCTAAGTCTACTATATCCAGAGATATGTTTTTAGGTTTGGCTTGGTATTGTTATGCAAATAAAAGAACTGATATAGCTGACCAAATAGTAAAATATACATTAAAACATTTTGGGTGTATGGGCAAAGGAAAAGGATTAGAAGGACTATCAAGAATAAATATAATGCCTCCACTATTTGTAACATTTTTATTAATGAGTAAATGGGGAAAATATTTTAAATGGTTGGATCTTTTAATACCTGCAAATATGATGGCTTCGAAAAAACAAAAAGGATTTAGAGCACACCTACAAGTAATGCATTGTTTACTTAGAAATAAGCTTACTGGCACAAATAAATATAAAAATATATTTAAATATCATGCCGAAAAACAACCTAATAATGCATTATTTCAATATTTAGTAAGGAATAGATCAAGAGCAGAAAAAATACTTAATGACCCAATATTATTTCCTCCTAATAGATTACCTACTAACCATGACAGAAAAGCTTGTTGGTTGTGGCAAAGAGATTATGGCAAAGATTGGTGTCCAAATTATAATGATAAAAAGAAAGCACATTCAGGTGGAGATTTTCTTTTTCTATATGATTTAATGAAAGGTAAATTTTAATGTCTGTTAAAAAAGTTAAAGGTGGTTATGCCACTAAACATTGTAAAAGTAAGAAAAAAGGTAAGACAATAAGTAAATTTAAAACCAAAGAAGAAGCTGAAGCTCAACATAAAGCTATAATGGCTAGTAAATCAAAGAAAAAGAAATCTAAAAAGAAAAAATAATGCCAAAACAAACTATTACTAAAAAACAAAGTGCGAAACTCTCAAATAATAAAGTGGTTAAAGGACTTGCTGCAGATGTTGCTACCTGCTGTGATTTCCTCAAAACCAAATTTAGAAAAATTAAAAAAAGAACAAGAAAATAATATGTATATTTTTGGAAAAAAATCTCTTAAAGCGCTTTCTGAAGTTGATCCTAAATTACAACAACTTGCTCATGAAGCAATAAAAATAGTTGATTTTACTGTAATAGAAGGTAAAAGAACTTTAGAGAGACAAAAAGAACTTGTTGCTGAAGGAAAATCTAAAACTTTAAAATCTAAACATTTAGAAGGAAAAGCAATTGATGTGGCTCCTTATCCCATTTCATGGAGTTCTGAACCTAAAAATTTAGCTAGATTCTACTATTTAATTGGTGTTTTTAAGGGTTTAGCTAGTAAATTAAATATAAAAATTAGGTTAGGAGCTGATTGGGATGGAGATAATGATTTTAAAGATCAAATATTCGACGATCTCCCACACGTAGAACTTATTGAATAAACTTACTTTTTGGGAATCTATTTTTTATAAAAAACTCACCACTTTTTTGGAGAAAACCTAATGGGAAAAGCAAAAAATCTAGTCAATAAATTGAAAAGATTGCACGATGAATACAAACAAAGTAGGGGATTTAGGACTCAGGATAAAGTTGACTTAAAAGATGAAGTTTTAGCTGATAGCCCTAAAGCTTTTAAATATATTAGAAGCATTCAGAGAAGGCTTGATAGTGATTTTGGTCAGCAATTACTTCCTAATCCTGATAAACTAGCAAAAGAGCTTACTTTTACTGGAGATGTTACCGAAGTAGATTTTAGTGCTGCTGTAAAAGCATCTTTTGATAATACGGTTGACGTAGAAGGCGCTCCAGCCGCAGTAATAATTACTGCTGACGTAGCAGGAGCCGCTAGTAATGATAGTATTACTGGTGATGGATCTAGTGATGTAGATACTTTGGTTGCTGCATTACCAGAATCTTATACAGTATCTGTAGGTGGAACCGTAGTGCCTGCAAATGGTGAGGTAATGGATATTGATGGTGGTTTGGATGCCGTAGCTGCTGAAGCTACATTAGATCTAACTGCTGACATAACTCTTACTAGTGTTGCTGCAGGTGCATCTAGAAATAGTGAAACTTTAACTTTACAAGTACTTGCTGCCGCAGCAAATCCTGGTGATACAGTTTTAGTAGATTTTACTGGTACTACTGCTGCTATTGTTTGTACTGTTACTCCTAATGATGGCACAAATAATGGTGCAGTTCCTGTAGATTTAACTACTGCTGAATTAACAGAACTTATTAATAATGGTACTGTAGCAGGTAAAAATGTTACTCTTACTGATGGTAGTTCTCTTAGAGCTTTACAAACTGCTAGTGGTGGTGATGGTACTGCCTTGGCTGATGGTGGTGAAGGTGACGGTGAAGTTGCTACTTTTGCTAGTGGTGCAGATGCTGTAGCTGCAGAATATGATGATTCTGTTCCAATACAAGATACTGCAACTATAACTGGTGAAGCAGATGTAGCAGGTGCTGCAGGAAATCAAAGTTTTGTTGGAAATGGAAGTGATGATATTGATACTTTAGCTGGAGCTGGTTATACTTTTAGTGCTGGCGGAACAGAAGTTCCAGTACTTGGAGAAGTTGTTGAATTTACTGGAGGAGCTGATGAGATTGCTGCTAAACTTGAATTACAACTTGGTTCTGGGATAGCTAGGGAAGCTGGAGTAGTAGTAAATGATTATGTACAAATTCTTGCAGGAACTTTACAAGGTAGAGTATATAAGATTATCGCAGTAAATTATTCTAGCGATTTATTAACTCTTCAATATGAAGATTCCGCTCTTAGTGGAACAGAATCCAATAAAGCAGTAAAACTAAAAATGTCAGGAAGCCATTCTTAATATACCTTATAGTATAATTTAATACTTATATTTGTATAAAATTGTATTATTCCATATTATAATATAGAATAATGGAGATATTATGGGCAAAGCAAGGAAGCTAATAGATAAAACTTCAAAATTAAATATTGATATTCTTGATAGAATAAAAGATAGAAACAAAATAGATAAAAGAGATAATATTCTTGCTAGTAATATTGGTGCTTTCAAATTAATCAGGGGTAATCAAAGAAGATATGATGAGGCTTTTGGAGTTGATTATATAGCACAAGAGCCAGAATTAGCATTTGAAACAGTATCAACAAATATAGCTAGAGTAGATTTTGATGATCCAAATGAAGACTATGGAATGTCTTTAACGTTACCTCATGGAATAATATCTGCAGCAGGGATTCAGCCTGGAGATGAGGTAACAGTTCTTGAAGGATCATTGGAAGGTAGATCATTAGAGGTAATTTCAATTGAAAGTACTACATCACTTAGATTAGATGATGTTTCTACCTTTAATACTCCAGAGAGTGATATAGCCGTAAGGTTTAATATAAGCACTCCTGAAGTTTAATATATATTGAGAGACTCTTCCATGAGTCTCTCTCTTTCGACGGGCAGTAGGTTTTTAACGACTCCTCGGTTTTTCCTAGCTGCCCGTTTTTTATTTACCATGCTGGTTTTCCTTCAGACATTTTAAATTCCACTGTTTCATCATCCTTCATCCAAGGAGGACCATCATCCAAATCATAATTTACTAAAAATCCACACAATTTCTCACCTACAACTATATACCAATCCATCCATCTATTCCTATCTTCTTCTGATTCAAATTTCATTAATATATTCATTCTGACTCCAATTGTTTAACAGTATTTTCAATATTTGTTATCTTTTTTCTAATATCATTTAACATTTCTTCTGGATATTTTTTTGATATTGTTGATAATAATATTTCTCCTTGTTTTATATAATCTCTCAATAATGTTATTAATTCTGCTGTTATTATAGTTGCAGAATGTGAATTAGTAATATTTTGATTTATCCAAAATCCATTATTCTTGTCTCTTATGTAATGTATTTTGCCTATTTTTACTTCATTCATTATTTTTCCTCGCTTCCATACATATTTTATTACATTCTTTTTTTGTATCACAAAATGC
>Ga0180431_10006804_pt1 | contig 13492 bp, 10 predicted proteins | sample SS_ome_11_FD_132459 | JGI IMG/M metagenome (GOLD analysis project Ga0180431, IMG submission 132459) | Hypersaline lake sediment archaeal communities from the Salton Sea, California, USA - SS_1_MS_1 metaG | ecosystem: Environmental > Aquatic > Non-marine Saline and Alkaline > Hypersaline >... | reverse complement strand
TTTTAAGAGCAGGCAAAACCACCTCAACTCCATGCCCGTAAGCGTTACACTTAACCACCGCGCACAATTTACATTCTGCAGGTATGAGTTGTCGAATTATCCTGCAATTTTCAACAATAGCAGATAAATCAATTTGTGCCGTCAAATAATGATGTTTAGAAAGCATAATTTTTGTCCTTAAACGATAAGCTCAAAACAGCATTTTAGATAATGCCAACTGCGTTGTAAACTTTCAAAAATTGCACTTGTGTCCTATTTCGGTGCCGTTTATCGGCATTATTGTATAAAACCTCGGTACAATCCAGTAAAAATTATAACATCATAACTCGTATTTTACTCGCTAAATAATCCGTTGTTCGTAATAATTTTTTAATAATAACTCTATTTTCGTTGACATGGCTGCCCAAAGCAGTGAAAATATGCTTTAGTTGGACAAAGATTTAATTTCATAATTGTTTTCTTAAAGAAGATTATGCACTAATTAAGGTGTATTTTTAATCGGGAGAAATAATATGAGCACTCAGCAACTGACTATAGGGATACCAAAAGAAATAATGGTTGGCGAGAAACGCGTTGCTGCAACCCCGGAAACCGTCAAAAAAATGATATTAGATGGAGCGAAGGTGTTTGTAGAAAACGGGGCAGGCCGGGGCTCCTTTTTCACCGACGATGAGTATAAAAATGCCGGAGCGGAGTTAGTAGGTGATGCCGAAGAAATCTTCGCAAAGTCTGATTTGATTTTAAAGGTAAAAGAACCACGGTTTTCGGATAAGAAAGGTAAACATGAAATCGATATGATGAAGGAAGGTCAGGCTTTGCTCACATTTTTACACCCGGCAAGTCCTGCCAATCACCAAATGGTTCGAAAATTAGCGGCAAAAGGAGTGGTGGCAATAAGCTTAGACTCAATTCCAAGAATTTCTCGAGCCCAGACTATGGATGCCTTGACGTCTATGAGCACAATAGCCGGCTACAAAGCAGTGTTAATGGCAGCGAATATATTGCCGGCATTTATGCCTATGATAAATACCACCATTGGAACAATTCAACCTGCAAATGTTCTCGTAATCGGTGCAGGAGTGGCGGGACTCCAATCCCTTGCCACAGCCAAACGCCTGGGAACAATTTTGTATGCGGCCGACGTTCGCCCGGATGCTTGCGAGCAGGCTATGAGTTTGGGCGCTAAAATTATAGATGTTCAGGTGCCGGCTGAAATTGCACTTGAAAAAAATGGGTACGCTAAGAAGCTCCCGGAAGAATGGTTGGCTAAAGAGCGGCAGGCCTTAGGGCAAAACCTTCATTTGGCGGACATTGTCATCCTGACAGCTTTAATCCCCGGTAAGGTTGCACCAATCCTCGTTACCGAAGAAATGGTCAAATCAATGAAGACCGGGTCGGTAATAGTAGATGTAGCTATCGACCAGGGGGGTAACTGTGAAATTACCGAAGCGGCGAAAATTGTTACAAAACATGGTGTCAACATAAATGGCATCTTAAACATCCCAAGTATGATGCCCAGGAGTTCAACCTGGATGTTTGCGAATAATCTGTATAATCTCGTCGATTATTTGGTAAAAAACGGCAAAGTAATTTTAAATATGGATGATGAGATTATCGCTTCTTCGCTGGTTACCAAAGACGGCAGGATAATCCATACAGGTACATTGGAAGCAATGAACAAAAACGAGAAAGGGGGCAAAAAATGAATGACTGGTTATCGCTGGTTTTATTTATCATCGCTGCAGCGGTTGGTTACCGGCTTATAAGCGATGTGCCCAGCTTGCTGCACACTCCCCTGATGTCCGGAATGAATGCTTTGTCCGGTGTTACTCTTTCAGGGGCATTGATAGCCGCGGCCCTTGCGGTCGGCACGCCGAATCAACTCTTTGGGGCCGCCGCCGTTGTCCTTGCTACAATTAATGTTATGGGTGGTTTCTTGGTTACTGACCGTATGTTAAAAATGTTTAAACAGGACAAGTTATAAAGGAAAAAGACAATGCCGCCGGTTTCCTACAAGCTAATCGATTTAGTTTGTATTTTCGGGATAATCTCAGGTATAAGACTTATGAGTTCGCCTAAGACAGCCAGAGCGGGGAACCTGCTCGGGGCCGCCTGCATGTTAATTGCAATTATCACAACTATGATTGGTACCCACATTGTTTCCCTGAAAGTTATCTGGATTTCAATGGGCTTAGGCGCTCTCGTCGGCTGTTTGCTGGCTGTGTATATTAAAATGACACAGATGCCCCAGTTAGTAGCGTTATTAAATGGATTTGGGGGGGCAGCTTCCACTGTCGTTGCTTTTGTTCTCTTCAACGACAGTCCGGCAGTTATTTCAGGTATCGCAAGATTCGCCGGCGCCCTTGCCCTGGTAATTGGCAGTGTTACATTCAGCGGAAGTATTGTCGCAGTAGCAAAACTGAGTGGAAAAATAAGCCCACTTCCTGTTATACTTAGAGGTCATTTCATCTTCAATCTTCTAACCTTAATTGGAGCCGGAATACTTATCCAGCTTGTTACTATCGCCTCCTCGGATAACACAGCAATGCTTTCTGTTTTATCGATTCTCGTCAGTTTACTTTTTGGTATTCTTTTTGCAATTCGTGTCGGCGGCGGTGATATGCCTATAGCAATTTCTTTCTTGAATTCTCTATCCGGCATCGCCGCAGCAACGGTAGGGTTGGCTACATCGAATCTCTTGGTGGTCGCCGTCGGAGCTATTGTCGGCTCTGCCGGGATAGTCTTAACAAAAATTATGTGTCGTGCTATGAACAGCAGTATTGTTAAAGTTTTGATGGGCAGAACTACTTTTTCAACCACCACACAAACGCATCTTAACCTGGCAGACCGGGATACATCCCCGCAAACCTCCCAAAGCACACTAACCGCGCAAAATACCTCCGCTGCCGTAGATGAAGCGGTGGCTGTCATCAATGCAGCCAAAAAGATAATCATTGTCCCGGGTTACGGCATGGCCCTGGCACAGGCACAGTTTCAGCTCAAGCGGTTACTTGACAGATTAGAAGAAAAGGGCAAACAGGTCAAATTCGCAATTCATCCTGTTGCCGGCCGTATGCCGGGACATATGAATGTGTTATTGGCCGAGGTGGAAGTTCCATATGATAAGTTGTACCAGATGGAAGCCGTTAATTCCGAATTTAAGGGAACAGACGTCGCTCTGGTGGTCGGTGCTAATGACGTCGTCAATCCAGCTGCCAGGATAGCAAAAGCAACTCCCATTTACGGTATGCCGGTGCTGAATGTCGACCAGGCAGACCATATAATCATTTGCAACAAAGATACCTTGCCCGGGTATGCTGGTGTTAACAACCCCTTATTTGAACCGCGGGAAAATACAATCCTGCTACTGGGTGATGCCGTCGAAACTGTTGGCAAAATTTTAGAAAAATTATAGGAGACGTAGTTCTATGCAGCCGGATAAGCTCGATTGGAAAATAATTGACATATTATCACAAAGGCATATACCTAACAGCACCATTGCAAAAAAATTGCGGGTTTCCGAGGGTACTGTCCGCCAAAGACTAAAAAGGATGCAAAGCAAAGGTCTTCTCAAAATAAGGGCATTGCGGGACCCTAACATCTTGGAAAACCAGCAATTGGCAGTAGTTGCCGCAACACTAATGGAAGCGAAACTTTTGGACAAGAAAGCGCAGGAAATCTCTGAGCTGGAAAATGTTTTGTCTGTTTCGATTGTTTCGGGTCAATATGACCTCCTGATTGAAGTTTTAGTGGAATCAAATAGAGGGCTTGTTGGTTTTTTGACCGAAAAACTCTCTAAAATAGAAGGGATATCTAAAACAGAGACTTTTGTTATTCTCAAAAGTTACCAAAAGTGGGTATAGAAACAGTTTAAGTTTAAACTACTCACGCTTGTCAAAACCAAAAAAGCTGTTGTTTGTGGCGTTAAACCGGCGGTGTTTTTACGTATAATTTCAAAAAGAGTTTACAGGTGAGTAAATCTCCTTCCGGGAAAATGAGTGTATGAAAATGTCGCTCGCAGTCTGAATATACAATATACCCTCCTTGAATCTGTCTTGGAGTAACTGCTCAGCTTTTCGATTTTAATATGGTTTGTCGAACTCACCGGCTCTTAAACGCTGCACGTAATCATGTTTCTTCGCTGAGACCAGCCCGGCCAAAGCCACTAGACCAATCAGGTTCGGTATCGCCATCAAAGCGTTAAATATATCAGCCAGGTTCCAGATAATCCTCAGCCCCCCTATTGCACCGACAACTATCAGCACAAGAAATACATACCGATACCATTTAATCGCCCCCGCCCCGAAAAGATATTCGGCGCACCGATCACCGTAATAAGACCAGCTTATTGTTGTCGAATACGCAAAAAATATTAAACCAAAACCAACGATGTATTGCCCATAACCTAACAGCCCGATATCGAATGCTTTTGCCGTCAGTGAGCTGCTGGTCAAACCGCTCGAACGCGCACCCGTAACCAGTATGACCAGTGCGGTAATCGAACAGATGAGTATCGTATCTATAAAAGGTCCAAGCATGGCGACAAAACCTTCGCGGACCATCTCTTTGGTCTTCGCTGCCGCATGTGCCATCGGCGCCGACCCCAGCCCCGATTCATTACTAAAGACACCACGTGCAACACCAAAACGTATAGCTGTCCCCACTACACCACCAAGCCCGGCATACCGAGTAAAGGCATATTTGAAAATCATAGCAAGGCACTCAGGTATTTTATGAACATTAAGGATAAGAACCACCGCTCCGCCCAGCACATATATAATACACATCAGAGGAACCAGCCTGGCAGTCACGCTGGCAATTCGCCGAATACCTCCTAAAATTACCAGCCCGACCAGTGCCGCCAGCACCAGACCAATCGTTAAGTTAAAGGAGCTTACGCCAAAACCCCCTAACGTTATCTCCGACTGTTGCCAGCCTTCCGGCAGTACATACTTCAAACCGTCAACTACTGAGTTGGCCTGAACCATATTGCCGATACCGAACGAAGCAATTATGGTAAATAAAGCAAAGGCCATCGCCAATAACATTCCCAATCGGCGAGTTGCCCCCTCACCTGCCAAACGAACCAGCAGCATTGGGCAAAACCCCTTTGAAAGAAAATACATCGGCCCGCCGCTGGCTGAACCGTCCTCATGGATATTACGAAAATGCAGTGCCAGCGAACAGGAGGTGAACTTCGTTGCCATCCCCACCAATGCCGTAACCCACATCCAAAAAACCGCTCCCGGCCCGCCCATAGCAATGGCGGTTGCCACTCCGGCTATATTGCCTGTACCTATAGTTGCCGAAAGTGCTGTTGTCAAAGCACGAAAGTGTGAAATGTCACCGACATCTTCAATATTATCATATTTGCCGCTGACACATCCAACTGCGTGAGCAAAATGACGAAACTGCACAAAGCCCAATCGTACAGTTAGATACAGACCTGTACCAACCAGCAGGCATATCATAACCGGCCCCCAGACTATCTCACCAAGTCTTACAAGCACTTCTTCCATCCTTAACTTCTCCTTCTCTTTGCTAAAAAATCTTTGCTTTTACTTTTGCTAAAACAAGCTCTAACACCAAGTGCAGTAGATGTACCCGAATACCGCAAAAACGTCAAGTTTGAAGTTGAAGATTGTTCCCGGTATTAAGCCACATCTTTACGTCAAAATTTTACACACTTATCTTATAGATTGAAGCTTGACATCTAAGGCCTCAACTTTAAAATTAACGTATATGACTAACTCTGTCCCACCAGCAAAAAAAGTTAAACATCCAGGCAGAACTGCTCCGGTTGCCCGGCTAAACACTTCGCATGAGCAATGGAAGATACCCCTTGCAGCAGCACTCATCATTGCCGTCGGTATCACCGCTTATTTAAACAGCTTCCAGGGCGGATTTCTTCGCCCCGATGATGTGCTCTCAATAACTGATAACCCCCACATCCAGAGACTCTGGCCGCTCGCAGATGCAATATCCCTGCCGATATGGAGTACCGGTGCCACAGTGGCTGGCCGACCTGTTCTCAGTCTCTCTCTTGCTGTCAACTATGCATTCTCAGCCCTTGAACCCTGGGGCTATCACATGGTCAATCTTATCATACATATATGTGCTGCTTTGCTGCTGTTTGGCATCATTCGCAGAACTTTACACACAGAGCGATTTCAACAGCGTTACTGGACGAGGGCATTACCGCTGGCTCTCACCATTGTACTAATCTGGCTCGTCCATCCCTTCCAGACTGAAAGCGTCACCCAAATCGCTCAGAGGGCCGAATCAATGATGTCAATGTTTTTTTTGCTGACGCTGTATTGCGCCATTCGCGGTTTCAATAGCAGCCGAAGAGGATTTTGGTACTCAGCTTCGGTTCTGGCCTGCGCACTGGGCATGGGCACGAAAGAGGTTATGGCAGCCGCCCCGCTGATAGTCCCCCTGTATGATTACGTCTTCGTTTCAAAATCCTTAAAGACAATGCTGCGGAAACGCCGGGGACTCTACTTATCACTGGCTGCAACGTGGGTAATTGTGTTCGCTCTGGCGCTCATCACCCACTTTAAACCTGCCGGCTCGAACATATTTAATAAAAATTTGCTTGTACTGAAAGATGCAGACTGGCTCGGATTCACCATTGCCCAGCCCGCTGTTGTTCTTGAATACATCCGATTATCGTTCTGGCCTTGGCCCCAGGGCTTCCAGGGATTACTCACACCACCGCTTTTGTCAGGCAGCACCGTTACAGTAACACTTTCAGTGGTTATTGTGCTCGCACTGCTGGCTTTGATATTTTGGGGACTTTGGCACCATTCCTGGCTGGCCTTTACAGGCGCATGGTTCTTTCTTATTCTGGCGCCTTCATCGAGTTTCATCCCGACCTTGGATGTCTCCGGCTGTCTCCACCGAATGTACTTGCCGCTCTCTGCCGTGGTTGCAACTGTTATTTTTGGCGCTGATTACTTTTTGAGAAAGCTTTTTACCACTCCACTGCGCCAACGCATTATTAAAACCCTTAGTCTGACTCTGGTTGTTGCAGTCGTCGCAGCGCTTACTTTTATGACCGCCCAGCAGAATAAAAGGTATCGAAGCGAAGTTACAATGTGGTCCGGCGTCTTACAGCATAATCCGGACAACATAGACGCCCATACTGTTTTAAGTGCAGTATTTTCTGAACGCGGAAACACCGAAAGGGCCGACTTTCACTCTCAGGAACTCCTCCGAATTTACAAGGATAAATATGAGCGTGCGATTCAGACCGACCCCAACCGGAAAAAAGCCCACTACAATCTCGGCATCGTATTCGCAAAACAGGGAGACATGGAACGGGCCAGGGTCGAATTCGAATATGAAATCCGCATCAATCCCAACCACGTCGAGGCCCACTACAATCTCGGCAACGTTTTCTTGGAGCAGGGCAAGCTGGAAAAAGCCGCTGCCGAATACGAGCGGGCTATCAGCATAAAACCAGAGCAGTTCACCGATTATATAATTGACCACTTCAACACCCAAATCAATGCACGTATCAATCTTGGCAAGGTCTTGTTAGGGCTGGGCAAACTCGACCAGGCCATTGCCAATTACGAAATGGTCCTTAAGATGGCACCGGACAACACAATGGCGACTAATAACCTTGCCTGGCTGCTGGCAACCTGCCCCCAAGACAATTTGCGCAACGGCCCCAGGGCAGTAGAACTCGCCGAGCGTATCTGCAGCGCTACAAACTACCAGACGCCAACATTTCTCAATACGCTGGCTGCTGCCTACGCAGAAGCCGGTAGATTCAAAGAAGCCGTAGAAACCGCCGACAAGGCACTGACTTTGACAAAATCACAGAATGGCTCTGCCGCTCAGATAAAGCAATCACGGCTGTATCTTGAACAATATAAAGCAGGCAGACCGTTCCGCTACCGACTCCGATAGCATCGCACAGCACTTTTATGATGTGTATGAAAAAGAGGAAAAAAACAGTTGAAAATTTGCCTGCCGTCTCTAAAGCCGTTATGCCGGACACCCCGACCCCTCAGCACTACCGGCGGCGAATCTCCATAGCGGCAGGTATAATTATTGCCGCAGGTCTTGTTGTGTATTTCAACAGCTTTAACGGTGCATTCCTGTACGATGACCTGCCATCAATCACCGAAAACCCGCATATACGCAAACTTTGGCCGCTCTCACAGGCAATGTCACTTCCTCTGGCAAACAGTGGATTAACAGTGTCGGGCCGGCCGCTCCTGAGCCTCTCTTTCGCAATCAACTATGCATTGTCGCAGTGCGAACCCTTCGGATATCACCTTACAAACCTCATCATACATATCGCTTCTGCCCTGCTGCTGTTCGGCGTCATTCATCGTACACTGCAACTGGAGCAATTTCGACAACACTACACCAAGAGAGCATTACCGCTTGCGATGGCTGTTGCGCTAATTTGGCTGGTTCACCCACTACATACCGAAAGCGTTACCTACATCGCCCAGCGGGCCGAATCAATGATGGGGATGTTTTTCCTCTTAACACTCTATTGCGCCATTCGCGGCTTTCAAAGCAAACACCCGCTGCATTGGTACATATTATCCGTTCTAACCTGCGCTTTGGGTATGGGCACGAAGGAAGTAATGGTTATAGCCCCTCTGATGCTTTTGTTATACGATTATTTTTTTGATTCCGGCTCTCTAAGAACTTCACTTCACCGACACTGGGGATTGTATGCTGCCCAGGCGGCAACCTGGAGCATTCTTGTTGCATTGATATTCCTGACCAGAAAAATGATAAGCAGAGACTTTCAGATGACAGGGCCGCTCAATTACGCCCTGACCCAGCCCGGCGTCATACTATACTACCTCAAACTCTCTTTCTGGCCGAGCCCACTGATTATGGACTATAATTGGCCGACTGCAAAGAACGCCGCTGACATCCTTTATCCCGCAATCATGCTCCTTTTGTTGCTCGCCCCGACCTTATGGGCACTGTTTCGCAGACGATGGTTCGGCTTCGTTGGTGCGTGGTTCTTTCTCATCCTGGCCCCATCGTCGAGCTTCATCCCCACAAAGCAAAATCTACACGAGCATCGTATGTACCTCTCACTGGCCGCCGTAATTACGCTGGTTGTTATTGCCGCCGACCACCTTTTGCGCAAAGCTCTACTCAAAAGACCAACCCAACGCCTCTTCCGCATAGTTACCGCGGTTTCGCTCATCGCCATCGTGGCAGCTTTGGGTTACCTTACCTATGAGAGGAACAAGGTCTATCGCAGCGGACTCGCCCTTTGGACCGACAATACAAACAAACGCCCCGAAAGCAACTTCGCCCACTACAACTTGGGCGTCACATTGGCTAAACAGGGAAAATTTGAGCAGGCTAAGGACCAATACTTACAGTCAATTCGCATTAACCCACACGCTGCCGACCCCCACTTTAATCTTGGCGTTATAGTTATGAAAGAAGGTAATCTGCCCCGGGCCAGGGCCATCTTCGAACGCGTACTTCGCATCGACCCCAACCACGCCAATGCCCACAACAACCTTGGCATTATATTCGCAAGAGAGCAGAATATAGACCGCGCCAGGGCCGAATTCGAACACGCACTTCGCATCAACCCCAACCACACTGATGCCCACTATAACCTTGCCCGTATATTTATAATGCAAAAAAAGCTCGACCGGTTTTGGCCCCACTATGACCATATCTCCCTTACCGACCCCGCTATGGCCGAGCAGCTCCGGCTGCTTCTTGAGCAGCACAATTACAAAATCCCGTCCCGCACCCAGCCCTGACCTGTCAACAGCATACAGACAGTTTAATGGAGATTAATTGTGGCGTTTCATCACCAAATTAAGTAAAGTACGTTTATGGCAGAGCGAAAAAAAGCTAAAAAGAAAAAAACTAATCCCGTCAGAGATTGGCTCCTCTATCTTGCCCTGCGCATTCTTATGATGTTTTTTCTTTTGTTCAATGTCGAAACCATCCTCAAGTTTGCTTGTTTTCTTGGCCGGCTCTTATGGAAGTACTACCACCGCGGAAGAAAGCGGGCCTTGGACAATCTGCGCGCAAGCTTCCCTCACAAAAGCGAGCAGTGGATTTGGCAGACCGGCAAAAGAAGCTTCGAGCACATCGTTATGCTGACGGTCGATATTATATTCACACCAAAACTCGCAAAAAAACATAACTGGCACGATTACTCACGCTACAAAAACATCGAAAGGGTCAAATGGCTGATGCAGGAGCAAAAAAGCATAATGCTTCTCACCGGCCATTACGGAAACTTCGAAATTATGGGATATGTACTCGGCCTCTTCGGTTTTAATACCTACAGCATCGCACGCCCCCTCGATAACAAATTTATCAATAACTATCTCTACAAAATCCGCCAGCGAGTCGGACAAAAAATAATAGACAAAAAAGGCGCCGCCGAAATAATGCCTGATTTGCTTGCAAACGGCTCTACCCTCTGTTTCATTGTTGACCAGGATGCCGGCAAAAAAGGAATCTTCGTCGATTTCTTCGGCCGAAAGGCAAGCACATACAAGAGCATTGCCTTACTCGCCATCACAAATAATATTCCAATAGGCGTAGCTTCCAGCAGAAGAATTGACAATCGGTTTTTCTTTGAAATCGAAGTCAACCGACTGATTTTCCCGGAAGAATGGGCACAAAAACCCGACCCCATCGAATGGGTAACCGCCGAATACACCAAAGCACTCGAAGATTTCATCCGTGAGGACCCGACACAGTACTGGTGGCTGCACCGAAGATGGAAGCATCAGCCGAAAGAAAAAAGAGAAAAATCACCCGCCCAATCTTCAAAAATACCGGCCGCCAATAACGCCAATACAAACAGTGCATAAAAAATGGCTCCTAAAATCCTTCTTGTAAATCCGCCTCTTTATGACTTTGCCGCCTATGATTTCTGGCTGAAGTCCTACGGCTTATTAAGTGTTGCCGGATTCCTCCGCGGCAAAGCTTCTCTCACACTCTTCGATTACCTTGACCGCCTGCACCCGTTTACGGCCGGTAAAAAACAATTTCAATCAGACCAATGGGGACGTGGTCGATTTTACTGCGAAAAAATCCCCAATCCTCCTCCCCTCTCGGATATCCCCCGGCACTTTCGCCGTTTCGGCCTGCCCCGCCCTATGTTCGAGGAGTTTCTCAGCCAAACTCCCCTGTGTGATTTCGCCCTTGTCCAGACAACAATGACCTACTGGTATCCCGGCGTCGCCGAAGTCATAGAAGATATTCGCAAATTCCAGCCGCAGGCAAAGATTATTCTCGGCGGAAACTACGTAACGCTTTGTCCCTCCCACGCAGAAAATCTCGGCGCCGACCTTCTAATAACTGCTGACAACCTCGGCCCCCTCTGGCAATTCCTCAACATCACCCCCGACCTGAATCAGCCGCCGCTTTGGGAAATTTATAACAGACTCAACACCGGCGTACTGAAACTCTCCGATGGCTGCCCCTTTAACTGCACCTATTGCTCCGTGCCGAAGGTTTACGGTAAATTCAAACCCCGCCCCACCCGCCAGGCCCTGCGCCAGTTACAGCTCCTCTTAAAACTCGGCGCCGAAAATATCGCCTTCTATGACGACGCTTTGCTGTACAAAGCCGAACAAGTCATTATACCTTTCCTCAATAAAATCTTAAAACGCAGCTTAAAAGTAAATCTCCACACCCCCAACGCCCTTAACGCCCGTTTCATTACCAGCGAACTGTCCGAGCTAATGACAAAGGCCGGCTTCAAAACCTTCTACCTCGGTTTTGAGAGTCTCTCTTCACAGTTCCAGCGTGCCACCGGCTCGAAGGTCCTCTCTGATGAACTCGCCCGCGCCGTCAAGCACCTTATCGCCGCAGGTGCAGCCCCTCAAAACATCACCGCCTACCAAATCCTCGGCCACCCGGCAATTGACATTCAGCAGCTTGAGGCCTCGATGCATTTTGTTAACGCTTTGGGCATTCGCGGAATGCTTGCCGATTTCTCGCCGATTCCCTCAACGCCCGATGGTGAGCTTTGCAGAAAATACGCAGACCTGAACGAACCGCTTCTTCACAACAAGACCGCCTTCCCGATTATCATGCTCGGCTTCGACGAAACAAACCGCCTCAAAGACCTCCAGCGAAAACTAAACCGCAACTTACCAAAATAATACCCTCCTGCTTAGGGCCTCGAAGATTTCATAAGAGTTTGACCGATACTTCTGTTATACTGTCCTCTTTGCCGAAAGGATAAAATTTATGAAAAAAAGAGCAAGCGGCATACTCCTTCACATAACTTCTTTACCGTCAAAATTCGGCAGCGGCGACCTTGGCCCGTCAGCCTGTAAGTTCGCCGACTTCCTCAACAAGGCAGGCCAAAGTTACTGGCAAATGCTGCCCTTAAACCCGCCCGCCGACGCTCACAGTCCATATAGTCCACTCTCCGCCTTTGCGGCAAACCCATTGCTCATCAGCCCACGCCTTCTCTACCAACAGGGCCTCTTAACGCAAAAAGAAATCCAGGACCCTCCCGCTTTCCCAAAAGACCGTCTGCATTATCGAACAGTCCTGCCCTACAAAACAAATTTGTTAAACATCGCTTACGAGCGTTTCAAATCCGCCCCTGCCGACTCACACTTCGAGAAGTTTTGTCTGGATAATGCTGACTGGCTTGAAGACTTCGCCCTGTTCGCTGCTTTGCGCAGCCGCTTCAAAACCGCCTTTTGGCCTGAGTGGCCGGCCCCCTTCAACGACAAAAACAAAATCACACAAAAGTCCCTTACCCCCAAAATACGGGACTCCATAAAAAATCAAAAGTTTCTGCAATACCAATTCTTCAAACAATTCTTCGCCCTGAAGCGCCATTGCAGCCGACTGCATATCAAAATAATTGGAGACATCCCGATTTACGTATCCTTCGAAAGCGCCGACGTCTGGGCGAATCCCCATCTTTTCAAGCTCTCGAAAAGCAAAAAACCTCGCTTTATATCAGGCGTCCCACCGGACTCCTTCAGCAAAAAAGGCCAGCTATGGGCAACCCCCGTTTATGATTGGCCCACACTGAAAAAGACCGGCTATTCTTGGTGGCTTCGAAGAATAAAGCACAACCTGACATTATTCGATGTCATCCGCATCGACCACTTCAGGGGCCTTGTTGCATACTGGCAGGTCCCCGCAGGCCGTAAAACCGCCGCAAAAGGAAGATGGATTCGCGCCCCGAAAGATGATTTCTTCAGAAAACTTTTTAAGCTCTTGCCGTCCTGCCCGCTAATCGTCGAGGACCTGGGCTTCATCACCCCTGCCGTAAAAAAGCTCATCGAAAAATACCGCCTTCCCGGAATGAGGCTCCTTCTTTGCGGCTTCGGTGATGATATGGCTGATAATGTTCACGCACTCCCCAACTCTTCCATTTTGGGCCTCTTTTTGCCGGCAACAGAGTAATATCCTCACCAGATTGCTTAAAGCGATTATAATATTTCAGAAAGCTCCTTCGATCAGTGTCATGAGCCTTATAAAAATCCTG
>Ga0180431_10006803_pt1 | contig 13493 bp, 15 predicted proteins | sample SS_ome_11_FD_132459 | JGI IMG/M metagenome (GOLD analysis project Ga0180431, IMG submission 132459) | Hypersaline lake sediment archaeal communities from the Salton Sea, California, USA - SS_1_MS_1 metaG | ecosystem: Environmental > Aquatic > Non-marine Saline and Alkaline > Hypersaline >... | reverse complement strand
TCAGTTAGAAGCTCCAGATCGAACTCGTCTCTACAGTTCTCGAAAAACTCCTTAACGGAATACTCGATTCCCACTTGCCCCCCTTGCATTAATACACGAATCAGACCGGACTCAGGCCCGCTTGGTCCTCACGGGCTTCCCGCAGCCTAAGCGCCGACTCCGGCCTTTAGTGGATCACTCCCGTGCACCGACTGCGCAAAAGTGCCATCAATCCTTCAGGACGCGCTTATTATGCCGTAGTTACCGTCTTGCCTCTTGTACACAAGATCCAGTTTACCCGATTCCTTGTTATTGAAAAGGAGAAAATTCTCCTGCCTGTCTTCCATTACTATTATCGCTTCCTCAGTGCTGCAAAACGGTATATCGCGAGGCACGTTCTCAATAAGCTGCACTCCTTCGTCACTCCCAACACTGCTGGATTCGAAAATGCTCTCCTGACGCGTGCTCCTTATATCGCCTTTCTTGGCCTTTTGATGGTTCAATATGATCTTCCCCTTGAATTTTTTGATCTGTCTCTCAAGATTTTTCGTTGCCTTGTCCACCGAAACCTTCATATCCCCGGACTCTTCCTTGGCTGAAAAATCATGACCGTTCACGTGCACATTGACTTCGGCGATATTCCTAAACTTTTCCACCGACATAATGACATCAACATTGATGATATGATCGAAAAACCGGCTCAGCTTCAACATTCTCCTCTTTGTATGCTCCAGTAAACTTTCGCTAGCTTCAAAATGTCTTGCGGTGGTAGTCAGATTCATTGTATACCCCTCCTCGCTTCATTCACCCTTTATTCAAGGATGTCCGCGCGATAGGCATCGAGGCGGTTTTCTTGATATGAACTCCGGACAAGCGGTCCAGATGCAACCTCAAGAAATCCCATCTCATAAGCTTTCTCTTCAAGCAACTTGAACCGTTCCGGTCGAATGTATTCTGCAACCGGCACCTGCTCCATGCCCGGACGAAGATACTGTCCGATCGCCACGAAATCGCAACCGGCCCGCCTCAAATCCGATAATCCCTCAATTACCTCTTCCGTATTCTCTCCCAATCCCAGGATAAAAGACGACTTGGTCATCACCTCCCCGTATCTGCGCTTTGCCTCCGATAATATAAAAAGCGACCTGTCGTAATCAGCGTTCACCCGAATTTTCCCATAAAGCCTCCTTACCGTCTCCATGTTGTGAGAGAAGATATCGGGGGCCGCCTGCAGGACTTTTTCCAACGAGTCGGTTTGCCCCCCAAAATCAGGGACCAGGACTTCGATTACAGGCCGTGGTTCGATTCCGCGTAGAGCTTCGATCACATCGGCGAAGTGACCGCTTCCTCCGTCCTTCAGATCGTCACGCGTGACAGAAGTGACCACGACATGCGCAAGTCCCAACGCCGAAGCCGCCCTGGCTATATTTTCAGGTTCATCGGCGTCCGGCTCCTCCGGTTTACCCTTGGCGACGCTGCAGAAACGGCACCCCCTTGTGCAGGTATCGCCGAGTATCATAAAGGTGACCTTCCCCTTTGAATAGCACTCACTCCTGTTGGGACACAGCGCTTCTCTGCAGACAGTATGTAAATTGCACTCGTTGATTGTTTGCTCAATACGGGAGCACTCATGCAGTAGTGGGATTTTCCTTCTCAACCAAGAGGGAAGTTTAGCAGAGCGGCGAGACGCAGTCGATGATGTCATCTAAAGTCTATCTCTCCATTGCTAAATTAATATCAGAAACGTTTCCTGTGCCGTGCGGGTAATATACCGAGCTGTTCTCGGTACTTAGCGACAGTCCGCCTGGCTATAAGCAATCCGTCTTTCTTCAGCATATCGGCAATCTTCTGATCGCTCAAAGGTTTTTTGGCATCCTCCTCGTCGATAATCTCCCGTATCTTCATCTTGGCACTCTTGGCGGATACATCTTCACCGCTCTGAGTGCTGAGGCTCGAGCTGAAAAAGAACTTCAACTCATAAACGCCCCGCGGGGTCTGTACGTACTTGTTCGTAGTTACGCGGCTGACGGTAGATTCATGCATATTAATCCTGCTCGCGACCTGCTGAAGCGTTAGGGGTCTGAGCGCTATGGTCCCGTTCTCGAAGAAATCTTTCTGCTCTTCGACGATATTCTCCATGACCTTTATCATCGTCCTTCGGCGCTGTTCTATGGTCTGTATGAGCCACTTGGCGTTCTTGAGGCGGCCCTGGATGAACTCCTTGGCTTCACTGCTGATCTCCGGATTGTTCTGAAGCTCGTTCCGGTATACCTGGCTGATTCTCAAGCGAGGCACATTCCTGTCGTTCAGGAAAACAACATACTTATCCCCTACCCTTTCAACGATGAGGTCCGGAATCACGTATTTGGGCTCCTCCGCCAGGATATCGAGGCCGGGTTTGGGATTCAGTGTTCCTATGATATTCGCCTGCTCCTGAACCTCACGCAGGGATATCTTCAACTTCTTGCTGAGTTCCAGGTATTTCTTCTGCTTGAATTCCTCGAAGTGCTCCCTGACTATTCTAGCCGCGGGGCTCTCCGACAGTCCCCTAGCCCTGAGCTGTATAATCAGGCATTCCTTCAGATCCCTGGCCCCCACGCCCAACGGCTCGAATGTCTGAACCAATTGGAGGACACTCTCCACGTCACCGCTCGATACACTGAACGTATGAGCTATCTCCTCGATGGAGCATGTCAGATATCCGGAATCATCGAGGCTTCCGAGTATATATTCTCCGATTTCCAGGGTTCTCTCTTCGTCGGTCGCCAACCTGAGCTGGCCGCGCAGATGATCGGTAAAGCTCTGCTTGGCCACCGGAACCTTCTCGAGATAATCCTCTCTCTCCTCGGTTTCCGCGTACCCCCCACCCATTCCGAAACCCTCCTCCAGGTAGGAATCCCAGTCGATCTTCTCCTGATCCTCCTCTTCCTCGCTATCCTCCTCCTCGGATCCCTCATCCTCCGCGGTATCTTCGAGGTCATCGGCCTCTTCAAGCATAGGATTCTGGAGTATTTCCTGCTTCAACACCTGCTGAAGCTCAAGGGTCGGCATCTGGAGCAGCTTCAATGCCTGCTGAAGCCTCGGTGTCATTACAAGCCTCTGCTGAAGCCCCAAACGCATTCCCATTTTCATTTCCATACGCAAGCCGTCCTATTCTATAATCGAAAAGCCTCACCCAAATAGATCTCACGAACGTCCGGGTCTGATGCCAACTCGTCTGACGTCCCCGAGCATCTTATCTTTCCCTCATACATGATATATGCTCTATCCGTTATTGACAACGTCTCCCTAACATTATGATCGGTTATCAGCACTCCCAATCCCCTGTCCCGGAGCTTTTTAACCGTGCTCTGAAGATCAGCGACCGCAATAGGATCGATGCCGGCGAAGGGCTCATCCAGAAGCATAAACGAGGGATCCGTCACTAGTGAACGTGTAATCTCCGCCCTCCTTCTCTCGCCTCCCGATAGCTGGTATCCGCGTCCCTTCCTCAGGTGCTCTATGTTGAGCTCACGCAGAAGGCTCTCCTTCCGCTCGTTACGCTCTTTCTTGGATATCGGCAGAGTTTCGAGAATAGCCGCCAGATTATCTTCCACCGTAAGTTTCCTGAAGATCGACGCTTCCTGTGGCAAGTAACCTATCCCTTTCCGCGCCCTCTTGTACATCGGCAGACTCGTAATATCCTCCCCGTCCAGTTCGACTCCCCCGCTCTCCGGTCTTATCATACCCACGATCATGTAAAAGCAGGTAGTCTTACCGGCTCCATTTGGGCCCAGCAAGCCGACAACCTCTCCCCGTTCAACATATATCGAAACATCGTCGACGACGCGCCTCTTGCCGTAAACCTTGACGAGTCCGCTACAGACCAGTCCGTGATTTGTCCGATCCGCTCCGGCCGCTGGATCATTCATTCGAATCCTCCTCACCCTCTCTATCCTCCTCCAGCTCCTCCAGCACAACGCCCCCCTCATCCCTTAGGTACGCCTTGACATCTCGTTCTATCACAACGTCCGAAAGCTCCGGATCGCTCCTGAATCCGTAGCCCGTCAGCACGTCGTTCTCCTTGGTGAACCTAACAAAATCTTCCGTTTGTATCCTGTTCTGCCCCTTCACAAGAACCAGGCTTTCCGTCTCCAAGGTATAACCCTCACGTGACGTTACGACCACATTACCCAGGGCGGTGAGGTCGTGTGTAACCTTGTTGTACTCGCCCTTCTCAGCGGTCAGAATGGATGATCGCCCGCCCGCCTCATCATAGAACACTATCCTCGGACTCACGGCTACAAGCAGGTTTCTGGCGTTGTATATCCTCGCAACGGGTGCCTCGAGCTTCCACTTCTCCACGCTAGAATCGCTTTCCACCGTCGTGAAATCGAAGAACTCCTGATCGGGCACGTCACTCATAACTATGGACTGCTCCGGCGTGCTTTCTTTCCCGCATGAGCAGATCAGCATGATAAATACGAACAGAGTCGCCATAACGCGTAAAACCGCTAATGATCGGGGAAAGCCGGTCCTATAATTACGTTCTTCTCGCATCACATTTTTCCCTGCAGGTGCACCATTAACCGATTATACACCTGAACCGCCCGGATTGTTAACAAAGACCCGCCCGCCCGTCATAACGCGTCTCGAAGCCGGCGACATCACTCCCACCTTCCGGTCGCTTCTTCCAACGGTCATGGAACCATACCCACTGCTGCGGGTATATCCTAATCAGCTTCTCGACGGCTTCAGAGCACCGTGCGGTCAGCTCGTCGATCCTCTCCTGCTCGGTAAGGCCGTCGGATGGAAACTCCAGCTCGGGGAGCACGGTGATACGGTGTTTGCCCCCCGGCTGCATATGATCCGCCATAGGAACCACCGCCGCATTGCTGCGCAGGGCGAATACAGCAGCGCCGCGCGGTGTATATGCGGGAACCCCGAAGAAAGGAACGAATACACCATCCACATCAATATCCTGATCGATCAGCATACCAAGCACTTCCCCACGGCGCAGGACCTTGTATGCCGACACTGCGCTCGTCCCCCTGGGTATGGATACCAGGTTATGCCTTTTCCGCATTCTGACCAGCATATCATTCAATCTCACGTCGTGCAGGTTGCGGGCGATCACACTGACCTTGTAACCCTTGTTAGAGAAGTAGGCGGCCATAAGCTCCCAGCATCCGATATGTCCGGTCAGGGCTATCACGCCACTGCCCCGGGCACAGGCCGCCTCAAAGTACTCCTCACCGTCCACACCGCAAAGGTCCAGGATCTTCGACCTGGATAAGTGCACGAGGCTAAGAGCGTCGTAGGCGTTCCTGGCAAGTGCTGCAAAAGATCCCTTTGCCAGGGATTCTACGATCAATGCATCGCTATCCGGGAAGGCCAGCGAGAGATTCGCCTTTGCTCGCTCCCTGTCGCGGCCATATAGGCTATACGCCGCCGAACCCAGTGCCGAGAACAATGCCAGCCCCGCCTTTCGTGGTAGAACTCTTGTCAGCAGAATCAAAAACTTCACCAGGAGAAGGGCCGATCCTCTTCGTAGCTTCTTCTTCACCCTTCACCCACCATCCGGTCTTCAAGAATTTGAATGCTCCCTTCGTGCTCGCTGGAGTGGAGGCGAAATGGCAGCGTAACGTCTTTATAATCAAGGAGTACTTCAAGCTTTCAACTAGTTTATAACACACGCGCCCCCTTTAGTCAAGCAATAGCTATGCCAAATAAATCACCAAATTGCTCGCTAAATTTGACTCGTATAATATCTTGTGATTTAATTAGTTAAGGAAAGCCACATTGTTGCTGATACTCGATCGAGATCCACGAACGTGAATTGATACAGTATGTGGTTAGAAACAGGCCGTTTAGTGTAAAACAAGCCTTTCACCTCAGCCCCGCGCGAATTATATCGTGGATGTGTATAACACCGATCGGTTTGTGTTCATCATCGATGACGAACAGCTGCGTGACCGGTCCCGGAGGATCCATCTCCATCTTAGCCAGAGCGTCGATCGCAAGAGCATCTGCCACGGTCGTTCTCGGGCTTCTTGTCATCAACCGGGCAACCTCGACATCGAGGATCTCGGAATTCTTCACGAGGTATCTCTTCAGATCCCCGTCGGTGATCACACCGGCGAGCGTGCCCTCCTCATCCACGACACCCGTGATCCCAAGCCTCTTGTTTATTATCACGATGAGGGCATCCTTGAGCGATGTATCCATATCCACAAGCGGTAGATCTCCTGCTGTATGCATCAACTCCGATACCTTCAGGTGCAGCCTTTTACCGAGGTTACCGCTCGGGTGAAGCCTGGCGAAATCCTCCTTACCGAAATTCCGCCTTCTGAAGACAGCCACCGCGAGCGCATCACCCATGACCAAGGCCGCCGTCGTGCTCGACGTCGGAACCATATCCATGGGACAGGCCTCCCTCTCGACCCGTGTTAGAAGCAGGATATCGCTTTCACCGGCTAGCTGTGATCCTTCGGCTGTCGTAATCGATATCATCTTGACCTTCATGGCCCTGACAAACGGAAGAAGCTTATTAATCTCCTCATTGTCGCCGCTCTTACTAACAGCTATGAAAACATCCTCTCCGGTCACCATCCCCATATCCCCGTGAGCCGCCTCTACAGGATGAAGATAAACAGCAGGTGTTCCCGTACTGCTCAATGTGGCCGCGATCTTACGGGCCACTATCCCGGATTTGCCTATCCCGCAGACGATAACCTTGCCCCTGCATCCGAGCAGCAGGCCAACCGCTTCCTCGAACTCCTGCCCGATTCCGTCCCTCAGCGCCTCGAGTCCCTCGATCTCCAAGGCTACAACATCCCGGCCCAGCTCGGCTACGCTGAGAGTCTCCTCCACCCCATCCTCGATCCGGTCACCATCAGGATGATCCATCGTCCTACCTTCATCTGTTTCTATCCTGTTTCCTTCCATCTAATCTGCCTCCGGAATGTGCGGGCATATTCGACAAAGCGGCTGGATACATCAAACCATGCAACGTTGGATCGCTGCCGCTCTATTCAACAGACCCGGCAGCTCGCTCAGGGGCAGCATCGCCTCGGCATCGCAGCGGCAGGATAGGGGATCATGATGCGTCTCCACGAATAGACCGTCACATCCAGCTGCGACGGCGGCTCCCGCCATCAATCTCGCGTACTCGGGTCTGCCTCCCGACCTGTCACCCTCGCCCCCGGGTAATTGGAGGGAATGTGTCACATCGAAGATCAACGGCACACCGAAGCACCTCATCCTCGCGAACGACGTGAAATCCACAACGAGATTGTTGTACCCGAACATCGTACCCCTCTCGGTAACCATCACCTGCTCCGCCCCCCCCAGCCTGGCCTTCTCGACTGCGTTACCCATATCCTCGGGTGAGAGAAACTGCGCCTTCTTCAGATTAAGCATCCTGCCCGTTCCGGCCGCCGCTTTGATAAGACTTGTTTGCCTCGCGAGAAAGGCCGGTATCTGCAGAATATCACAGACGGCGGCGGCTTCTCCAACCTCGTCCCGGCAGTGAACATCAGTAATCAAGGGAACACCGGTTCTCTCCCCGACTACCTCCAGCATCCTCAGACCCTTTTCGAGGCCCGGTCCGGTATACGAGCCATCCGATGAACGGTTGTCCTTTAGGTAGCTCGACTTGAACACATAGAAAAATCCATTCAGAGCCGCCTTTTCCGCGCATTCTTCCGCAACCCGCAGTGCGTCTTCCTGATTCTCGAGAACACACGGACCCGCAATGAGCAGCGGAGATTCCCGAAGATTCACTTTTTTCCCTTTTAATACTACGAAGAGCTCGGATTCCACCATCATCCCTCCCGGCGGGCGGTTGCGGCGACACTCCTTTTCCCGTCCCGGCTTTTCATCAATTTCGCCGCGGCCTCCACAAAACCCTTGAACAGGGGATGCGGACGGTGGGGACGTGATTTGAGCTCCGGATGAAACTGTGAGGCGATGAAAAACGGATGATCCGGTATCTCGACGATCTCGACCAGGCTGCCGTCCGGAGACAGGCCGGATATCGCAAGGCCCTTTTTCTCCAGCGTCTCCCTGTACTCGTTGTTCACCTCCCAGCGGTGCCTGTGCCTTTCCGCGATCTCCAGGTTCCCGTAGAGCTCGTGCGCCAGGGAATCCTTGTTGAGCTTGCATGGGTAAGATCCCAACCGCATCGTCCCTCCCATCTTGGAGCGGCTCCTCTGTTCGAACATGAGATCTATCACCGGGTGCTGTATATCGGGATCGAACTCGGAACTCCCGGCATCCAGACCGCAAACATTCCTGGCGAATTCTATGACCGCACATTGCAGGCCGAGACAGATTCCGAGGAAGGGAACTCCGTTCTCCCGCGCGTAACGCACGGCCATCACCTTCCCCTCTATACCCCTCTCGCCGAAACCTCCCGGAACGAGTATTCCGTGCACGTTATCAAGGTAGGTCTCCGGTTTGTCCTTCTCTATCTTCTCGGAATCGATCCATCGAATATTGACGCGAACATCGTTCGCGACACCTGCATGTATGAACGATTCGATTATGCTCTTGTACGCATCCACAAGGTGAACGTACTTGCCGCATAGCGCTATATCTACCTGGTCCTCGGCGGAGAAGATCTTATTGACCATAACCTCCCATTCGGCCATATCGGGAGATGGACTTTCTAATTCGAGTTTCTCCATTATTATACCGTCCAGTCCCTCCTTATGAAACCTCAGAGGAACCTCGTAAATCGAATCGACGTCCTGCGCCTCTATCACCGCTCTTTCCTCGACATTGCAGAAAAGCGCTATCTTGCTTCGAATCTCGTCGTTCAACGGATTGCCCGTCCGGCAGATCAGTATATCCGGTTGAATGCCGATCTCCCTCAGGCCCTTGACGCTGTGCTGCGTAGGTTTCGTCTTCAACTCCCCTGCGGCCTGAATGAACGGAAGCAGTGTCAGATGTATGTACAGGCAGTTGCTCCTTCCGACATCGAGGCGGAATTGGCGTATGGCTTCGAGAAAAGGCAGCCCCTCTATGTCCCCCGACGTGCCGCCAATCTCCGTGATAACGACATCGACATCCCTGCCGTTATCAGCCGCCATCCTTATCCTGCTCTTTATCTCGTCGGTGACGTGCGGGACGACTTGAACCGTCCTGCCCAGATACCCCCCTTCCCTCTCACGGTTTATCACCGCCTCGTATATCTGCCCCGCCGTTACGTTCGATCGCTGGCTGAGGTCCCTGTCGATGAACCTCTCGTAGTGTCCCAGGTCGAGATCCGTTTCGGCGCCGTCGTCGGTTACGAAGACCTCACCGTGCTGAAACGGGCTCATGGTGCCGGGATCGACATTCAGGTATGGATCGAATTTCTGAAGGACTACGTTCAGGCCGCGTTTTTTCAGGAGAAGACCTATAGAAGAACTTGAGATACCCTTGCCCAGAGATGAGACCACCCCGCCCGTGACGAAGATATATTTAATATTCCTGCTCAATCCTTCCCTTCGAACACATGTGATCTGATTACATCCATTCGCGCTTTAACACTCTAGCGGCTTCTAATTATCTTTTCAACTCTTTTTATATCCCGTGGGCGATCCACTCCCGCAGGCGCCGCGGAGCACTTGATCACGCGGATCCGGTGGCCGTTTTCGAGCGCCCTTAGCTGCTCGAGGGACTCCAGTTTCTCCAAGGGACCGCACTTCATCGCAGGATACCCGAGCAGAAATCCCCTTCTGAATCCATAGATGCCGATATGTCTCAGGAATGCAACGGAACCCGCGCGGTTCCGCTTGAGGGTTCCGGACGGACGATCCGTACGTGCGCCGCCTCCGCATCGTTCGCCCGGCCCGAACGGTAGCGGTGAACGAGAAAAGTACAGCGCGTTGCCGTTTAAATCACACACGACCTTGACAACATCGCTGTTCATGTAATCACCCATATCCTTTGAACGGGCGGCGAGTGTCCCCATGGATATCCCGGGATCCGATCGCATCGTTTCGATGAGCTTCTCTACACCGCGCCCGGGTAGGAGCGGTTCGTCTCCCTGCACGTTGAGGACGATCGCGTACCTGTGGCGCGAGGCGACCTCGCGTACCCTCGACGTTCCCGAAACGTGGGTTCGCGCCGTCATTACGGCATTACCACCGTCCCCTTCGACAACCGACTTGATCCTCTCATCATCTGTTGCGACAACGACTCTGTCGACTCCCTCAAGAGCAGCGACTCCCCTGTAAACATGTAGAATCATCGGGAGTCCGCATATCTCGGCGAGCGGTTTCCCGGGAAACCGGGTTGAAGCATAACGGGCCGGTATGACTGCGAGCACCCCGGGTGATGACAAGGCGTCCATCCCCCTTCAACTGCACAAGGGGGTCAGCGGGCGTATTTCGCCTGCCCCTCCTTGTAGATATTCCCGCCATGACAATCCTGGGCGACTATGACGGGGAACCCCTTCACTTCAAGTTTCCTCACGGCCTCAGCGCCGAGGTCGTCGTATGCTATGACCTCGGCTGATACTATACTCTTCGATATCAGTGCGGCGGCCCCACCGGTCGCCGCAAAGTATACCGCTTTATGCTTCACCATCGCTTCGACGACGGCTTCGGAGCGCTCTCCCTTACCTATCATGCCGCGAAGCCCCTTCTCGATGAGCGCGGGGGTATAGGGATCCATCCTGTAACTTGTAGTAGGGCCCGCCGAACCTATCGCCTTTCCCGGCGGCGTCGGTGCCGGCCCGACATAGTATATGATCTGGCCTTCCAGCGGAATGGGCAGATCCCCGCCCTCTTCCAAAAGATCCACGAGCCTCTTGTGCGCGGCGTCCCTCGCTGTATAGATCCGACCGGTCAGCATCACCTTATCTCCGGCCTTCAACTTAAGTGCATCTTCCTTCGACATGGGAGTTTCTATCGAGTACTCTGCCATGTTTTCACCTGCCTGACATTTGTTCAAAAAACTGTATTTCCATCACAGATTGATATCGCCTTCCTGAATCGACCTGTCACTACAACTCCACGTACTTGTGACGCGCGGCATGGCAGTTGATGTTCATCGCAACAGGGAACGAGGCTATGTGCCTGGGGGCTGTCTCGACGTGCACAGCAAGCGCCGTGCACCGACCGCCGAGGCCCATGGGACCTACGCCGGTGTTATTGATCGATTCGAGCAGCTCCCTCTCCAGGTCCGCGTAGAATGGATCCGGATGCTCGCTGCCCACCTCCCGCAACAGGGCCCTTTTGGAAATCTGCGCGCAACGTTCGAAGGAGCCGCCTATCCCTACACCGACGATAATCGGGGGACAGGGATTTCCCGAAGCAGCGCGGACATTCTCGACGACGAATTTCTTGATGCCGTCAATGCCGTCGGCGGGCTTCATCATTGCGATCCTGCTCATGTTCTCGCTGCCGCCGCCCTTGGGAACCACCCAGATCTTGAGCATCTCGCCCGGCACTATTCTAAGGTGGATTATCGCCGGTGTGTTGTCACCTGTGTTTCCGCCCCTTACCGGATCCGAGAGAACCGACTTACGCAGGTACCCTTCAGTATACCCTTTCTTAACACCCTCGTTCACCGCCTCTTCGAAATCCCCTCCTACAACGTGTACTTCCTGCCCCATCTCCACGAAGATAATGGCAAGCCCGGTATCCTGGCAGATCGGCATGCGCTCGGTGCGTGCTATCTCGGAGTTGTCGAGGATCTGGTCCAGAACCTCCTTTCCGGTGGCCGATTCCTCCCTCTCGGCGGCCTCTTCGAGCGCTCTGAGCACATCGCCTTCCAGCTCGAAATTCGCCTCCATGCAGAGACGGGCTATCTCCTCGGTGATCTTAGCAGAATCGATATCCTTCATCTATGTACCTCGCTTTGATAATTGCTCCAGGTAACACGAGTGCGTGGAATAGCAATCCATATCTTTCCGGACCTCCAGGATGAGCCTAGAGCGCCGGTTCGAGAACAACAACCTTCCCGGTCCCGGACATGGTTTTCTTCGTTATCTCGATCTCGCTTCCACCTACCCTTTCGACGTTCTCCACGAGCTCTATGAAATCGTCGACCGGCCTTATGGGAAAATCGACCTTGTCCGTCTTGAAATGCATCGGGATGACGATCCCGGGCTTGAACGCTTCCGCCAAGCCGGCTGCGGTCGGCGCGTCTATAGTGAAATGCCCGCCTACAGGTATCAGCAGAACGTCGACACCCTCGAGTTCGGGCACATCGGCCGGCGTGAGGGGGTGACCCAGGTCCCCCAGGTGGGCGACCCTGATCCCCTCTGCTTCGATGATCGATATCAGGTTGCTGCCCCTCTCCGACCCCTTCGACGTATCATGAAACGTGGGGATAGTCTTGATCCTGATTCCCCCGAGATCGAACTCGCCCTCTTCCTCGAGCACCTCCTGCACCCTCGAAGTCACATCAGCACAATTATGATCCTGATGACCGTGGCTCACGACTGCGTAATCGTAGGTGCCGGTTATCGGCCCGTAGGCCAGCGCTCCACCGTAGGAGCCCGATTCGTAAGGATCGGTCACGAGTCTTCTGCCGTCTTCGAGTGTCAGCTCGAAAGCGGAATGTCCAAGGTATCTGATTTTCATATCCTCACCCCCCTTAAAAAAATGGAGAACCTCTTCGGAACGATTACTGCTCCGGGTTCTCCATCTATCACCTTCGTCTATGGATCGAGACCTTCAGTGGGTGTGAACACTCACCCTCTTCTTGCTCTTGCCGACACGTTCGTACTGTACCGTGCCGTCGATGAGTGCATAGAGGGTATCGTCTCCTCCCTTGCCGACGTTGACACCCGGATGTATCCTGGTGCCCCTCTGGCGGACCAGGATGGTTCCGGCTAGAACACGCTGGCCGGCTTGCCTCTTGACCCCGAGCCTCTTTGCCTTGCTGTCCCGCCCGTTCTTCGAGCTTCCTACACCCTTTTTATGCGCCATATTCTGTTATCTCCCCGGATCTCGTAGCCTAAGCTGAAATTTCCTTTATCTTCAGAAGAGTATAATCCTGCCTGTGCCCCCTCTTTCTCCGGTACTTTTTCCTCCGCTTCATCTTGAAGACGATTATCTTATCATCGCGCAGGTGGTCGAGCACCTCGGCCGTGACCTTGATACCGTCGAGGAGCGGTCTGCCGACCCGCACGTCATCCCCGTCTGCATAAAAGAGCACGTCATCGCAGCTTATAAGGCTCCCCGGAGTTACGTCGAGCCTCGGAACCCTGACGTATTCCTCCGGTTTCACCATTACCTGTCTCTGTGCCAAACGAACGATCGCGTACACCTCTACACTCCTCCTATCGACCGTAAAGGGAAGCTTATTGATAACAAACAGGAATGCCCAAGTCAAGGGCAAAAAGCCGGGGGAGGCCCTCGGGCCTCCCCCGCTCATTCATCCACCCCGCAATCACTTCCAAGCATGCACCTTCTCTAACGGAGCATGATCATCTTCCTGGTCTCCACAAACTGCCCCGATACCATCTTGTAGAAGTAGATCCCCGAGGCAGCCATCCGCCCCACACTGTCCTTCCCGTCCCAGCTGGCCGTGTG
>Ga0180431_10006801_pt1 | contig 13493 bp, 14 predicted proteins | sample SS_ome_11_FD_132459 | JGI IMG/M metagenome (GOLD analysis project Ga0180431, IMG submission 132459) | Hypersaline lake sediment archaeal communities from the Salton Sea, California, USA - SS_1_MS_1 metaG | ecosystem: Environmental > Aquatic > Non-marine Saline and Alkaline > Hypersaline >... | reverse complement strand
CATCTTCGGGGGATTCGGACGAAACAAGTCGTTTCGAGAGCAAAGCAGCGTTGCCGTCGGTGATCGTGATTCTTCGATCGAACCGCTCCGTCAATTGTGCGAGCGTCCCGTCCGACAAGCCACAACCATCGTACACCGTGAGTTGATTCGCTGAAGATGAATCCTGTTTCGACGACAACACGAGCAAACGCTGAATCGTGGAACCCAATGCCGCCGCATCGGCGGACGCGGAAATGTGCTGTAGGGACCGGAGTCTGCCGTTGGCGCGGCTCCAGAATTCGCAGTAGTCCGGCCGCGTGTACACACCATAGCACTGTTCTGCGGTCCTCTCGGACGCGACCTCGCTGAGAGTCAGCGCCGATACCGTCAAAGACAACAGCCGCAAACCGGCTGCGGTGGCCAGCGTGTTAATCTGATCCGCAATCTGCCGCCGCGTGGCCACCAGCAGGATGTCGCTGCCCTCTGTGCTGCTGGGCCGGCCGCAGTAATCGAAGAGAAGGTCGCCGGCATTGAGAGAAAAGGCTCGCTCGGTTTGAATGCGCAAGATGCCCGCCAGAGATTCCGCCTTTGCCGGTGGGACGGCGATCTCCCTGGCCACGACCCAGTGGGCCGGAATCCCGACGGCGACCTGCCTGGCGGAAAAATGGTTCTCCCGCAGGAATTGCCTGAGCTGCCGACCCAGCTCTTCGGCGCTGTCCGGACAGAGCTTCTCGGTGAAAGCGAACTGGCCGGTACGCCGGACTTCATTGCGGCCCGGCCGGACGCGCAGCTCCGTCAAAGCGATGCCCGAATCATCGATGGCCAATCCCAATACCGTTTGAGTGCCAAGCATAGTCACTGTCCCGTCAGTTCATGTTCAAAATGGTGTTCGTCAGGGGCTCTCCCTTTCGCACCGCAGCTACAATCTCCTCATTCAGGGGCCAGCCCGAATGGGTCAGCGTCTTCCAGTACACCAGCCGCGGCGAGGCCCCGCGCACGTCAACGACCGCTTCGTAGCGTTTGTAGGCCCGCCCGTTGCCCGCCAGGCAGACCATGTCGGCCGAATACTGAAACGACCGCGTCGTAATGTAGCTCCCGATCTCGACGGCCTTCTCACGCTCGAGCACCTGCGTCACCCACACGACCGAATCAAGCTCGTCATTCGAGGAGCGGTAGGACAAGAGGCTTTCGACGTCGTTCTCCTCCAATCCGGGCAAACACAGCAACACCTCCTTGCTCGCCGTGTTGACGTTCACCAATCCCGGCAGCGTCTCTTGGTCGCTCGTCGTGAGCCGGTCGGCGATCTGCACGAACTCCTCGTATTCCAGGGCCGCGCCGTAGTAGAACTCCAGCACGTTGTCATAGGAGGGATTCGTGGGAATTCGATTCATGATCTCCAGGGCCCGGTCCTCTTCGACGACTTCCTGCAACGCGCTGAGCAAATCGCTGCGCGCGTTGGACGTGTTGATATTGAGGCGCTGGTTGCCGTCGCTATCGACGTTGGCCTCCACGCTGTAGACGGTGACGTAATCGTAGAACCCGGCGTCCAGCCGACCGTTGCGATTGTCGTCCGGATCGCTGGCGTCCCCGTCATTTTCGTGATCGTCGAGAATGCCGTTGAGGTTGGTGTCCTCGCCGTAGAGCAGCTCTTCGGAAGCACCTTTGATGAGAAGAATTTCGTCGACCGTCTCTAACGGCGCGTCCTTGCAGCTATAGGGCGCCGAGAGCAACAGGTAGTATTCGCCTTCCGCTCCCCCCGTGGAAATCTCGCTGTCTTCGTCCCGCCAGTCGATAATGGAGGCCGCCAGTTCCGACGTCATGCCGGGCAGCTTGAGCAGCATCTCGAGCGAGGCCGAATTGAGATTGATCTTGCCCGCCTCGTCGGTGACCCCGTAGTCCAATTCCCGGTCGTCTTCCAGGTTGGAACGCAGAATCCAGAAGTAGCCCTGCCCGAGTTGGTTGGCCTGGTAAGGGTCGGTCTCTTCGAGGGCGGAGGTATCCCCACCCGTGATCGTCTTGATCTGTCCCATGACGTATTCCAGCACGCCGGCTGCCATGCACTCGGCTTCCAGAGAGGCTACGTGGTTGGCCGAGACGATGGCGGCGACCCGCATTGAGCGGGCAAACACCAGGGCCAGGCCCGCCAGGACCAGGACCACCCAGATCGTCACGATCAGGACGGTGCCCCTGGGCCGGTGCGAAAGCTCTGATTGTCCCCGTGTCTGCCTTCTCATCCTTCTGATTCACTCTCCTGCTTGGCCCAGAGCCCGCATGGAATGGCGAAGCACTGGACAAGCCTGCGTTTCCGGGTCTCGTCGGTGTCCCTGTCGACATCGTGGGCGATCTCGATATCCACTTCCACCGCCTGGGGCAGGCTGTTGGCATCGGCCGTCGAGTCCCAGTCGTCGAGCCAGCCGTCACCGTCGAAATACCGGAGGTTCAGGGATACCACGCGGCGACAAAGGACCTGCTCGTCCGGATCGACGGTCCGGGGAGACAGCAGGTTCGTCGTCACCCGCCGCAGGAGGCGGTACGTGTCGTCCTTGGTATCGACATCCTCTTCCAGAACAATCTCGATCTTCCCCAATCCTCCGATCACCTGCTCGTCATCGGCATAGACGTGCGTGGTATAGAACTCGAGACTGTCGGCATCCACACCTTTGCTGCCGACGGAATCCGTGCCCACAAAGGCGCCGGCCAAAACGCCGTCCGGCGAAAGCACGCCTGAGATGTCCTGCTTCAGCAGGTCGATAGCGTTGATACCCATCGATGTCGGCTCGACCGCGAACGCCGCGCTGCGCCGCGCGCGAAAACCGGTGTACAACGCGGTGTACAGGCACGTAGCGGCCACCACCATCAGCACCATCGCCACCAGAAGCTCAAGCAGCGTGAAAGCACCCGATTGTCTGCCGATGCGAGCCATCTCACTCTTCCTCCGGGTAGATCAGCGTGCTCAAAGTGACGCTGCGCTCGTGGCCCTGGGACAACCACGAGACCGTTACGTCGAGCTGCCGCATCGTAGCGTCGGTCCAATTGGTTACGGTAGCCTGCCATTGATAGTCAGACCAATCGGCCTCGAAATCCCCCCGCTGGTCTCCGTTCTCCCAGTCGCCTGTGACCCTCAGTTCCGTCAGTTTGGTCTGCGCCAAGGACGCCGCCTCGATTTGCCGGCGCGACTGCCCGCCCAGCCGGGTGCACAGACCGATGCTCCCCATCGCCACGGGCATGATGATGGCAATCAGAACGACCGTCGCCAGCAGTTCGATGAAGGTAAAACCGCCCGAGCGCCTGGGAGCTTGGATCGCGTTATTTCGAGGCGTACGCACCATATAGTTCTTCACATTCGACGATGGAAAACGATTCGGTCGCGGTCGGACAGGTCACTTCCAGGGCCCGGCCGCGCCGGTCGATGAGCCGGACCGTGCCAGCCGTGACGGTCCCTTGCGGCGTAAAGGCCAGGAAGATGTCGCCGTCGTCCTCGTCAACGTCCTCCAATTCCATGACCATGTCTTTGGGGAGAGTGAACTCTTGCCCAAAGCTGGTCTTGAGCTTCTCATAGGTACCGGCCTGCTGGGCCGTCAACCAATAGGTCCGCTGGCGGGTGTCGAAGTTGAGTCTGTATTTCACCCCCTCGCTGATGGCCTGAGAACGAGCCAATTGCGTCAGCGCCAAGATCTGGGCGGCGGTGTCATGGGTCTGTCGGGAGGCAAAGAAACCACGCAGGGACGGTGCGGCCATCGCCAGCACCGTCGAGAGAATCACCATCACCAGAACCAGTTCCAGGAGAGTGAAGCCCAGGTTGTGGTTGTTTCGTATCTTGCCCATGCTCATATCTACAGATGCGCGTCAGCTTTTCCCATGGCCGTTCAGATGCCGCACGCCCGACGCAAGACCCGTCTGTCCTTCTTTGCTTGCCGACAGCCGGCGCGTGGCGCGGCGGTGTCAGTCGTCTTGCGACCAGTTTATGATGTCGTCGTCGCCGCCCAGCTTGCCGTCCGGACCCGTGGAGTAGAGGTCATACCCCTGTTCGTTGTGCTGGCCGGGATAGCGATAGACGTAGTCGTTGCCCCAGGGGTCCTCGGGCACGCCGCGACGCAGATACGGCTGCTGCCACTGCTCGGCGTCGCATGTCGGACGCTCGACCAGCGCGCGCAGCCCTTCGCTGGTCGTGGGGTACCGGCTCAGGTCGATCTCAAATGCATCGAGCGCGACCTCGAACTGGGAGATCTGCGTCTTGGCCGCCGTGATGCGCGCCTGTTCGGAGCGCTTGGTGAACTTCGGCGTAACAATGGCGGCCAGCGCCGCCAAAATGACCAGCACCAGCAGCAATTCAATCAGCGTGAATCCCGACCGCCTCGGCGCGAGGCGTCTGCGATCCAAAGATTTTCTCTCTCTGTGAGCCCATGGTGTCATGTCGCATTCCAATTCAACAAAAGCCATTACTCTTATGTCACAACGCACTGCCCGTGCAGCGTCACGTTCCATTGCCTTTACCGGATCAACTCCTGGAGATTGAATATCGGCAAGAGCATTCCAATCACCACCGTTCCGACCAGCACCGCCATGACAAACAGCAAGGCAGGCTCGGCCAGCGCCACCATCATTTTCAGCCGCCGGTCCAGGTCCTGCTCGTACGCGCCCGCCAGGCGGGTCAGCTCCTGATCGAGCTTTCCGCTCTCTTCCGCCACCGAGATCATCTCGATCACCGAACGCGGGAACAGCGCGCGACAACCTTCCAGGCTGCGCGCCAGAGATGTACCTCGCTGCACGTCTTTAATCGCGTCACTTACCGTATCGGCGAGCACCTGGTTGCCGATAGCTTCCTTCGCCACCCGCAAAGCGGCCACCAAGGGCACTCCGGCCCCGACAAGCGTTCCGAGCATGCGGCAGAAGCGCACCAGCGCGAAGCGCGCCACCGCCGTGCCCAGCAACGGCACGCGGAGTACGAAACGCTCCAAGGAACGACGCCCCTCCTCATGAGCCCGGGCGCGCTGGAGCGCGAAGACAATCAATGCGATGGCCAGGATGAGAACAAACCAGTATTTCGCCAGGAGTTGGCTGACCGCGACGATGGCCTTGGTCAGACCCGGCAGCGAACCGCCAAACTCGGCGAACATCTGCGAAAAACGCGGTATGAAATAAGTCAATAAGAACGTCAGAATACCGGCACCAAGCACAGCCAGGACGCAGGGATAGATCAACGCCGAGGTGACCTTGCCCTTGAGGTCCTGCTCGCGGGACCGGAACGTCGCAATTTGCTCCAGAACCAGATCGAGGAACCCCCCGGTTTCGCCGGCGCGCACCATCGCCACGTGCACGGCGGAAAAGGCCCGCGTGTGGTGGGCCAGCGCATCGGCCTGGGACATGCCGCCGGCGATCTGGTCGTGCACCACGGCCCAGAGCTTTCTGGCCGCCGGTCGCGACGCCTCCCGGCTGAGAATGTGCAGGGCCCGGCTCAGGGGTACGCCGGCCGCGAGCAAATTGGCCAACTGCCGCGTGAACGCCTCTACTTCAGACTTGGAAACGCGACCGATGCGGAAGAAAAGGCCGCCGGCCGGTTGTTCCTCCTGCCTCTCCACGGCGACGGGGCTGAGGTTCTTGGCGCAGATCTGCTCGATGGCGGCCGTTCGGTCGGTCGCGATGAGCTTGTCGCTGACCTGCCTGCCCTGTACATCCAACGCTTTGTACGCAAACGTCGCCATCACGCGCCCTTAACGCTGCCCCGCTTCATCGTACAATCCGCCCTGCCCCAGCGCCTCGTCCTTTGTCACCCGCAGGACTTCCTCGACCGTCGTGCGGCCCTCGCACAGATGACGGAACCCGTCGTCGCGCAGGCTTCGCATGCCCTGCCCGGCGGCCACGCGGCGCAGGTCCGGGGCCGAAGCGTTTTCCAGGATGAGCGACCGAACCTCGTCGGTGACCACCATCATCTCAAAAATCCCGATCCGACCGCGATAGCCGGTGCCCTGGCAGCGGCGACAGCCACGGCCTTTGTAGAGCGTGCCGGGCAACGTGTCCCCGAAACGCTGCCGCAGCGGCGCGATCTCGCTGGTGGAGAGCTGCTCCTTGCAGTCGGGACAGATCACGCGCACCAGCCGCTGAGCCAAAACCGCCTCCAGCGAGGACGCCACCAGATAGGGCTCGATGCCCATGTCCACCATACGAGTCAGCGCGCTGGGCGCGTCGTTGGTGTGCAGCGTCGAGAAGACCAGGTGGCCGGTCAGCGAGGCCTGAATCGCAATCTCGGCGGTCTCGGCGTCGCGAATCTCGCCCACGAGAACCACGTCGGGGTCGTGGCGGAGGATGGAACGCAGGCCGCCGGCGAACGTCAGCCCGGCCTTGCGCGAAACCTGAATCTGATTGATGCCGTGAAGCTGGTACTCAATCGGGTCTTCGATGGTGATGATTTTTCGCTGGATGTCGTTGATACGCGCCAGAGCGGCATAGAGCGTGGTGGTCTTGCCGCTGCCGGTCGGCCCGGTGACCAGGACAATCCCATGCGGCCGTTCGAGGATCATCAGGGTGATATCCAGATCGCGCTGCGACATCCCCAGCTTGTTGAGCCCCAGCAGCACCGACGAGCGGTCCAGCAAGCGTAGCACGACCGCTTCCCCGTAGAGCATGGGAATCACCGACACACGCACGTCGATCTCGTGGTCGGCGATGCGAATCTTGATCCGCCCGTCCTGCGGGACGCGCTTCTCGGCGATGTCCAGCTTGCTCAAGATCTTCAGACGCGAGATAATGGCCGCCTGGAATTGCTTGACCTCGCGGGCCACCGACGCCTCCTGGAGAACCCCGTCGATGCGGTAGCGCACCCGCAGCGTTTCTTCGAAGGGCTCGATGTGCACGTCGGTCGCGCGCAGCTCGATGGCCTCGGTGAGGATCTGGTTGACGAAACGGATGATCGAAGCGCCTTCGGCCGCTTCGGTCAGGTCCATGTCGTCGTCCGCGTCCGTGTCGATGACCTGGAAACCGTTCTCGCCGGCCTCCGAGATCATGGACTGGACCGTATCGGCGCCGACCCCTAAATACCGCTTGATGCACCGGTCAATATCCGTCAGCGGCGCCAGAGCTACCTGGAAATCCTTGCCGGTCGCCAGACGCAACTCGTCGATCGCCGAGGTATCGAACGGATCAGCCGTAACCGCCAGCAGCACGCCGTTGCCGTCGTCCACCGGCAGAACGTGCTTGTCCAATATGACGCGGGCCGGAAACTGGGCCAGGAACTTCTTCGAGAACGATTGCTGCTCCAACTCGACGTAGGGTAAGGCGAGTTCCTCAGAGAGGAACTGCAACACGCGTTCTTCGGCCAGGCCGCAGGCGGCGAAGGCCCGGGTCGGAGGCTCGCCTTTAGCCAGCAAGTCACTCACATCCCGGGCCACCGCTTCATCGATCAGCCCCTGTTCAAGCATCCTGTTCGCAAGTACATTCATTGGATTGACCGTACCCTAATTCAACAATCCCATCAATACCAACTGCGCTTCCTGGCGCAGCGTGCAAATTTGCCGCAGTTCCTGCTGCGCCTTGGCCAGTTCCTGCTTGGCCTTCTCGCGCTCGGCACGCAGCGTCGTGAGTTGCTTCTTGATGTCATCTGCGGAAGCCGACTGGTTCTCCAGTGTGGTCATCAATTGCTCGGCGGCCTTCTCCACGGCTGACGGCTCCCCGCCGTCGGGCCTCTGCGGCCGTTCGGACCTCTGCCGGTCGCCCTGCCCGGGCCTCTGGCGGTCACCCTGCCCGGGCCTCTGACCGGTGTCACCGCGCTGCCCGCGAAAGCCGCGCATGAACATCCGCGCCATTCCACCGGCGCCGGAGCTTTGGCGATTCAGGTCGGCTACCTTCAACACGCGGGGGCCCATCACCTGCCACTCCTGGTCGGAGGCGCCGAGTTGCTCCTGGAGCCGCTGAGACATCATCTGCCGCATTCGCTCCGGACTGAACATTCCCGGTCCCTGGCCGGGCCTGCGCCCGCCGCCTCGCTGAGGTTGGGCAACGGCCAAACCTGCCGCTACTACCGCCACCACACAAACAACGATGCCGATCGTGATTGCCTTGCTTCGCATCTCAGTGCTCCTTTCAGTTGAAACAGGAAAACGATATGTCGTCATGGATGCCGGGGACCCCACACAGGGCCTCCGGCAAAAGCAAAAATCAAAGAGAAAAAATCAAAAAGGCGGAATGCCTGCGTTGCGGGCGTGTTTCCTCAATTCTGCCTTTGGCTTGCTGCATTCTTGACTGATCCTTTCGGTCCCGGTGTTGTCAAATCCATGGTACCGGCATCTCAGGCGGTATTATAGACGCCTGTCGCCGGACAACCATTGCAGATTTCGAACGTTCGCCCACTCGTAGCGCCATCCGGACCTTGCGAGATTCCTGCCTGCATGCCGGACCGCGAGCCTCCGGTCCCAGGGCGGCAAGCTGATCTCCGGCTTCTCGCGGGCCAACCCAGCCACCCTTTCTCGAGGCCCCGGTTCACAAATGACTCCAGCTCGTTTCTCATCTCTTCAGAACTCATGGCCCTGACTCCATTTCTCATGTTCAAATCCTGCAGAGGGCGGCATCGCCGCCTTCCGTAAGGGTAAGTGAAGAGAAAAACGCCCCGGTTACACGCCGGAATGCGTTTTGTGCGGGGAAAGTCTCGCCTGGGTCCAGGGATGGGGCAGACCCGGCGCCGGAACGCTCGGCCAAGCTGCCGCCCTCAGGGCGGCCGGCCACATCCGCGGCCCCTCGCGGCGGCAGGCTCCCAGGCGCAAGGGAAGATCAAACGGCAAACACCAGGAGGGGAAAATGCCCGCCCCGCGGGCCTGAAACATCAAGAGTCAAACGGATCTCACACCGCGTCCGTCGCTTCCCGCTTCACGAGCGGCTTTGGGCGTTCTCGGCGTCCAGGAAGGCCTGGAGCGCTCGCACGGTGGACTTGGGATTGCTGACCACGCCCGGCCCGCAGATACAGCCCCCTTCGCAAGACATGACCTCGATAAGGTTTCCCGGGGCTTTGCCCTTGGCAAACGCCTTGAGCTGGTTGAGACCTTTCTTCTTCAAGCCGTCAATCAGCACCGGTCGCACCTCGGCCCGTTGCCCGACATAATGGCGGACCGCCTCGGCCACCCCCTGCGTAACGGGGAACCCCCGGCCGTGCCGCGTGGCACCGGTCATATCGAAAGACGAGCCTTCCATAGCAGCCGTGTCGATATTCCGTGCCATGAAAAACGCGCCCAGCTCCTCGTAGGTCAGCACGTAATCGACGTTCTTGTCGTGAATGCCCTCGAACTTCTTGGCGATGCAAGGACCGATAAAAACTTTGACCGCGTCGCGGTAGTGCTCGGCGGCCACCTCGGCGGTGTACGACATGGGCGTACGCGTATGTGACACGAATCTCTGGAAATCGGGAGCGTGTTTCTTCACCGCTTCCGTGTAGGCCGGACAACAGGAAGTCCCCATCAGGCCGTCCCCGTCGGTCAGACGCTCCACAAACTCCTCGGCCTCGTTTCGCGCCGTCGTCTCGGCGCCGTCGGCGACCTCCATAACGACGGAGAATCCGACCTTGCGAATCGCAGCGATTGTCTGCTCCAGCGTGCCGGGAAACTGCCCGACGATGGAGGGCGCTACCATAGCAACCACCGGCTTGTCGCTCTGGAGGCGCCGGGCCACGTCGATGATCTGAGCGCGCTCCATAATGGCCCCGAACGGGCAGGCCCGCGTACACCGGCCGCAGAATATACACAAGGAATAATCGATGTACTCCCGGCCGCGCTCGTCCTTCTTGATCGCACCCACGGGGCAGCCCTCTTCACACGGCACCGGCTGATACACGATGGCATTGTAGGGACACACCCCCTGACAGCGCCCGCAGTTCACACATTTGCCGGCGTCGATCTTCGCCCGGTCCCCGTCGAACGAAATCGCCTCCCGCGGGCAGTTCACAAAGCACGGGCGCGCGACACAACCGCGACAGGCATCGGTCACGTAGTAATTGTTCCGCACGCATGCGCTGCACGCTTCGTCGATGACGGTCAACACGGGCTCGGACACCGTTTCCCGCGCCAGAGCCTGCCGCACGTAATGACTCAACGGCAGCGGATCGTCCGGCTCGGCCTCCAGGCTGATACCGAGGATGGCCATCAGCCGAAACACTGTGACCGCCCGGTCCTTGTAGATGCAGCAGCGAATCGCGTCTTTCTTGCGCGGATACAGTTGGCGCGGAAGAGCGTCGATCTCCTCCTGCAAACGCCCTTCAAAAAAGAGCTTCAGCACCTTGGCCTGCAGCTCGCGCCGAATATACGTCGCTCGGTTCTCAAGCACCAACATCGCCGGCGCCTCCGTCAATCAATCTGCGGGCCCGTTGCTCGATTCGGGCCAGGACCTTGTCCAGCGTGGCCTCGCAAAGGGTCTCTCCATCGATCACGACGAACGGCGGCTTGCCGTTGGCCTCGTCTTTGCACAGGCCCATGCAGGTCACGCCGACAATCTCCACTTTCTGGCGCACCGACGGATTGAGCAGGTCTTCGATAACGACGAGATCCGCAGCGCCCATGATGTGACACGCCGTCCCGACACATATTTGCACCTGCACTTTTTTACTCATGTCGCCTTTTTGCCTCCCGTAGCAACCGCCGGGCGGCGCCCTTAGCAGTATTCCACCGTAACCTCTTTGCCGTGCTGGTTTAACGCGAACACGATTTCACGTATGAGGTTCTTGCGAATGGAGATGTGCTTGGACAGATCGGGGTTTTGATAGAACTCGTTGATACTCTGGCCGACGATGAAGTGGATGACGTCGGCGTTGAGAATCTCCCGCGCCAGGAGCACGGCCCCGTCCCGGCGTGACGGCAGCGCGGCCGCGTTGAAATCACAGATCTCCAGCAGTTCCAGCATTTTCGACATGGTGATGATCCCCTCGGTGAGCAGGTCCACACGGGGCAGCTCTCCGATCGGCGGCACCTCGGGCGTCACGGTCTTCATATCCACCTGAACTTCCCCGCCCACGTGGCGGGCCACAATGTTGCCGGTGGTCCCGCCGCAAACGACCTTGCGCCCCTGCGATTCCAGGAACCGCTCGACGATGGCCGACTCGGTGGCTCGCTCCAGGGGCGGGCCGGTGAAAATCACCAGCCGGTTGCGCCGGCGAACCAGAATCCCGACGATGGAAGCGTCGTCACCGGGTTTGCCTCCGTACAGCGAATGCGTCTGGGCCAGGACATTGCGCGTCACTTCCCACGCACACTGCGGCCGATCCGTCAGCCTTTGCTCGACGTGCTCGGCCACGTTGTCCCAGCCCCACCCGAAATTCATCTTCACCCCCAGCCCGGCGTGAAGAATACCGTCGCTTATGAGACAAATGAAATCGCCCTGCTCCAGACAACCTTGCGAAACGAAGATGTCCTTGTCGTGAATCCGCGTCGTGCGCCGCTCGGGACGTATCAAACGATCCCGCCGAAAAAACATCGTCTCAGGGCTGTCGAAATTGACGATCTTGTAGGAATGGTCCGCATGGAGGATCTCCATCACCACGAACGTCGAATAAGCGATCTTGCGCACTCGACAGACGGGCAGCGTGCCGACAACCGTCTCCACCACGTCCGCCAGGCCCACGTCCGCCTTCAACATGCGAATGATAATCTCGGTCGTCAGCGTCGCCAGAATGCTGGCCTTGACGCCGCTGCCCAACCCGTCGGAGAGCACGACAATGGTCTTGTCCGGCGTCCGCGCGGTCCTGACCTGGTCGCCGCACACGCTTTCGCCGTGCTTCTTCAGACTCAACTCCGAGATGTCCAGAAACAATTCCATCGCAGCCGCTCACAATACTTCTTTTTCGAGCATATTCAGGAGCTTCAGCAAGCTGACTTTCGTTTCGGCCGTCGTCTCCCCCAGCAGGCCGGCAATCTCCTGGGCGACCTTCATTTGCTCGTCCACCACCTTGTTCACCTCGGCGATCGTCTGCCGCCGAATCTCCCTGAGCTCGTTGCGCCGGTGCCACTCGGGCGTCAAATCGACCATGATGCAGGCCACGATGCCCTGGTCCCGGATCGGAAAGATGATCTTCCGCACGTAAAGCGTGTTGTTGAGGTACGCCTTCTCCTGGTCGCGAATCACTCGGTTCTCACGCCAGGCCTGGCGAAAATGCGTCGTCTCCTCGTGCAACACGCTGGACAGCTCCGCGCCGATCACGTCGTCGGCGCGGACCTTGAACAAGGTACAAAACGCCGGGTTCACCACCTTGATCACCATGTCCGCATCCACGGCCACCAAACCATTCGGGTCGTAGTCCCACAACAACTGCCAAAGGGTCTTGCCGTCGTTATTCATCGACTTCGCTCCTTATCGCCGGCAGTATTTCCTCTCGAAAGCGCAGCTCGATATTCGCCGGGCTCATCCTCGTGAACTGCCGCTCGCCAAGCTGCATGACAATTCCTTCCATACAGGGTCCCAGACAAAAGGCGCCCTTGAGCTCGACGACGCTCTGCAAGTCGTTTTCGTCGATAAGCCGTTCGAGGATGGGCAGGACGGCGCTGACGCCCTTCTGGTGACACGCCGACCCCATACAAACCTTCAATTCGATTTTCTCAGCCATACCTGCTGCCACTGCTTTCTTTTGTCACACCCCGGATTATAGCGAACGGCAACGAGCCATTCACCTCGAATCCGTCGCGTCGGGGAAAAGGCAGAATGCCGATCCCCTGCCACGGCGCGGCGACCGCGTCGATTCGCATCCTTACCGCGTCACCGGCGTGCCGGTACGTCTGACTTGCGTCACCAGCTTGCTGGAAAGCACCGCGAGACTGGCCGCCAGATCCACACGCTCGACAATCACATCCTGCGACACGCTTAGCTTGGCCGGCGTGAAATTCCAGATCGCCTTGATGCCCGCGTCAATCGCAAGCTCCGCGACCGCTGCCGCCGACGCCTCCGGGACCGCCAGAATGGCGATGTGCACGTGCATGCGAGCCGTGAGATTGCGGAACTTCGCGATCGACAATACCTCTCGGCCGTGAATCCGCAGGCCTATCTTGCCCGGATCGTCGTCGAACAGGGCTATGACGTTCAGCCCGTAGCGCCGGAAGCCGCCGTACCCCGCCAGCGCCGTACCCAGATGGCCCGCACCGATGATGAACGCATCCGTGACATTGTCCCAGCCCAGGAATTTCTCTATCGCCGCCACGGCCTTCCGCACGGGAAACCCCACCCGCGGCTGGCCCGGTATGCCGACGGCCTCCAGGTCCTTGCGGACCTGAATCGGCTCCAATCCCAACACGCCGGCCAGTTGCGAACTGCTCATGTGGGAGCCGTCCTCGGCCTGCCCTTTCTGCAGAACCGCCAAGTACAGCGGCAATCTCCGAACCGTCGGTAACGATACGCTCACGGCGACATTCCTTCTCCCAGGCCCTGGCACGTACAACCTGCCAAGCATTCGATATCACTATATCGATAAATATATATCCGTTACGCCAGAACTGCAAGTTAGTTTTGTGAAATTTGTCACATTTTTTCGCAAAAGCCCTTTCCTACAGGCTTTG
>Ga0180431_10006800_pt1 | contig 13495 bp, 8 predicted proteins | sample SS_ome_11_FD_132459 | JGI IMG/M metagenome (GOLD analysis project Ga0180431, IMG submission 132459) | Hypersaline lake sediment archaeal communities from the Salton Sea, California, USA - SS_1_MS_1 metaG | ecosystem: Environmental > Aquatic > Non-marine Saline and Alkaline > Hypersaline >... | reverse complement strand
GTTCACGACCACCGTCCGACTCCTGGCAGCTAACGGATCCCTGCTTGCAATATTCGGACCATCTTTCTACGCCCCCGTCCTCTCAAGGAGACGATGAGCCCCCTGCTCACGGGGCGCACAGACGAGCTCTTATAGCCCTTTGTCGATAAGTTGACATTGTTTTTTATTATAGCAACGAGGGGGTCATGATGCAATCGCAATCTCCGTCCGTTTGCCGGACGGCGAGCGGAAAACGGCCGAAAACCCGCTCCCGGTCAGTGTTTGCGCCTAACGGCGGGCGGTGAAAAAAACTTCTTGGGGGGAAGTTTGTTGGCGCGGCAGGCCGGCCCGGGCGGCGAGCTCGCTCATCTGGGCGGGCTCCGGGGTGCGGGCCGCGGTAAGGGCGACGATCGACTTGGGGTCGGCGCGCCGGAGGCAGGCCGCGGCCGCCTCGAGGGTGGCGCCGGTGGTGGTGACGTCGTCGACCAGCAACAGGTGCCGTCCGCGGCAGGCCGCCGTACGCTTCAACGCGAAGGCGTCTTGGAGGTTGCGGCGGCGCGCGGCGCGACTCAGGCGACTCTGGGGCGGGGTCGGCCGGCGGCGGCTAAGGGGTTGGGCCAGCGGGATCCCGAGCGCCGCCGCCAGGGGCCGGGCGATGGTGAGCGCCTGGTTATAGCCGCGGCTCAGCCGGCGGGTCCAGTAGAGGGGAACCGGGACCACCAGCTCGCAGTCGCCGAGCTCCGGGCGGTAGATCTCGGCCAGGACCCGGCCGAGGTGGGCGCCCAGGTAGTCGAGGCGCCGGAACTTGAGCCCCATGACGACGGCGTCGAGCGGGGGCTGATAGCTCCAGGCGCTCAGGATCCGATCGTAGGAGGGCGGCCGCTGCCGGCAGCTGCTGCAGCGCCAGCTCGGGGGAGGTTCAGCGGCGAGCAGCCGGCCGCAGGTGGCGCAGGAGTTCTGCGGCCACCGCACCAGCCGGCGGCGGCAGTCGCGGCAGAGGCCGAGGGAGTTGCGGGTCTGGCCCAGCGGTTCGCTGCAGCCCAGGCAAGGAGCCGGCAGCAGCCAATGGAGGAGCTTCTCCAGGAGCTGCCGGGCGGGGGAGGGTGTGACGTTCGGTGACGGTGATGCGTAGAACATAAGGACTGGTGGTCCATCGACGGCCGGCGCCGGGAATGGGGCGCCCCCTGTCCTATATAAGACGTAATTCATGCCGGATTTCTGCGAAGATCTTGCTGCGAATCTCAGAGGCTTCACGCCTCGTCCGGCAGCGTGCAGGCTTCCGGGACAACCCGGGCGGCGTCGAGGCTCGCCGCCCTACCCTGAAGGAGGATTTCCGTGAAAGTGGACACCGCGCGGCAGAAGCGTCACCTGATGGTGGCGATCCTCGTGGCTCTGGCGCTGGGATTGGTGCCCAGTACGAGCTTGGCGCAGAGCCGCTACGCGTTCACCGTGGGACTCATGGGAGGGCTGGGCGGCTCGACCGACGCCGAACCCGACACCGATCTCAACAACTTCGGTTTGCAGGCGCTGTTCGCGATGGATCTCGACATCCACACGATGTTCAGCGTCCGTGCCGGTCAGCTCGACCTGGAAACCGACGCGGGAGAGCTCTACGACACGGAGCTCGCCTACGTGACCCTCTCCGGCGAGTACCGGATGACGGCGGGCTTCTACGAATCGGGGCTCTTCCTCGGCCTGGGCTACTACGATCTCAACGGGGCTCCGCTGGTGCCGGGCGACTCCGCCCTCGGTCTCACCCTCGGGACCACGGGCGATTTCCGTCTCACCGACCGCTTCAGCCTGCTGGTCGAGATCGCCGGTCACTACGCCGATCTCGATCACGCCCAGTTCTTCCTGCACGGCCACGCGGGCGTGGCCTTCCACTTCTGAGCGGGGCCGGGAAAGGGCGCTGGCGAGATTGACAGCCCGAGCGCCGTGGCGGTACACTCCCCCTCGCCGTTCGTGGGGCCGTAGCTCAGTTGGGAGAGCGCTTGAATGGCATTCAAGAGGTCGTGGGTTCGACCCCCATCGGCTCCACCAATCCGCATTCTTCCGAGATAACAGCAGACGCGCCGCCGGCCGAGGCGGCGTTTGGTGTTTCCACCCACCCCGTAGGACGACGGCTCCGGAGGCTGGCAGATGGCAGCCGATCGGGGGGGTAGGACGTCAGGTGGTTTCCGAGAGAGATTAGGACCGCGCGGTGAGGATGCTCTCACGGGAGCTGCGCCGCTGGCGTGTCCCCAGGAAGTCTTGCCGCGTTTTGTCCGCAGACTCCCGTAAGAGTGCCTCGACATGAGATACGGAGCCGTGCCGTTTCCGGATTGCTGCGGATCCCGGCGACCGGCGGATCGTACCCTCACCGATCTCGCCCCCAATACCGAGCACGAGCTCCGGGGGCTCTCCGCCGACGCCAGCCGCAACGGCCCGACCGCCTCGCCCGACGTTCGCTTCCGCCCGCCGCGCTGCCCGACGCCACGCCGCCGGTCATCGTCGGCGTACCGGGTCACTTCCTGGGGGGGCCGGCGAAGCGCACCGGTGCCGCCCCGGCGGCGCCGCGAGCCGGAACCCCTCCCTCCTCAGAGGGCGCTCGGGAAATCCGGTTTCATGTCCGTCCAATCTCCCGAGACCAGGAACCGAAGCGGACAGACTTGGCCACTCCGCTTCTGAAACCGATCGGTTACTCCTGAGACGGCTGGCTTCGTTTCCTTCTTCAGGAAGCGTTGCCAACAAAAATGACAACCAAACCGACGATGTCGGGTCCGATGGGCCCGAATCAAGGAGGATTTATGTCCAAATACATGACAACCCCGGAAATTTTCCGATTGGTTTTCCTGGCCGGTCTTCTCGCCGCTGCGCCGGCAGGGTACGCCGGTAGCATCGAGGGCGGTGAGCAGAAACCCTGTGCCGTCGCCACTCCGGTGGACCTCAATAGCAGCCTGCGCCTCTATGGCGACCCCCAAGGCGAGCCGCTATTTGTCAAATTGGAAGTCCCGTCGGCAGGGATCTTGAGCATCGACGTGGCCGTGCCGGGTACCGCCCCCGCGGAGCCGAAGCTGGGGTTTGTGGGTTCGGGCTGCGGCGTACCGGAGATGCGTTCAGAGCCCGTGGTCCTCGAGCGTTCCGCCACCCATCTGGTGCTTGTCGCCCAGGACTCAGGGCCCCACCTATTCCGCGTCGCGTCGGAAGATCCTCTGCTGCCGCTTCACGAGCTCAAGCTCCGAACCGGTTTCGTGCCCGACGCTGCCCCCGGGCAGCCTTGGCCCAAAGGCGGGGAAGACGAGGAGGAAATCGAGATTGAGCCGAATCCGCTGGTTTATGCCGGCGAGGACGAGAGCCGATCGCTACACGCGAAGCTCCACGAGCTCTGCCGGTGGGGTGAGCTCGACGATCACGGCGATTCGTTCCCGTGTGCCACCCTCCTGAGCCCGGGTCAGGGGATGGTAGGCGAAATAGGCAATGACCGGGGAGACGACAGCGACGTCTTCCGCTTCGTTCTCGGCAGCCCGCAAGAGACGCAGCTCCGGACGCTCGTGATCGAGACCACCGGCGATCTCGACACCTTCGGCGTGCTCTACGACCGATCCGGCCAGCGGCTGGAAAAGGCCGATGGGGGTGGCAGCGGATCCAACTTCCGCATCGTCCGGACGCTGGGTCCCGGAACCTACTTCGTCCGCGTCGAAGGCCGCGACGGCGTCCAAGGACGCTATGCGCTCCGCGTCGAGGCCTCGTCTTGGTGAGGGAAAAAGCGCCCTGCCGGGCGGGTCGGTCCAAGGGTAGCCGGAGGATCTCCCCGGCTACCCTTCTTCCCCGGCGTCTGGGGAATCTTTGCCGCGGTTGGGGGATTTGAGCGGCGGATTGCGCTGTAGATATCCGGAACAAACCACGATAAACCAAGGAGGACACCATGAACGGCATCGCAGAAGACACCGTGACCCGCAAGCCGCATCGCCTTTCAGGAGAAGAAGGAGGAAGCATAGGCTCGAAGCGGAGGTCGCCGGGGTGGCCATCAACCCCGATTTGCGTGTAGAATACCTCAACTTGTGTCTCGAGTACGAGCGTCCCCGGGAGTCCTGTCGGCGTCCGTCGCGACCCCGGAGCTCGGGCCGGCGGGCGTGTCGAGGGCGGACGCCCAGGACCTGGCACCGGAAGGCGTAGAGACCCTGAAACGGCAGCGCGCCCAATCCCCGAGCAGTTGGGCCGACAAAGGAATGCGAAAACATGTGGCACCTCGAAGACGACAGCGCTGTTCCCCCACTCCCCCCCCTCGTGTCGGCGGATAATCTGCCCCACGCCGGAGAGCCGCTGCTTTCCAAAGGCTGCTGGTTCATACGACTGGATCCCGTCTTTGCCGATGACTGCGATCCGACGTTGAGCGAGTACTCGGTCCTTCCAGGATGGACCCTCTACTACCGCGGCACTCTCCGGGTAGAATCCTACGAAAAAAGGAGGGCACGGTCCGCGGGCAAAGAAGGGTCGGTTCTTCGGGCGAGTGGCGATCTCTATGTGAAACGTAAGATCTGGTATGAGACCGAGGGATCTCCATCTCCACCGGAATTTCAGGTGCCGAGAACCATCCCGATTTTCCCGATCGACGAATATGCCTACTACTTCACCGTGAACAAAATCGAACCGGAGGGCAAAAAGATCGTTGTCACGTTGGCCACCTACAGATTCCACTCCGAAGAGGGGACATGGAGCCAATCATGCATTCTCAAGGCCGAGCTCACCGACGCTTGTCGCGTTTTGAGCTCGCAGCGTCCGGGGCCGTCCGCCGACCGTTATCGCGAATTGTTAGTTCGCAATGAGAGAGGGACCCCGATCGGCGAACTGAAGCTCGGACGGATCGAGGGAAACTTTCTGCGGAAATGCAAGATCGACGTCGCCGTCGTCAAAGACCTGACGTTTTACGAGGAAAACGACGAAGGCAAGAAACTCGCAAAGGTCTTCGCGGATGTCCAATGGGAAATGAAGTTCGCTTCGCGCACGGAGATGCCCAATAAGTACGGAGAATATTGGAAGGAATCGATTCTTCACGCCGAGATGCTACGATGGCGATCCAGTGCGGATCTCGATGCCGAATGGATCTATCACGTTCTTGCGGTGCCGCGGTTCAGAAAAAGTGAGACATTCGGCTTCGGACGCATGTACGATTGGAGGGCCCTGGACTCCAATCTCATACCGCGGGAGGGAGTGGTGGTTGCCAACAAGGCGAAGTTCCCCGATGAGGATCTCTATGGTTCCGCCGCCGGGAAATGTTTGGAGGACGTCCAGCGGGTCTATTTTCACAATTTGGTCCACGAGCTGGGCCATGCGATGGGACTCAGCCACAGGTTCATCGGTGCCTACTTTGTGCAAGGGCTCATCTATATCGCCAGAGATGCTCGTCCGGGAAAACCGTTCCCCGACAACCTGGAATTTTTCTTTCATCCCGAGGACGCCTATCGCCTGCGTCATTATCCTGACATCTACGTCCGCCCCGGAGGATTGCCGTTCGCACACAACTTCTCCGATCTTCCAGTACCGGAGATGGACGCCACCACCGACGTGCGCGGCGACTTTGAGCTGAAAATCGTGCCCACGAGCTGCGTCTTGCCGCTTGGCTCGCCGCTGAAGTTTCATCTCCGATTGACCAACACCAGGACGGATCGAGCTCTTCCGGCCCCCGAGAAGATCAGCCTTTCCGAGGATCACATCGCCGGCAGAGTGATCGGACCCGGATCCGAGGTTCACCCATTCGTCACCGCCAAGCCGGTCAACGGGCAGAGGACGCGCAAGCTCGGACCCGGCGAGAGCATCTACAACGCGGAAACGTTGCTACGAGGTCCCGGGGGCGCGCTCTTGCCGTCCCCCGGCCGCTACACGCTCGAGATCGACGTCTTCTGGCACGGGCCAGGCGGCATTGCCCGGATTACGGAGCGCACCGACATTCTTGTCACCGAGCCCAAGAACGCTCGACACGCCAAGGCAGCCTTCAAGCTCCTGGGCTCTCGCGAGATCTCGATTCCCCTGATCTTCAGAACCCCTTGGCACCTCTTGCCCGAGAAGTACCTCAAGCCGGTCGATTCAGGGCTCAGAGCGTTGAAACGCGCGCTTAAGACCAAAGAACTTCGTCCGTACTACGCCGCGAGTGAAGCCAAACACCGGGCAGAGCTCGGCGAGGAGCATCTCGAGAAAGCGGCCGCGGTGATCGACAGCACAAGCGTTCTGACCGCAACGGAAATCGAGAGCTTGCTTGAAGAGGTTCAATCCGCCTCTGAAACATTCCGGCGGAAACCCATGGTCCGACGGATGGTGGCCGTCTGCCATGTGGAAGCGAAGAAGCTCGTGTCCAAGAATCTGGCGGCGCACGCGCTTCGCGAATTGGCTGAGGAGGTGGTTTCGTTATGACCCGACTCGTGCCGGCAATCCGGATGGGTCTCGTTCTCGTGTCGGCATGCCTGGCGCTCGATGGTTGCAGGCTGGGCGGCGATGATGAAGCGCCTTTTCAAACGCGCCTTTTCAAACGCGGCTCCCCGCCCCAGGTCCTGGAATGGGGAGACGTCATTACCCGGGGAGACGAGCTGTACGTCGCGCTCGAAATCCACCGTGCCGTTCACGTCTATGCGATCAATGAAGACGCGCGGGGCAATCAACTGATCATCCATCCGTGCTCCGGCCTGCGAGCCGGCTTGTTCGCGCCGGGAACCGATCACAGGTTGCCTTCACCCTTCCTCGGGCGCGAGACCTTCTGGCCGGTGCGGGATCTCACCAAGCGCGAACGGATCATCGTCTTGGCCAGCCCGACGCCGATCGAGCCCCTGGAGGACGCCGTGTCCGCGGATGGCGGCGGAGAGCTGTGTGCGGTGGTGCCTCCGGCTGCCGCCGCTCACTTTCTCGATCGACTCAGGGAATCCATGATTCCCCGATTCCCCGGGGAGAGGGAGGGCATGGTTGCCGGGCGGTTCGTGAACGTCGACGGCGAGCCCGCCGGAATCTGGGTCGCGATGCACGAAGTTCGAGGAGAGCCTACCCAATGAAAAGGATGATGGGAATCTTCTGCTGGCTGGTGGGAGCATCGGTCATCCCGGCTGCGGCCGAGCTTCCATCATCCCTGAGCGCGCGGATCCGTGGCATCGGCGAGCTTCCCCAAGAAGCGGCGGCGGCCGAGTGCCGAGCGTTGCTGGAGACCTTCGGTGATTCTGGGACCCTCCCCCTCGCGACCCGGGCGCGCGGTCTTGATCTTCTTCGCGACGCCTGCTCGGAGTCGCTGTCCTGGACTCACCCCATCGTCGTTGTCGTCGCGGAACGGGCCGTTGCCTCGAGGCGAAGGCTCGAACAAGACGAGCCGGCCCCGCTCGTCCAGAGCCTGCGACTTCTCGGTTTTTGCTACCACTACCGAACCCACACCCACCTTGCCCGGGACTTGTACCAGGAAGCGGCCGCGGTGGCGCGCAAGTGGCTGGGGCGGGGAACCGACGAGGAGGACGTGGCGGCCGCGCTCGAGCTATTGAGCTCCGCCTACCTCGACCTCGGCAACCTGGAAGAAGGGATCGAGATTGCCAAGGAGTCGGAGCGCCTTCGCCGGGAGCTCGTTCCGCCGCAGCCCGACAAAGTCGTCCGCTCGCTCAACGCGCGCGCCCGCCTCGAGGAGCGCATCGACCTGCGGCGGGCCAAGGCCACTTGGGAAGAGGCCCTGGCCATCAGCCGCTCCCTCGGGAATGAGCACCGTGCGCTGACGGGTCGAATGGCCAACAACCTCGGCCAGATCTTCTTCCGGCTCGGAGAAGTTACCGAAGCGATCACCTACCTCGCGGAAGCGGAGAAGCTTCGCTCTTACGACCCGAAAACGGGCAAGCCCGCCAAGCAATTGGCTGCGACTCAGCATCTCATGGCTCAGATCCTCCACGAGCTGGGAGACTATCCTCGAGCGGTTGACTATTACAAGAAAGCGCTTCCGGGCTTGCGCGCCTGGCTTGGGGAAGAACCGTATCGCTACGCCGACGCGCTCAGCGGATACGCTGCGGTTCTTGAGGAGTCCGGCGATTGGGATCAGGCGCTCGAGAAGCAGCTCGAGGCGCTCAGTATTCGAGAACGATCGGTGCGGGAAAAAGAATCGGATTCCTCTCAGGGACCCGATCAGGAGCTGAAGTTGCTCCTGGCAAGAAGCCTGTGCCGATTCGGGATGCTCCAACGTCGGCTCGGAGATGCCGAGGCCCGCGGATCCCTCGAGCGCGCCCTTGCCATCCAGGAGGCGGAGCTCGGTGAGCGTCCGAGCGCCGATCGAGCCAGGACCCTGCTCGAGCTGGCGAGGTGGTTCGACGAGGAGGGCCAGGAGTTCTGTGCGAAGGCTTTGATCGACCGCTCTATCGAGGAACTGAAGGCGGTGGCGCCGGGAAGTCCGATGCTGGTGGAGGCGTACGGCCTCGCGGCCCGGCTGACGAGCTCGGCAGAGGCCGGCCTCAGGATGGTTGAAGAGGGTCTGAGCCTGTCGCGCAGCCTCTACGGCGAAGACACTCCGAGAACCGCCCAACTTTTTCTCACCCGGGCAGAGCTGCGCCGTCGAGACAAGCGGGCGAGCTTTGCCATCGGAGACGCCTTGGATGCCCACAGGATCTCTTTGCAGCACGTGGTGGCCATGATCCAGGCGTTCCCGCGCGACCAGGCGTTGGCTTTCGCCGCGGACCGGCGGCGTGGCCTGGACTTGGCCCTCGACATGCTCGCGCAAAACCCGGGGCTGCACGCAACTCATACCGCCGAGGTCTGGCAGGCGGCGATCGCCAGCCGCCGGCTGGTCCTGGACGCGGAGATCGAGCGCCGGAGGGTGCTTCAGGCGACCGCAGAACCGAGGCTGGCCGCGCTCGCGCAAGAACTGATCGCGGCCCGGCAGCAGTTCGCCTACCTGCTGGTTCAGACCTACGGCCGTAGCCAGAACCTCGCCGGACGTCTCGAAACGGCCCGCCGCCGCGTCATCACGGCCGAAGCGGCTCTGGCGAGAGAAACGCGACCTCTTCTCGCCGCGGACCGCGACGTTTCGATCGAAGACCTGCAGCGTCGCTTGCTCCCCGGCTCGGCTCTGGTCGGCGTCCTGCAGTACCGACCGTCGGCAGGAGCCCACGATGCCTACCTCGCGATGGTTCTGACCGGCGGCGGTCCACCGCGGCCGGTGGCGCTCGGCGACGCGGCGTCGGTGGATTCCCTGATCGCGGCCTGGCGGGAGTCGCTCCTGAGCTACCGCGGCACCGAGCGTCCGGCGCAGACGCGCAGGCGGCTCGGGATGGCGCTGAGACGGCGGATCTGGGATCCCCTGGCAAGCCTTCTGGGACCGCCCGGGATCGTTTTCTTCGTCCCGGACGGCGCCCTCCAACGGGTGCCCCTGGCTGCGCTCCCGACCGACGATGCGCATTATCTTTTGGAGGTGGGCTGGTCGTTTCATGTCCTGACCGGTGAACAGGACTTGCTCGAGGGTCCCGGCGAGCGCCGCACCGGCCCCTTACTGGCGCTCGGCGGTATCGATTACGACAGCCTTTCTCCGCAGGTCGCCTTTGCCAGGGCGTCTGCCTCGGCGGGGGCGAAGGCGGCTCCCGCCTCCGATCATTACCCGAGCCGTGGCGAGGATGCCGATTGCCTCGGGCCGAGGCTTCCCTTCTTCGAACCCCTGCCCGGAAGCCTCGAGGAGGTCAGGGAGCTCGTCGTGATGTGGAAACGAATGCGCCATGCAGGAGGCCGGAGCTGCCCCGTGACCTTGCTGACCGAGGCCAGGGCCACGGAAGCCGCGTTCCGATCCGCGGTGGGAAAACATCGGGTCGTCCACTTCGCGACCCACGGTTTCGTTGCGAGCTCAAGCGGTCCTGTACGCCGTTCCGGGGTACGGGGAATCGGCGGCCTTTCTTTCGGCTCGGTGCCCACGGGCGGGGCGCTACCGCGTCCGCTCTCCGGCCTGGCCCTGGCCGGCGCCAACCAGAGGGACACCGCCAGGAACAACGATCAGGACGGGATCCTCACCGAGGCGGAAATCTTGGATCTCGACCTCGACGGAGTCGATTGGGTCGTGCTCTCGGCTTGCGGTACCGGCCTCGGGCGCATCGAGCCCGTCGAAGGGGTGCTCGGCATCCGTCGCGCCTTCCAGATCGCCGGGGCCGGAACCCTCATCCTGAGCCTCTGGTCGATCGACGATCTGGCGACCCGCGATTGGATGCGCGACCTCTACGCAGCACGATTCGGCCGTGGGCTCACAACGATCGAATCGATCCGGCACGCTTCCCTGGAGGCGTTGGCCCGCCGGCGCAGACAGGGAGACGACAACCCCGCCTTGTGGGCGGGTTTTGTGGCAACCGGAAAATGGAACTGAAAGGAGAAAACCGATGGAAGCAAAAAAACAAGTCAAGTTCACCTCGTTCGAGTTCGATGAGGACGGAAACCTGATTATCGTGTTCCCAGAAGAACTTTTTACTGTGATTAGGGAGGCGATCAACGCTGGTCAGGTCGATGAATGTAAGGGGGAGAGAAGGGTAAGGATCAATGTAAGTAATTTCGGCCATGGTCTCAAAGTGATTAAGGCCCTTCTGCGTACTGACCAGCCTCCGTGCTATCCCGATCCTAAAAATAAGCCGGGTTAAGGTTCCGATGCAACTCGATGACTCTCAGCTCTTTCTTTCGAATCGGCTGCTGCATCTGATCCTGATGCCTACGGAGCAGTGCAACTTCCGCTGTGTCTACTGCTACGAGGACTTTGTGGGCGGTGAGATGGGGCGAGCTGTGGTCGATGCGGTCAAAGCGCTCATGCGTCGTCGTGTGGCCCATCTTGATCTGCTCTCCGTCGAGTGGTTCGGCGGAGAGCCGCTGCTCGCGTGGCCGATCGTCGAGGAGATCCAGAGCTACGCCCAACATCTGACGAGGAGGCACGACGGAGTGAGGCTGGCGGGTGCCATGACGACGAACGGATCCCTTCTCGGTGAGGCGAGATTTCGCCGGCTGCTCCGCCTCGGGGTCACCCGCTACCAGATTTCCTTGGATGGTGATCGGGAAGCCCACGATCGTCAACGTCGCCGTCGGGGAGGCGGAGGCAGCTTCAAAGCGATCTGGCACAACCTGCTTGGTATGCGCGCCGTTCCGGGGGACTTCCAAGTCCTCCTGCGACTTCATGCCACCCGGGCGAACCTCGGGCCTCTCGAACGGTTGCTGCATGATTTATCCCGCGATTTCGCCGGTGACCCACGATTCCCGGTCATGTTCAAAGCCGTACGTCGTTTCGGCGGGCCTTGTGACGCTTCGATTCCCGTGCTCGCAAGAGACCGGGAGGAGGAGGTCCTGGATCGCTTGTGCCAACAGGCTTCGCATCTCGGCATCGCGGTTCAGCGGTCGCCGTTCCTGGAGGAAGGCATCCTCAAGGGGTGTTACGCCGCCGCGGTGAACTCCTATGTCGTACGGTCCAACGGCGATCTCGCGAAATGCACCGTGGCTTTGCGGCATGACCAGAACCGGGTGGGAACGCTTCGGCGCGACGGCACCGTGGAGCTCGACTCCCGGAAAATGATGTCCTGGATCCGAGGAGCGCTGACCGGCCATTCCGAAAGCATCATGTGTCCCATGAAGGAATGGGCCGAGGTCTCGCCGGTTGCTCCGGCACCGATCCGGCACGGCGGCGATTCCCCGGCTACCCTTCTTCCCCGGCGGCCTGGTTCCGGCTCAGCTCAGTAACGGGCTCGGCCGTCGCCCGATAGCGATCGAGCTCCTCGGGCCGGCCCCAGGCTCGGTAGAGATCGCGGAGACGGTCGCGGGCTTTGCGGGTGCGAAAGCTCCGCTCGCTGCGGATCTCCTCAAGCCGCGCATGAGCTTCGACCAGGCACGGCTCCGCCTCCTCGTAGCGTCCCAGGCCCGTCAGGATCGCGCCCAACACGCTTTCGGCGTCGGCGGCCTCCCAGCCGTCGGGACGGGTCCGATAATAGGTCGCGAGCGCCTGATCCAGGAGCACCCGGGCGGTGGCGGCGTCCCGGTGGGCGAGAAGCTCCGCCAGGTCCCTCTTCGTCCCGGCGACGGCGGGGTGGTCCTCCCCGAGCAGACGCCGGCGGATGCCCAGGGCTTCGTCGTAGAGTAGTTCCGCCTCCTCCTCCCGGCCCTGAGCCGCCAGCACGTTGCCGAGGAGGTTGAGAACCGAAGCCACGCGGGTGTTCTCCGAGCCGAAGACACGGCGGCGGATCCCCAGCGCTTCACGCAGTTGCCATTCCGCTTTCTCCAAGTCGCCCCGGTCATAGTAGAGCGCACCCAGGTTGCGGCGGCTGGTGGCCACGTCCGGGTCGTTCGGACCGTACTCGGGCTCGTAGAGCTCCAGGCGGGTTTTCAGAACCTCGAGGTAAAGCGCTTCGGCTTCCTCAAACTTCCCCTGAAGCATGAGGATCGTCGCCAGGTTGCCCATGATCCGAAACAGCTCGCAAGCTTGCCGGCCAAGCCGCCGCTTCATCTCCAGAACCTCACGAAAGAGACGCTCGGCCTGCGGATAGTCCTCGTAGTCGTAGATCAGCACCGCCAGGTTGTTGAGTCGTTTGGCGACCTCCGGGTGATCTCCTCCGTAGTGCTGGCGCGCGATCCGCAACGAGATTTCCATCAGCTCCCTCGCTTGGTCGTAGGCACCCAGGTTGCGGAAGACCTCGCCCAGGGTGCCGGCCACGTCGATCTGAAGCTCGGGGTCCTCCAGATCTTCGACCACCATCTCCCGGCCGCGGTCCAGGAACTCGAGGGCGGTCAGGCTCTCGCCCCTGGCCCGGTCCGGGTCGACGCTCATGAGCAGGTCCTTGAGAAACTCGAACGCGGTCTCCGCCTGCTCCTGCCCGCGGACGGCCTGCCGCCACAAGATGACCGAAACCACGCTCGAGGTCGAGATCACGAGCAAGAAGGCCGTGATCACGGCCAATGCCAGCTTGTGGCGCCGGAAGAACTTGCCGGCACGGTAGGTGAAGCTCCCCACCCGGGCGGAGACCGGCAGGCCCGTCAGGTGGCGGCGGATGTCCCCCGAGAGCTGCTCGGCGGAGTGGTAGCGCTCCTGCGGCTCCTTGCGCATCGCCTTGAGCACGATGCTGTCGAGGTCGCCGGAAAGGCGGTGCCGGAGCTTGCGGGGGTCCGGCGCGTCGACGCCGCAAGCCGCCGCCCGGCGCCGGACCGCGGTGCTGGGTTTCTCCGGCTCCCGCTCGCAGATCGCCCGCGCGAGCTCGTCGCTGCGGCGGGTTTCGAGGTGGTACGGGTCGAGGCCGGTCAGGAGCTCATAGAGCAGCACGCCCAGGGAGTAGACGTCGCTGGCGGTGGTGAGGGGCTCGAGCCGGATTTGCTCCGGGCTGGCATAGCGGGGAGTCATGGCTCCCTGACCCGGAACCGTGACCACGGTTTGCGCGGCCAGGCCGTGATCGAGGAGCTTGGCGATGCCGAAGTCGAGGAGCTTCGGCTCCCCGTCGGCCGTGATCAGGATGTTGCCGGGCTTCAGATCACGATGGATCACCAGATTCTGATGGGCGAATTGCACCGCTGAACAGACCTTGCGGAAGAGCTC
>Ga0180431_10006799_pt1 | contig 13495 bp, 7 predicted proteins | sample SS_ome_11_FD_132459 | JGI IMG/M metagenome (GOLD analysis project Ga0180431, IMG submission 132459) | Hypersaline lake sediment archaeal communities from the Salton Sea, California, USA - SS_1_MS_1 metaG | ecosystem: Environmental > Aquatic > Non-marine Saline and Alkaline > Hypersaline >... | reverse complement strand
TTCGCTCGGGCCGCGGCGGATTGCCAGGGTCACGGCATCGCCGGCCAGCCGGGGCGTGATCGCATGCCGGACATCGGCGATTCGGCTGACCGGATTGCCGTCGATGGCGACGATCGTGTCGCCACTGCGGAGCCCGGCGGCGGCAGCGGGCGAGTCGGCTCGCACCGAACCGATCCGGGGCGGGCCGTTGATCGGGTCAGTTGCGTCGTAGCCGATTCCAAGCAGGCCGGCGGCCAGTTCTTCGCCCTGCTTCAGCCGCGGCAGCAGCGGCAGCAGAGCGGTCATCGGCACCGCGAAGCCGATTCCCGAGTCGTAGAGTTCGGTGCCGAGATTCATCCCCGCGGTGTCAGCCGGCAGCGGGGCGATGATGCCGAGCACGCGGCCGCGGATGTCGATCAGCGGGCCACCATAGTTCGCCGGCGAGACCGCCGCATCGGTCTGGATCGCCCGGCCCCAGGCCCGGTCGACCGCCGAGACGACACCGACAGCCAAACTCGGCTGGGCGGGATCCCAGACCCGGCCAGCCGCGATCGCCCATTGTCCGGGAACGACCTGGTCTTGCGGGGCCCACTCCGGGACAGTCAGTGGTGATGACGGCGCGCATTTCAACAGGACGAGGTCCCGGTTGGTGTCGCGGCCAGCCACCCGACCGACGAGGCGGGTCGATGCCGCGGCCCCGTCCGCCCCGGGAGCCGCCGGCAGCATCACGACCGCTTCGGTGGTGTCGGCCGGAACCGCAAAGGCAGTCGTCAGGATCCAACCCTCGCTGCCGACAACGAGGCCGGTCGAGGGGCCGGTGGCCGGTGCCGCCTCGGCGGTCCTGCCGAGGCGGGCTGTCGAGATACCTGTCGGCTCGATCCGCACGATCGCCGGTGCCACCCGGTCGACCGCAGCCTGGAAGGCAGCCTGCTCGGCGAGGGCCAGCGGGGACGCTTCGGGAGCAGCGATGACCAGCGGAGAGGCGACCAGGAGCAGCGGGACAATCAGGAGCAGACTCCTGCGCAGGAGCAGACCACCGCGCACGAGCAGACTGCTGCGCACGAGCAGACCGCTGCGGCTGCCGTTGCTCAAACGCGGGACCAGGGTCATTGGGCCTCCTCGGCTACGGCCGGCTCGGGCTGCGGCGGCAATTCCCCGAGGTCGGTGCTGACGATCGTTCCGCCGCGGATGACGCCGAGACGCACAGCGTCGCCCGGCAGCAGGCGGCCAAGTTCCTGCCGCAGTTGCCGCTGGCAGGTGATTGTGCGGTCGCCGACGGCGACGACGAGGTCGTCGGGCTTGAGGCCGGCAGCCGCGGCGGCCGACTCGGGGAGCACCGCCTCGACGAAGGCGGGCGTCTTGTCGAGAAGGTCCGGGACGAGAACCAGGCCGAGCAATGCTGGATCATAGTCCTGTTCCGGGCCGACCGTCGGGCTGGAGGACGGCTTGCCCGAAAGGACCTGTTCGTAGCCGCGGGCAACCTCGTCGGCCGGCAAAGCATAGCTCAGCCAGATGCCGCTGGGCTCGGCCCGCAGTTCCTTGCCGAGCATTCCCAGGAACCGTCCCTGCCAGTCGGTCAGGCAGCCGCCGGGGGAACCGGGATTGTTCGTGGTGCAGTCAAGCACGTAGACATCGCCCCGGTAGGCCGCCTCATGGCTGCCCCGGCGGGCCTGCAGAGGGACGCAGGCGGCGATCACGCCGTGCTGGAGGCTGACCCGTTCGTCGCCGACCGCCACCCCGAAGAGGTTTGACAACGCCAGCACGCGGCTGCCGACGGCGGCCCGCGAGGCGGTGGCTGAGAGGCTGAAGCAGGGGAGATTCTCGCCGTCGATCTCCAGGACGGCCAATTCCCGCCGCAGGTCGGCGCCGAGGAGCCGGGCCGGGTAGCGGCGGCCGTCGTCGAGCACGCAGTCGATCGCTTCGGCGTCGAGCGCGGTGCTCAGCGCGGTGACGATGTGGCCGGTGGGCGAGACAATGATGCCAGTCTGGTAGGCCTCAAGACCGCGGATGCCGCCGGCACCGTAGAGCTTGACGACGCGACGGGCGGCTGCGGCACCCGCCGCGGTTGCCTCCCCCGCAGCGGCGGTGGTGCCGCAGAGCGGCACCGCCGCCGCCAGCACCGCCAGCAGCGGCAGAGTGAAGTTTTGGCCGCGGCTCATGGCGTTAGCTCCTCGATTCGGAAAGTCGCAAACCGGCGGCCCGCATGGTCGACAACAATCGTCTCCGGTTGCCGGGCCGACCCGCCGTCCGCCGGGAATGCAAAGACGATTTCACAGGGTTCCGCAGTCGGCGACAGTAGGAAGTCGACCGCCACCACCGCCCCGGCAGGATCGACCGAGAACCGCGCCCGGCCAGCCCCGGTGGTCAGTTCGAGGACGTCGGCGAGCCCGCCGGTCGCCGCGGTCGGCTGCTGCCCCCAATAGATCAGCCGCCCGCCCCCGCGGTCGCCGTCGAGCAGCAGCCGCCGCCAGAGCGTCAACGCCGCCAGCATGCCGCCGGACCCCGGAGGACTGGCGTCGAATCCGGCTTCCGCTGCGAGCCCCGCCTCAGCCGCCACCGGCTCCCACCGCGACACACCGGTCGGCAGCCCGATGCTCGCGGCGGCGTCGGCAAGCTCAATTTCAAACGCCCCCCCCTGCTCCAGCCGGCCGCGGAAGTTCCAACTCGCTCGCTCGCCTGCCGGCTTTCCGGCCCCGGCTGCCCGTTCGGCGACTCGGTCGAGTACTCGCCGCAGTTCGACGCGGTTGAAGTGGAAGTTGGTGAAGCCGAGCCGCGGCTCGTAGAGCGGCCTGATCAATTCCGGCAGATCCTCGGGCTTGGGCGTCAGCGGATTGGGCGGCGGCTGGCCTTCCGGATCTCCCGGCCCCGGCCGCTTAGGCTTGCCCCGCCCCCCGGAGACGATGTCGGCGAGCATCGCCGTGGTGTGCACGCCGGCGAGTTCAACGACGATTTCGGTCGGTCGGCCGCCGCGGCGGTAGACCAGCGGCACCCGCCACCCTGCCGGCAGGGTGCCGAGCATATTTTTGAAGGCGTTGACGCTGCGAACCGGCCGGCCGGCCAGAGCCACCACCTCGTCGTCGATTCGCAGGCCGCGCCGCCAGGCGTCTGACGATTCGAGAATATCGGAGACGACGACGCGGCCATCGAAACTCGTGGCGACCGTCGCCCCGAGGGTCGCATGGTCGGCGAGCCGGCCGCCTTTGAGCACGCCGAGAAAGTTGCGGACCTGATTGGCCGAAATGGCGTAGCCGACCCCGACGTTGATCCGCCCCCGCTTCTCAAAGGAAGCCCGGCCGTTGATGCCGATCAGCCGCCCCGCGGCATCAAACAGGCCGCCGCCGGAGTTGCCGGGGTTGATCGCCGCGTCGACCTGCAGGCAGTCGGCATATTCGAGGATGGTCCCGGCCGGAAACTGGTAGCGGTGGATGCCCGACACGACGCCGACGCTGACTGAGGGGTTGAGGTCGGTCGCCAACAGGAACGGGTTTCCGATCACAAAGCAATCGTCGCCGACGACGACCCGATCGCTGTCGGCCAGTTCGGCATGGGGAAAGTCATCTCGGCCGAGCAGCTTGATCAACGCGAGGTCGCCGGTCGGGTCGAGGCCGACGAGCACCGCATCGTAAAGCCGGCCGTCATTGAGGCCGCACCGCATCGCGATGCCAGCCGGTTGGACGACATGAAAGTTCGTCAAGGCGTATCCGTCGGGGCTGATGAGGACGCCCGACCCGCCGCCGGCTGCGCCTGCGAAGATCGCCACGGCCGTTTCCGAGGCGGCCGCGATGGCCGCAGTCCGGCGTTGCTCTGCCGCAAGCACGCGGTCGAGTTGGCGGTCGGTCGACATGCTGCTCGCGGGGCCCTGATCGCCAGCCCCGGCAGCTGGCGGCAAAGCGAGCAGCGAGGCGGCGATAACCGCGACGGCGGGAACGCGAAACAGGGGGCTGGCGGCCGGCGCGGCACCGGGATGCCAGCTGCGCGGGGCTGCGGGAAAACGCATCGGCTACCTTTCGATCAGCGGATCAACGAGCAGGACGGGGCCGCCGAGGAGGGGCATGCCCGCGGCTGGATCGTCGGCAGGCAGTCGCCTCGCGAAGTCGACCAGCAGTCGCAGCTGCCGTCCACCGGTCAGGTCGACCTCGATCGGCAGGGACGTCGGCGTCTCCGCCGCGGTCCCTCCGAACTCACCGCGGAATCGCTCGACGCCGTCGACTGCGACCGAGACCGCCGTCGCAGCCGCGGCCACCGGCCCTGGTTGCAGCGTCGCCCGGAAGGTTCTGCTGCCCTCCGGAATGGTCCAGATCATTTCAGTGCGGGGACGGACCAGCAGCCCGGGCCCGGCGGCCCCGGCAACCGGCCGGGGCTCGAAGAATCTCCGCAGCTGCTCGTCAGCGGCGAGGCCGCCGAAGAAGGGCGTGACCGTCGCGGCGGCCGGCCGCCGCCGGGTGAGATCGACCTGGCGGCCGAAGGCGTAGTCGATGCTCGCAAGGCTGTCCTCCGGGAGGATCGCCGCGGCGGCCGCGGCTGTCAGTTCGACCCTCCAGCCCTCGGTGTCAGCCGCTCGGCTGATGCTTCGACAGCGGAGACTGCCGCCGGCAAGCCCGAGCAGAATCTCGCCGGCTGCCGGTTCGGGGTCGGCGTCCGGCGACAGGTTTCCCCGCAGCCAGCAGAGACCCGCCAGCTTGGATCGCTTGACGGGGATCCGCTCATCTTCAAGCAGCACCACGACCTCGCCTTCGGATACCTCGATAATTCCGCAGGCGATGAACTGCCAGCCTTCATCCCGGCGGATGACCACGATGTCGCCGTCGGGCTGCTGTGGCAGTTCACCCAGCCAGGCAGGCGGCTGCGGCGGCCTCTCGGCCTCATCCGTCGACCAGGCGACCCAGTGAAGGCCGGCGGCGGGGAACTCAAAGGGGCCGCCCGGCAGCCCGGCTGTGGCCGTCGCGGCGACAACCGCCAGGCTCTCCGTCGCCAGGCGAGAGCCGTCGGTGAGCCCGACGAGGGTGTCGCCGCTCACCGCAGGAGCTGGGGTGACGGCGATTCGGCGGACCTCCCGGAGCGGCAGCGGCTGGCGGACACCCGGGGCCTGCTCAAGCACGAGACGGTCGCCCTCAAGCTCGACAAGGCCGCCGGAGACAACCTCGCCGACCACCGGCGTCACCTCGATCTGAAGCGGCTGCGGGGCGGCCACCCCAGCCGCCGAGGGGCCGGCCAGACTCGCCATGGCCACCAGAGAAGACCACCAGCAAGGCAGTCGTCGCGGCGGTCGTTCCGGCAGTTGTTGGGCCTGCGTCACGGCCTAGCGCCCCTGTTCCCCGGCGGCAAGCCGCTTGAAATACTGTTCGATCGCCTCGCGGTAGTGGGCCGGGTAGTCGCGGCCAATCTGCTGCAGCGCCTCTTCCCGCTCTCGCGGCGGAAGGTCGCCCCAACTGCCGGCGTTGTCGAGTTCGCGTTTGGTCACCTCGCCGCGGCCCTTGCCGCCGGCGATTTGACTGTCTTCCATCGGCCGGCCCTGGCCACCACCGCCGGCGGCGGCCGCCCCGGCAGATTGCTGTTGCTGCTGCTGGTCTTCGATCTTTTTGATCAGCTTGTCGAGCGAGGCGATGACGCCGTCTTGCACCTCCCGAACCCGGGCACCGGCATGGCCCAAATCGAGCCGCCGGGTGATGTCCCGCATCCGTCGGGAAATGTGGTCGAGCGACTCTGGTTCGAGGGCTGCCGTGTCGGCCTCAAGGAGGCGGGCGACCTGCGCGTAGCGGACCGGGATCTCGGCTTCCCGCTCGAGAAGTCGGGCAATCGTCTCGCCCGCCGCTTCCGCCTGCAGCAGCCAGGATTCACAGGCGGCCCGACAGAACAGCAGCGTGGCGGGATCGGGGCTCGACGCGACGGCAAGCCGGATCAGCAGCGGGGCTGCCTCGTCGTACCGCCGGGAACGAACGAGCTGCCGGGCGGTCCAAAGCGGCACCACCTCCCCGCCGAAGTCGGCGGCCGGCTCGGCGGCGAAGGCGTCTGCCAGTTCGCTGATGGCCGCCGGAGAGAGCCGGTCGATTCCGGCAAGCAGTTTCGCGGCCGGCTCGTCAATGACGGCGACCGCCCGCATCAGCCGGTCGAGCCGGTCGCCGGCAGCGTCGCCCCAGATCGCGCGGGCGGCGTCCTGTTTCGCCGGGTCGGACCCTGCGACAGCGGCGAGCCACTCGTTGAGCCGCTCGGTAATCGCTGCTGCGGTCGGCTGCGACCAGCTCGCGGTGCGGGCGAGATCGGCTGCCTCAGTCGGGTCGGCGGCGGCCGGAGCGTCAGCTCCCGCCGCAGTCCCTCGAAGCTCACCGAGAAGTCCGGAGGCGACGAGGAAGGCCGCCAGCAGCCGTTGTCTCGAGTCCATGGCGATTACCTGGTGCCGGGTGGTTGTGGCGGTGCTGGCCGTCGCGTCGCCACATTCGACAAAGTATATCCGGTTGACGATCCGGCTGGCCGCCGCTATTCGGTGCGGCCGGTGACGATGTCGCGGGCCGCCCGCACGACCCGCTCTTGGCGGCCAGCCAGCCGGCCGAGGGCCTCGATGAGTTCCGGCTCGCTCGCCTGCTCGGCGTCTGCGTTCAAAAGCTCAGAGAATCGCGAGGTGCGGCGGTTCACCCGCAGCTGCAGCGTGCGGAGCATCTTCAGCTCGGCGAGTTTGTCGACCAGTGGCTGCTCGCCGGGGGAGGCGGGCCGGCCGCCAGCCGGGCCCTGCTGCTGCCGCTGCTGCTGTTCCCGTTCAGCCTGTTCGAGGGCGGCGAGCAGCTCCTCGAGGCTGAGGACGAGGTCTTCGACGATGCCCCGGGTGAGTCCGCGGTCGTTCCCGGCCATAAGTCGCGCTGCGGCCTGCTGGGAATCTTCGCGGATCTGCTCGAGTGCCTCGGGGATGGCGACGGCCGATCCGTCGTCGCGGACCAGGGTGATCGCCCGGGTGGCGTCAGCGGTGATTGCCTGCTGCTCGCGTCCGAGCCGGGCGATCTCCAACTCCCGCTCCCGCGGGTTTTTGCCCGGCTGTTCTGCCGCTCGCGTGTCGAGACCGCGGAGGACAGCCCGCTCGGCCCGCAGCATCGTGCGGACCCGAGCCTCCAGCCGCACCAGCAGCCGTTCGATCTCCTCCTCTCGGAGTTGGCGGAGAATTTCTTCAAGTTCGGCCCGGGCCGCCTCCAACTCGGCGAGCGCCTTTTCCTGCTCCGCACGCGCATCTGACCGCCGGGCCTGTTCCAGCTGCCGGCGGGCTGCCTCCATTCGCTCCTCGGCCGCGGCGAGCCGACGACCGGTACGGGCCGCCCGCGAAGCCTCGTCATCGCCCTGAGGCTCTTGCTCTGCCTCGGCGGCGGGCTCGCGTTGTTCGGCCTGTTCCCCAGACGGGCCCTGCCCCTCGCCCGCTGGCGAGTCCGCCTGCGGCTTTCCTGATTCGGAAGACTCTGCGGGCTTTGCGCCGCCGGACTCCTCGCCGCCGGCCTGCTCCCCGGCGGGTTTGTCGCCCGCGGGTTTGTCGCCAGGAGGTTTGTCGCCGGGAGGTTTGTCGCCGGGAGGTTTGTCGCCGGGAGGTTTGTCGCCCGCGGGTTCGTCCCGGCCACTTTCGGCCGAGTCTTCAGCCTGCCGCTCGGCACGGCCAGCCGCCTCGGCTGCCTCAGCCTCAAAGCTGCCGACGTCGGCGGCGAGTTTGCGGGTGTCGGCCGCAACGTCGTCCTGCTCTGCGTTGATCGCCTCAGCGTTTCCGCCAGCTTCGGTGGTTCCCTCCAGACCCTTCTGGCGGGCGATCAACTGGTTGATCCGACCGAGAAACTCCTTGACCTGTTTTTTCGAGTCGGCGACAGAGCGGCTGTCGTTTCCGGCTTCGAGCAATGCCAGCAGCCGGCGAAGCCGCTCGATCGCGGTTTCCTGCCCGGTCGCGGCCTTCAGCAGTTGCCCCTGGTCGAGCAGGTCGGCCAGGGTGTCGAGCCGGTCGGCCAACTCGGCTTCCCGGGCCTGTTCGAAGGCGGCGCGGAGGGTTGTCGCCCGGCGCGGGTCGCTGGCGGCAAGCAGATCGGCCAGCCGCAGGAACGTCGCCTCAAGCTCGCGCATCTGGCGGCTGACGAGCCGCTCGCGGGCGGCGAGTTCAGCGACAGGTTCCTCCGCCGCGGCCGGGAGCATGACCGCCAGCAGCAGGAACGCCGCGAAGAAAATGTGACGGCAGTCGGGCATGTCGTCTCCTCGCCGGCCGCGCCGGCCCACTGGACCGGGATCACAGCCCCTTGAGGGCGTCCCGGGCCCGCTGTTTGCGTTGCCGATCGGTCTCCCGTCGAATCGATTCCTGCTGTTCGATCAGCCTTCGGAGCGAGTCGACGACTTCATTGAAGGTTTCCAACTCAATCATCTTATCGAGAACCGTCCGCATCTGGGACAGACACTCGTCGGCGAGGGCGAGCAGGCGGGCGGTGTCGGCCGAGGCTGGTCCGGCGGCCGGATTCGACCGGCAGGCCACGGCGAGGCGGTCGACCGGACCGGCGACGATCTGCTCAAGCGGAGTGGCGATCTGATCGATCAGCCGGCCCTCAAGTTCCGCAGTCAGCAGACTGTTGTTGGCGAGTTCCCCGGCGATCTGCCGGAATGCCGCCGCAATTTCAGTCGTCTCGCCCCCCGCGCGGGCCGCTGCCTCGCCGAGCCGAGCCGCCGCCAACGTTGCCGCCTCTCGTTCGCTGTCGGAAATGAGCCGATCCCGGGTCTGCTGAAAATCGGCCAGCAGGCTTTCAAACCGTCGCCGAAGAATCACCTCACGAGCCTCGAGCATCGCCTGCAGGGCCTCGGGCGTGACGACTTGCAGCGACCAGGGCTCGGTGACACTCTGCTGCGGCCCGGTGTCAAGCCCGCAGCCGTCCCGAGCCGTGACGGTCAACTCCACCCGGTCGCCGACCGCTGCCCCGACGGTGGCAACCGCGACGGCCGCGGTATCAGCGCGGAGATCGAGTCGGGTCGGCTGTCCCGCGGGAAGGTCGAGCGACTCGGTGTGGCTGGCCGGACGGCCCACCGGCGAATCCGTCGGCGGGGCGGCAGCGGCCGGCTCAGCCGTGATCCGGCGGAGCACCACTGCGGCAGCCGTCAGGCCGTGGTCATCCTCGATGCTGCCAACGACCGGAATCACTGCCGCGGTCGTCACAGCGGTCGAGATCCTGTCGAGCCCGAGGGCGAGTCGGGGCGGCTCATCGGGTTTGGCGAGCAGTTGGAACCGGATCGGCAACTGATTGTCGATGCCATCGATGTCGGTGAAGCGAATCTCCACCATCAAATCGGTCTCGACCGGCCCGACCACACCCGTCAGCCGGCCCGGTTCCGCCGTCGCCTTCCGGCCCCGCTGCTCCGCCGTCTGAGGAGCCGCTGCCGACGCATCGAGCCGGGCGATGATTCGTGGCTGCGGCGGCCCGCCTGCGGGCGACTCCAAAGCGGTCCCGCCGGGTCTGGTCAGTTCCAGCATTTCGGCGGCCGCCAGCGGCTTGGACGCCGTCGCCGTCAATGCGACGGTCGCTCCGGCAGGCACCTCGACCAGCCGGGTGGCCGGCAGCGGCCGGGAACCGCCGCCGATGTAGTCCGGAGGGGTCACGGTGAGCTTCAGTTCTGCCAGCTGGGGCGGCTCAATCGCCTCAAGTCGCAGGCCCCGCAGCCGACCGTCGCCCCCGCGGACCTCAAGACGGAGATCTTCGGTGACCGTCGGCAGTGTCAGGCCGAAACGCTGCCCGGCGGCGGTCTCGCCGCCCCGCGTGCCCATTCGCCGGGTCGTCCAGCCGCCCTGTCCGCGAGTTCTCAGTTCAACCACACCAGGCGGCTCGCCGGTTGACTGAGCGGTTACGAGAATCTCGACATCGCTGCCGCGGGCAACGCGGCGGACGCCGCCGGGAAAGCCGTCGATCGCGAGGCTGACCCGCCGGGGCCAGGCCTCCTCGGACCAGAACACCATCCGCCGGAGCCAATTTTCACGAACGACCGGCACAAGCACGAGCACGGCGAGCACGGTCCCGACGGCGAGTCCAGCGGCCGCGGACAGCCGCAGCAGCCGCCGGCGGCGGAACAGCCGGCCGAAGTCAACGCCGCCGACGCTCGCCGCGGCAAGTGCCGTCGTCCGGGCCAGCAGGGCCCGGTCGAGCGGGACCGACGGGGTCGACGCGCGTGGCGCGAGTTCGATCGCCGTGGAGAGACTGTCACCAAACCGCGGATGGGTCCGCTCGACGAGAAGGGCGAGCGGCTCGTCCCCGAGCCGGGTCTGGAGCCGGCCGACCAGCTGTCGCGTGACGAGCACGGCGAGGCCGACGGCCAGCCCACCGACGGCGAGCATTCGCACCCCGGCCGGAGGTTCGATCAGCCAGTCGAGCAGCAGTGTCAGCCAAAACCAGCCGGCCGCCACCAGCAGGATTTGCGAGACCGCCTCAAACCAGATCCAGCGCCGGGCCCGCCGCCGCACCCTGGCAAGGAACCGCCGGAGGCGGGCGATGTCAGCCGACCGCGGTGCGGCGGCAGGTTCAGCGGGTGGTGGGGAGGTCGTGATCATCACTTGCGGAGTCTTGGAGGGGCAGCCGCCTCAGGCCAGCCGGGCGAGTCGCCGCAACACCCACTCGAGGCAAAGCAGGCCGATGCCTGTCGCCAACAGCAGGCCGTTGAGCAGCTTTTTGAACCCGGTATCGCCAGCTCCCCGCTCGTACTCCCGCCGGGATCGGTCGGGGAGCTGGGCGGCCAGCCGGATGGCATCGGCGGTATTCCAGGAGGCGTCGACGAGGAACCTCGTCGATCCGCCGGTTGCGGCCGCCAGCTGTTCCAAGACAGCCCGCTGGAGTTGGGGCCGGGCGAGTTCCCGGTCGGGCAGGGTCGCCTGGATGCGGCGGACGCTGCGGTCGGCCTCGTTGCCGTCGACGGTCAGTTGCAGCCGCCAACTGCCCTCGCTGGAGACGACAAAGCTGCCTCGGCGGTCCTCCGGACGGACCGGATCGTCCTCAAGTGGAACCCGGAGCCGCTGCCCGTCCGGCCCGATGACATCGAGGTCGGTTCGGCGGTCGCCGCCACCCGGCAGCACCCGCACCACCACCGTGTCACCGACGGGGAAGCGGTCCCGTTCCAGCAGCAGACGGCCGCGGCTTGAGCCGCGAAGGAGCCGGCCCTGAGCGACATGTCGGACGAGCTGGGTGACGAGCCGCTCGTGGGCGGCCGGTTCAACGCCGCGAAGTCGCCAGAGCTCGCTGCTGCCGCAGTAGAAAACGGTGCCAGATCCGTAGAGTTGACCGGCGAGGTAGATCGGTCCGTCGTCACCGCGGCTGAGTCCGGCGGCGTCGCCGAGCCGGGCATAGACGGTCGCTCCCGGCTTCGCGGCCGCTGTGTCGAAGCAGCCGTAGACGCCAGGGAACTCGCTCCAGACCGTCTGGCTGGCGATCCGGTTGGTGGCCAGCCAGAGGAATTCGGCATCCTCTCCGTCGGGGCTGAACCGCAGCGGCCGGGCCGCCTCCGAGACACCCCGCGGAGCGAGCAGGAGCCGTTCACCCCGCCGGAGTTCGACCGGATGGAGGTTGCGAATCGCTGCGAACTGGGAATTGTCGAGCCAGCTCTCCATGAAGACGCCACCAGCGAACAGCAGCAGTCCGCCAGAGTCACTGGCGACCCATCGTTCCAGCCGGGCGACGGCGGCCGGGTCGAGTTGCCGCCAGTCGTAGTCGATCGCCACCACGACGTCGTACCCGTCCAACGCTTCGGCCGATTCGGGGAAGGCCTCGAGAATCTTCCGGGCGTCCTGGGAACTGCCGGGCCGGGCGGAACTCAGCAGCACGTCGACGGCGATGCTGCGGTCGCGCTTGAGCACGTTTCGGAGAAACTGGTACTCGCGGCCGGGGCCGCCGGCGAGCAGCAGCACCTCGGTCTCGCTGTCGACCACCTCGATGTCGGTCGCCTCGAGGTTGTCGCCGTCGCGGCTGTCGCCGGCCGGCGGCACCACCCGGATCGCCAGCACCCGGCTGCCCGGGTCATCGAGTCCGTCGAGGTCGAACCGCACCGCCAGCAAGTCGCCGTCGGCGGCGAGGCGGACCTCGGTGCTGTCGATCACCCGGCCAGCGCCGGCAGCGTCATTGCCGCCGATGGTCCCGGAAGGGTCGACCTCGAGCAGTTCGACCCGGGCGGTGCGGCCTTCGAGGCTCTGGGCCTGCAGGTAGCCGGTAATGCTGAAGCGGTCGCCGGGAAAGACCCTGGCAGGGGCGAGCAGGTCGGCAACCCGGACGTTGGCCGGGAGTCGCTCCGAGCCGAGGCCAAGGCTGTGGACCGGCACCGCCGCATCTGCCAGTTGGACCGCCGCCCGCAGCGGATCGCTGCCGGCATTGCTGCCGCCGTCGGACAGCACGACGACCCCGGCGAGCGACTCGGCAGGCTCCCGCCGCAGGGTTTCAAGCAGAGCGTCGCCAAGCCGGGTCTCCGACCCCTGGGGCGTCAGGGCTGCCTGCCAGTCCGCAGCGGCGGCCGGTTCCCCGGAAGCCAGATTCATCGTCTCCGTGTTGTCCCCGTCGTCGGCCCGGGTTGGGAACACGGCGAGTGGTTCGGCGCGGTCGGCGAACTTCCAGACCGCCACCTCGTGACGCTCGCGGAGGGTCTCGAGCAGACCACTTTCCGTCAACGCTGCGGTCGCCGCCGCGGTCCGGCTGAGAGCCGATGCGCCGGCCGCGGCTGCGGCGTCATCGGTCGCCGCCAGCGTCATGCTGGCACTGGCGTCAACGAGGACCGCGACCCGCGACGGAAAACTGATTTCATGTTCGGCGGTCCGCCGCAGGTCGAGCAGGGCCAGCAGCAGGACGCCCCAGGCAGCCACCCGCAGCACTGCCAGCGGCACACCCTGCCACCGCGGCAGCCCGGCGGCGTCAAGGTGATAGGCCCAGAGGACAACGCCGAGGACCGCGGCAATCCCGAGGACCAGGGCCGGCATCTGCCACCACTCGGTGAAGCCGTCAATCAGTCCGCTTGAAATCCGGTAGGCCACCCGCTCGGCGGCGGCGAGCAGCGGCGGTGGGACGACCTCGGGCGGAGTATTCATCAGCGGCGGCAGCAACAAGGCGGGGGTCAGCGGCGACGGACGGGATGGTAACTGACAAGGTAGCTGAGCACCTGTTCGCCGAGCAGGACGAAAAGCAGCAGCAGCAGCAGCGGCCGCACCAGCGAGTTGGCGCCCCGGCCATCGCCGGCGGGTTCGAGCTGGTCCGCCCGCTCATAGCGATACGGGATGCCCGCCATCACCCGTCCGACCGCAGCCGGGGTGATTCGCTGCAGGGCCGCTTCGGCCGGGTCGATGGTGATCGCCGCGACCCGCTCCCGCGGTTCACCGGCAACCGTCTGCCAGCGGACGGCGTACCGGCCCGGCGTGTCGGTGTCGGTCAGCCTGGCCGTGAGCGACCCACTTGCGGTCGGTTCGGCGGTCTGCCGTACCAGGCTGCCGTCGGGCCGCTCGAACTCGACGTCGATGCGATCGACGCCAGCGGTCAGCGACAGCTCGAGCGGTTCGCCGACA
>Ga0180431_10006795_pt1 | contig 13499 bp, 29 predicted proteins | sample SS_ome_11_FD_132459 | JGI IMG/M metagenome (GOLD analysis project Ga0180431, IMG submission 132459) | Hypersaline lake sediment archaeal communities from the Salton Sea, California, USA - SS_1_MS_1 metaG | ecosystem: Environmental > Aquatic > Non-marine Saline and Alkaline > Hypersaline >... | reverse complement strand
TCGACCAGCTCACCGGCGTCGGCCAGAAGTCCCTCGACGACTACAACCGCTACATCCGGGTGGACATCGAGCCGCACTTCGCCGAGCTGCCGCTGGCCGAGCTGCGCGAGGAGGACATCGCCGGCTGGGTGCGGTGGCTGCAGTCCCGCGGCAACCGGTCCAAAACGATCAGGAACAAGCACGGCTTCCTGTCGTCGGCCTTGGCGCGGGCGGTGCCCGAGCATCTGGCCGCCAACCCCGCCGCGGGCCGCCGGCTCCCGCGGGACACCGAACCCGACGAGATGCGGATGCTGACCCGCGCCGAGTTCGACCGGCTCCTCGACGCCACCACCGAGCACTGGCGGCCGCTGATCGAGTTCCTCGTCGTCTCGGGCTGCCGGTGGGGGGAGGCTGTGGCCCTGCGGCCCGCCGACGTCGACCGGGCGTCGGGGACGGTGCGCATCCGGCGGGCCTGGACCTACAGCTCGGGCGGCTACCAGCTCGGCCCCACCAAGACCGTGAGATCCCGCCGGGACATCCGGGTTCCCGCAGCCGTCCTCGACCAGCTCGACTATTCCGGCGAGTGGCTGTTCGTCAACCGGGATGGCGGCCCGGTGCGTTACGTCGGGTTCAGACAGAGGGTGTGGGATAAGGCGGTGGCCCGCGCCGGGCTGGACCCTGCCCCGACCCCGCACGACCTGCGCCACACCTGCGCGTCGTGGATGCTCAACGGTGGCGTGCCGATCAGCGTCGTCTCCCGGCACCTGGGGCACGAATCCATCTCCACCACCGTCGACGTCTACGGCGACGTCGACCAGGCTTCGGCGCAGCTGGCCGCCGACTTCATGGCCCGCACGCTGCGGGAAAGCAAATGACAGTGATCTTCGCTACCATGCCAAAGGCTAACCGCGGGGAGTGAGCCCAGAGGGGGATCTGATGGACGCCGTGCAGCGCCTACGTCAGGCGATGACCGAAGTGGACCCGGCACTGCTTAGCGTGGACGATCGGCTCGCGCTGCTCGATCTAATAGAGCGCACCTTCACCGGGGGGGGGCGTCGTCAGCTGCCCTCGGCCGCTCGGCGTCGTAACTCCTCGATCAGCTCCAAAGTGTCGTAGTCGCGCAGCGGTGTCCGCAGCTGGGTGACCGCGGCCGCGTCGGCCGGCGTCATGAACCCCGCGGCGATGAAGCTCTCCAGTAGCGGCCGGTCAAACGCCCGCGCGAAGGCGATCACCGACTCCACCCGCGGCACCCCCGGATCACCGCGCAGCCACCGCTCGACGTTGGTTTGCGCCACCCCACACTTCGCGGCGATCTGCGACTGAGTCAGCGGACGCGACACGCGCGTCACATACTCACTCCACGATTCCACGCGGTACACCATAGACCCCCCCAGGTCTCCTCGATTGCATGGTCTCTAATACCCCCGACCTGCAACTTCCAACCATTAAACGCTTCTCTAGCATCCCGCTGCTAACCGCTGTTACCCGATCGTGACTCTGGGCTGAGCGAGTCACTGCGCTGCTAGCCGAGCAGCGTGGTGCTACAGTTCAGCGCATGACGACGCACGAGACCGCACCGGGCGGCCTGAAAACGTTCAGCGTCGCCGAGGTCGCCCAAGCCCTCGCCGGGGACTCGATGCGCGACCCGCAACGCTGGCTCACCCGACAGATCACCTCCGGGCGGTTCACCGCCCGCAAGGTCGGCCGGTCCTGGCGCATGACGCAGGCCGACGTCGACCACGCCCTGGCCGTCATGGCCAACCCCGACCGCCCGAACACCGAGCCCGCCCCGGCCGGCCAGCCCAGCGTCGGCTCACTGCGGCGGAGGCGCATCGCATGATCGCCGACACCCTGACCGCGCTGGCCGCGGTCGCCCTCGCTGCCAGCACCTGGCTGGCGTTCCGGCTCATGCACGAGGAGCCGCAGGACGACCTGATGCCTCTGATCATGCGCGACCTCGATAAGCCGTCCGTTTGTGCAGCCTGTGATCCGGGCGCCGCGGACACCGGAGCCCGCCCCGGCCTCCCCCCCCTACCCGGGGCGGGCTCCACCCCTACTCCCGGCGCCGGTGGCGCAGCCAGTGCAGGTCATCCCGCCGGCGCCGGGTCCCCATAAGAAACGGGCCGCCGCGGCGCACACCGCGACGGCCCCAGCCCACCACAAGGAAGGTTGCAGTGAGCAAAGGCAAGTTTATCTGGACCCCGGACGACTTCCGGGCCGTCGTCACCGCACTGCGCGCGCTGGGCGCCGAGGAGCGCGACGAGCCGGCCCCGGTGATCGACATCCGCACCCGCGAGCGTCTCGCATGAGCGCCCCTCTGCTGCTCGGCTACAAGGCCACATGGGCGCATGAGGCGGCGTTCCCCGGCTCGGGCGGATACCTTTCAGTCTCAACCGTTTCGGACGCCTATACGCCGGATGCCATCGAGTTCTATGAGGCCAAGGGGGACAAGGTCACCGACGTTTGGGCTATCTACCTCACACCCGATCGAAGGTCAATTTTTACCGTCAACCTCGACGGCACTTTGCGCGGTTGGCACGACATGCCCGCCGGTGCTGCGCCGCAGCCCCACCCGTACTGGTCCGAGCAAAAGGCCGAAGTCTGATGGCCCGCGGGGACCGCGCCGCCGTGGCGCTGCTCATGGGCTGCTCGGCGCTCATCGGGGCGGCCGTCTACTACGCCGCACCCGCGGCCGCCGACGGCTACCTCGACGCCGACGAGGAGTCCTACGTCCGCTCCTGGTCCGGCCACATCTGCCAGGCCATCACCTACGAGCCCACCCTCGGCGGGCTGGTGTCGGTGGCGCAGGTCATCTATTCCGACGGCTACCGGCCCGACGACGCCGTCGACATCATCAACGCCTCGGTGGCCACCGAATGCCCCGAGCATTGGCCGCTGCTCGTCGCGGTCGGCCGGGTGGCGCGCGGGGAGACGGGGCCGCTGACATGAGACCCTCCACCGTCACCGGGTTCGCCGCCGGCATCGCCGTCGGCTCCATCTTCATCGCCGCCGTCGCCACCTTCAGCACCACCGCAGAAGACCAGCTGCCCGACTGCCAAACCGCCATCACCCACACGGTGGCGCCATGAGCATCATCGGCTACATCCGCGTCTGCTCGACCTGCGGCGTGCGCATGATCCTCACCGCCGAAGCGCGGCACCAGGATCTGTGCACCCCGTGCCTCGATGAGCATATGGCCGAGGTGATCGACAACATCGCCGAAACCATCACCAAGAACGACGACCCCGACTGGCCGGTGGGGGAGGTGCGCGGATGAAGCTGCCCAACTGGCGCAAAGCCCACGACGCCCAGTTCGCCGAACTGCCCACGGTGCAACTGCGGCCGGTCATGGACGACTCCGACGTCATCGCCCACACCCACCAGATGTATGTCCGCGACCTGCTCGGCGAGATCGCCCTGGCCGTCGTCATGTATCGGGCGCCCGCCCCGGAGTTCCCGCCCGAGCTGTCCAGCCGGCTCGAATGGATCACCGCACTGTTCACCGACCTATCCCACCGCATCGACCAAGCCGACCAGATGCTGGCCCGGCACGTCGCCCAAGTGAGCGAACCGTGAGCGGCAAGTGCAGCCGCAACGGCTGCAACAGTGAGGCCTACGCCCGCGGCATGTGCGCATCGCACTACGTCAAAATCCGATCCGCCCTGATCTACAAAGGGCAGTGGGACGGCCCCATCGACGCCACCGGCACCATCCGCCGGCTGCGGGCGCTGGCCGCCATGGGCTGGCCGATGAAAGAACTCGCCGCCATGTCCGGCGTGGCCATGCCGACCATCTCCTACCTGATGCACCACCGCAGGGGGACGGTGTACTCGCGCACCGCCGGCAAGGTCGCCGACCTTTATGACGAGCTGTCGATGCGGGAGGGGAACTCGCAGCGGTCCCGGCTGCGCGCCCGCCGCCAAGGTTGGGCGCCGCCGCTGGCGTGGGATGACGAGACCATCGACGACCCGAACGCGCAACCGGATGTGGGGGAGCAGGTTTCGGTGAAGTTCGGCGAGAAGTTCACCGAGCTGCGGGAGCTGGGCTACTCGGATCTGGTGATCGCGCAGCGGTTCGGTATCAAACCGGCGTCGCTGCTGCGGCAGCTGGACCGGTACGGCATCGAACCTGACCCCGAGCTGGTCACCGAGACGACGAGGGTGAAGCATCGCGCTGACCGGCGGTACGCCTCGTGACCGAGTGCACCGTCACCTGCCGCGACTGCTCCGAGCCGCCCAAGGTGTGGCGGTGGCTGTGCGTCGACTGCGCCGAGGAGCAGCTCGCCCGGCACCGCGCCGACACCGGCCACCAACCCCACCTCCACGTCGCCGCCGAGGTCACCCTCGACGACATCCGCCGCGACATGACCGCCGCCCGACGGGTGATGCTCAGGAAGGCGGGACCGTGGCCCGGATGGTGAAACAGCAAGCCCCGCAGCCGTGCCGGGGCGGGAACTGCGGCCACACCGCAGCCGAACACCAGGACGGCACCGGCCGCTGCCGCGGCGAACACTCCGACTACTACGGCGTCTGGCGATGCCTATGCCCCTACTACACCCAGGAGCCGGTGTGAAACGCCGCTGCCCAGTCTGCGGCACCATCGCCCACCCCACACGCAAACGTAACGTCGCCGCACACCGCGACCGCGCCGGCCGAGACATCTGCCCCATGACCGGCCACCCCTACGACCTCACCATGATCACACCGAAGTAAGGAAACACAATGCACTACAGCCCACCCGTGGCCCGCGTCGAAACGAAACGCGGCCACTACTACAAAGACGGCCAAGGACAACGCATCCCGGGCGTCACCACCATCCTCGGCGACGGCCTCCCCAAAGCCGCCCTCATCAACTGGGCCGCCAACGCCACCGCCGAGGCCGCCGTAAACCGGTGGGACGAACTGTCCGACATGCCACCGGCTCAGCGCCTCGACGCCCTCAAGAAGGCCCGCTACGAGACGACCGACAAGGCCAAGCGCCGCGGCACCGAAGTCCACGGCTACGCCGAACGCCTCGTCCAGGGCGAACAGGTCACCGGTATCCCTGACGAGCTGCGCGGCCACGTCGAGGCCTACGCCCGATTCGTCGACGCCTTCAACGTCCAGCCCGTCCTCGTCGAGGTGGTCATCGTCAACTACACGATCGGCTACGCCGGCACCCTCGACCTCGTCGCTGAGATCGACTGCCCGCACTGCGGCCGCCGCTGCACCTGGCTCGTCGATGTCAAAACCAACGAGAAAGGCATCTACGCGGAGACGTCGCTGCAGCTGGCCGCTTACCGCTACTCGGAGTTCTACGTCGACGCCGACGGCAAAGAGCAGCCCATGATCCCCGTCGACCACTGCGGCGCCGTGCACGTCACCTCCGACGAGGCGCTGCTCGTGCCGACCCTGTCCGGGCCGGAACAGTTCAAAACCTTCCGAATCGCCTCCAAGGTGCGGGACTGGGTGAAGTCCAACGACGAGCTGGTGCTCAACGGGATTCGCCCGCCGGACACCGCGCGCACCGCCACCGCCCGCATCGTCTGGGAGGAGGCCAGCGCATGACCGAACTCGACCACTACAGCGGCCTCGACGCCATGCTGCCCGACATCGCCCCGGCACCCGCCCGGCGCGGCATCGACCTCAAGAACTGGGCGCAGGAGTTCGCCGACGTCTACCGCGTCTCCGAAGCACTGTCCAAGACCCCGTTCGTGCCGAAAGAGATGATGGGCAAGACCGCCGACGTCGCCGCCGCCATCATGAAGGGCCGCGAACTCGGCCTCGACCCGTTTGACGCCCTGGGCTCGGTGTACGTCGTCCACGGCCGCGTCGGCTACTACGCGGAGTTCATGCGCCGCCGCATCCTCCAGGCCGGTCACAAGCTGCGGGTGGTGGAGAACACCGACAGCCGCTGCATCCTCGAAGGCACCCGCCGCGGGGAGTCCGAGCCGTCCCGCGCCACCTTCACCGTTGAGCAGGCCAAGAAAGCCGGAATCAACCTCGGCAACTATCCGGCCGACAAACTGCTCGCCCGAGCCACCTCCCGGCTGTGCCGGCAGGTGTTCCCCGACGTGCTGGCCGGGTCGGTGATCGCCGAGGATCTCATCGACGGCATGATCCCCGCCGGAGACCCGGAGCAGCCCGAGGCGGCGAAGCCGGCGCGCGCCGCGGTGCAACGCAAACGAGCGGTGAAGCCCGCCCAGGCCGCGGCAACCCAACCGCCGGATGCACCGAAGAAGGCCACCCAGCCCGACCCGGACATCGACGAGCTGCTCGACGAACCCGAGCCCGCCCAGGCGCCCGCCGAGCCGCCGCCGCCACCGACCGACGACACCGACGAGCTGCTCGACGAACCCCCCGCACCCGAGCCCGAGCCGGAACCCGAGACCGTCGAAGCCGTCGAACTCATCACCGCCGCCCAGCTCAAGAAGCTGGCCATCCTGCTGCGCAAGCAAGGGTTCGACACCCGCGACACCGCCCACGGGTTCCTGTTCGCCGCGGTCGGCCGGGAGATCGGGTCCAGTAAGGAGCTGACGAAGGCCGAAGCGATCAAGGTGATCGACACGTTGGAGAACGGCGACGCCAGTGACTGACTACGCCGAGTTCCTCGCCAAGCGCGCCCAACTGGCAGACTCGGGCGGATTCGATCCTGTCGACCTGCCCGGGCACCTGTTCGATTACCAGGCGAACCTAGTCGAGTGGGCTGTGCGCAAGGGCCGCGGCGCCATTTTCGCCGACTGCGGCCTCGGCAAGACGCCGATGGCGTTGGCTTGGGCCGATCAGATCCACAAGCACACCGGCAAGCCGGTCCTGTTCCTGACTCCACTGGCGGTCGGGTTCCAGATAGCTACCGAGGCCGACAAGTTCGGTCACGACGCGGCGCTATCCCGCGACGGCAGAATCCCCGCGCCCATCACGATCACCAACTACGAGCAGCTGGAGAAGTTCGACTGGGCGAAGTTCGGCGGCGTCGTCTGCGACGAGTCCTCGGCGATCAAAGCCTTTGACGGCACCCGCCGGGCCGAGGTCACCGAGTTCATGCGCCGCATTCAGTACAGGTTGCTCGGCACGGCAACCGCCGCGCCCAATGACTACATCGAGCTGGGCACATCCAGCGAGGCATTGGGATACCTGGGCTATATGGACATGCTGACCAGGTTCTTCGTCAATGATCAGCGGTCGGTCAGCTCGCGCGGGCGAGATATGGGCGGCAAAGCCATCGACTGGCGGCTCAAAGGCCACGCCGAGGAGCCGTTCTGGCGGTGGGTCTCGTCCTGGGCTAGAGCGATGCGTAAACCCTCGGACTACGGATACAGCGACGATCACCACCACCTGCCCGCCCTGGTCGTCAACGAGACCAAAGTCGACGCGGCCCGGCCCGCCGAGGGAACGCTGTTCGATGTACCCGCGCACGGCCTACGCGAAGAACGCGAAGAAAACCGTCGCACCCTGCGCGAGCGCTGCGAAGCAGCTGCGGCCGCCATCTCCGACGCTGAGATCTCGGTCGCCTGGTGCCACCTCAACGACGAGTCTTCGCTACTGGCCGAGCTCATCCCAGGCGCCGTCGAGGTGGCCGGATCAGAGAGCCCCGAGGCCAAAGAAGAGAAGCTGGCCGCGTTCACGCGGGGCGAGATCTCGACCCTCGTCACCAAGCCCGCGATCGGGGCCTGGGGCCTCAACTGGCAGCACTGCCACCGCATGACCTACTTTCCAAGTCACTCGTACGAGCAGTGGTATCAGGCGATACGCCGATGCTGGCGATTCGGCCAACGCAACGAGGTAACCGTCGATGTCATCACAACCGAAGGTGGATCTAGAGTCCTGGCCAATTTGCAGCGAAAAGCTGACGCCGCCGACCGCATGTTTACCGCGTTGGTTGAGCACATGAACCACGCCCGAGCCATCGACGCACACCGCTACAACACCCCCCTGGAGGTTCCCGCATGGCTGGCGTCCTAGAGCAGCACATCACCGACCGCTGGGCGATCTATAACGCCGATTGCATGGACGTCCTGGCCGCGATCCCCGACCAGAGCATCCACGCCAGCATTTACAGCCCACCCTTCTCGGGGCTCTACCAATACTCAAGCGACGACCGGGATCTATCCAACGCGCGCGACTACGCCGAGTTCTTTGAGCACTACGGGTATGTCATCCGAGAGAAGTATCGCGTCACCATCCCCGGCCGCCTCTCGGGCGTTCACGCTGCGCTGGTCCCGACGGGCAATAGCGGCAAGGACGCCTACACCGACTTCCCTGGCGACGTTATCCGCGCCCACCAGGCCGCTGGCTGGCTGTTCATCGCCCGACACGTCATCTGGAAAGAGCCGCTCGCGGTTCGCAATCGAACGATGGCGAAGAACCTCGCGCACCGCACTATCTGCGAGAACGCTTCCTTTGGTGGCGTCGCGGCCGCCGACGAGCTCCTCGTCTTCCGTAAGCCCGGCGACGCCGAGCCCATCGACCACCCCTACGGACTCATGAATGGCTACGCCGGCTCTGAGCCCATACCCGGCGACCTGCTGCGCTTCCGCGGATACGACGGCGACCAGAAGCTCAACAAGTACTCACACTGGATCTGGCGCCGCTACGCCAGCTCGGTCTGGGACGATGTTCGCCTCGACCGCGTTCTACCGTTCCGCGACGCCCGCGATGAGGACGATGAGAAACATGTCCACCCGCTACAGCTCGACGTCATCGAGCGGTTCCTCGACCTGAGATCTCGACCCGGCGAACGTGTCCTAACTCCGTTCATGGGAGTCGGCTCCGAGGTGTACTCAGCGGTCAGAATGGGCCGATTCGGCATCGGAGCAGAGCTAAAACCGTCCTATTTTGAGCAGGCGAAGCGCAATCTCGCGGCCGTCGACAGCGACAAACTCGTCACGGAGGCCGCCCTGTTCGATGATATGGCCGAGCTGTAATGCCGTTGCCGTGGGTCAGGTTGGACACCCAGATCGGCACCAACCCCAAGATCCTCGAACTCGTCGACGCCAAACGCCACAAAGCCGCATTCGCCTACGTCTGCGCCCTGGCCTACGCCGGCGCCCACGGCACCGACGGGTTCATCCCCGTCACCGCTCTGGTGTTCATCCACGCGACCCGCCAGGACGCCAATCACCTGGTCGACGTGGGGTTATGGATACCGGTGAAGGGCGGCTGGGCGATTAACGGCTGGGACGAGTTCCAGATCTCTGACGAGGAATCCCGCCGCCGCCGGGAACGCGCCCAGAAGGGTGCAGCCGTCCGCTGGGACAACGCCAGGAAGGCAGGCCTCAAGAGTGTTTGAGCATCCATCAAGCATTGCTTCCAAGCATTGCTTCAAGCATTGCTTCAAGCATTGCTCAGAGCATGTGCACGGACGTACGTACGTACTAACGGAGAACTACTTACTAAACGTAGGTCTAGTTACGTTGGCAAACGCGCGCGAAAAAAAGCCACCAAACTCCCCCCGATGGATCACCCCAGCGCCCGCCGGCGCTACGCGCACGGCGGTCAACCATGCCTGACCGCTACGGCGACCACCCCGACACCGACACCCAACTACCCCTCAACGACACCGAACTCCACACCATCGCCCTCACCGTCCCCTGCCCCTACTGCCACGCCGACCGCGGCCAACCCTGCATCAACCAAACCATCCCCGAACGCACCCCCACCCGCATCCCCCACACCCAACGCAGCCGCCACGCCCAGGAGGTGCCCTTCTGATGACCCGCACCCGAGCCAGCGCCAAACAAGCCGGAACCCGCTTCGAACGCCTCGTCGCCGACTACCTCGCCCACACCGTCGACGACCGCATCGACCGCCGCGTCAAAACCGGCGCCGCCGACAAAGGCGACATCGCCGGAGTGCGCTACCTCGGCCACCGCGTCGTCATCGAATGCAAAGACCGGGCACGACTCGACCTCCCCAGCTGGATCGCCGAAGCCCACCTCCAAGCCGGCCACGACGACGCCGCCCTCGGCCTGATCGTCCACAAACGCCACGGCCGAGCCGACCCCGCCGACCAATGGGTCACCATGACCCTCGCCGACCTCGCCTGGATGCTGCGGGAGGCCGGATGAACGACCAAGAGTTCGCCAACATCAGCCGCGTCGTCCGCGAAGCCATCGACGACGCCTACCGGCTCGGCATCGGCGCCGCCATCAAAATCGCCCACGAACAACACACCCGCCACCCCCAAGACCAGCCGCTAGCCGAACTCATCGACGCCCTCCGACGGCTCTCAGCCCAAGCCGCACTCCTACCCCGCAACCCCGAGGAGACGCCATGACAACCCCGGAATGGTACGAGCAAGCCATGTGCCGCGACATGGACCCCGAATGGTGGTTCCCCAACGACCGCGGCGCCACCGCCGTCTCCCGCATGGCCATCCTCATCTGCCGGCAATGCGACGTCGCCCAACAATGCCTCCAGACCGCCCTGGACCACAACGAGCCCTTCGGCATCTGGGGCGGCCTCACCGCCGCCGAACGCCGCGCCCTGCCCCGCACCAAACCCGCCTACTGCCGGCGCTGCGGCATCCCCCACACCACAGCCTGCCTGCGAGGCACCCGATGACCGCCCGCGACCGCATCGCCGCCGTCCTCAGCGCCCAAATGCGAACCCGCGGATGGGTCACCCCCGAAACCATGGCCGACGCCATCATCGACGAACTCAAACTCCGCACCGACCAAGTCGGCACCCTCACCCGCTACGTCACCGAGTGGGAATACCGATGACCGACTGCCGCAACTGCCGCCGCGACACCGACCTGTACCTGTGCGCCCTCTGCCAACGCGAACTACACACCACCCTCGACGAACTGCCCTGGCTGCTCGTGCAGCTCGACATCACCGTCGGCCGCCAGGACAAGCTCAACCTCGGCATCGCCGGCGGCGCCAACCCCAACCCCTCGCCGATCAACCTCGGCGCCATGGAACTGGCCCGCAACATCCGCACCACCCTGGGCACCATCGTGCGAGACCTGTGCGAAAACGTCGGCCAAGCACCCCCCGACCGATCGTGGACCACCCCCTGGATGGCCGAATGGCTATCCCGCCACCACACCGCCATCGCCGCCACCGACAGCGCAGGGGACACCATGCGCGAAATCCACAACACCCGCGACGCCCTCATCCGCGCCATCAACCGCAACCTGCGCTGCTACGTCGGCCCCTGCACCACCGTCCGCGGTCACGACCGCCGCGGCCGCGACATCGAATGCGGACACGACCTCTACGCCAACCGCGACAACCTCGACGAACGCATCCAATGCCCGCGCTGCAAAACCTGGCTGTACCCCCGCGAACAGCTCATGGAAACCATCCACCGCCGCGACCTGCTGCCCGAATCGCATCTGCTGGAAACCCTCGACAGCCTCGGCGAGCCCGTCTCCCGGGTCAGGTTCTACGCCTGGCTGCGCGACGGCCGCATCAAACCCCGCGGATACGTGCACGCCGGCCGGATCGTGCCCCGCCAGATCCAACGAGGGGACGCCCGAGTGTTCTCCCTGACCGCAGCCCGCCGGCTGCGCGTCGCCGACCAACCCGAAACGGTGCACCCGTGAGCCGCTACCAGCCCGGCGACGACGTCATCGTCGACGTGTGGGGACTGCAGCTGCGCGGGGAGATCGTGCGTCAGGCCCGGGGCTGGTGCACCTGCATCGTCGAAACCGACCCCTTGGCCGACCTTGGCGGGGTCACCCCGATGATCGACCCTCGGGCCACGGTGTGCGTGCCCGACGCCCGAGTCAGGCCATTAACTTGACGCAACGCTCTGACCTGCATATACTTCGATCTTGGAGTGATACTCCCATGCCAAAATCCGCCGCAACCAGCGGCTATTCCGCATTCTGCGCCCCGTTCCCAGGGGGTCAACCGTGACGCTTTTCTTCGCTTTACAGTCGGCCACCCTGGCCGCACTGGCCTACATCCTGCTGTTCAACCACCACCTCGGGAAGGTCACCATCATGACCCAGGAAAGCATCGACGCCGCCGTCGTCCAGATCCGAAAAGGCACCGCCGAGGTGCGCTCGCTCATCAACGACCTGCAGATCCAGCTGGCCGAGAAGGAGCTGGCTGACGTCGTCGACGTCACCGAGCTGGTGGCGGCCGCCCAGGCTCTCGACGACATCGTCCCCGATGCGGTCGAGGCTGAGCCGGTCGAGGGCGAGCCGGGCGAGGGCGAGCCGGTCGAGGGCGAGCCGGGCGAGGGCGAGCCGGGCGAGGGCGAGGAGCCCGCCGAAACGGTCTAGGTGCCTCGGTGACCGCCAACAAGAACCGCGGCGGATACCGCTGGCGCAAGGTCGCCGCAGAGTTCCGCACACGCTGCGCCCGCGTTGACGCGCCGTGCTGGTTGTGCGGTCAGAAGATCGACTACACCGCCCGATCGCAGACCGAGTCAGCGTTCGAGGCCGACCATCGCCTGCCCGTCGAGACCCACCCGCACCTGGCCTACATGCCGTCAAATCTGATGGCATCGCATAGCGCATGTAATAGATCGCGAGGCTCCCGCCCGGTCGTCACCGGGCCGTGGGTCAACCCCGACTGGTAGCCGCGCACGTAACAAAAAGAAATCCAGCCCTGGCTGATCCCCAGGGTTAGAGCAGCCTCACGTCTCCCGGCGTGAGGCTGCTCGCCTTACCGGGAGAATCTAAATTGCTAGTGGCTTGTCGTCTTTGCGGAAAAAAGAAGAGACCTGGCGCAGGTTCACTTCCCGAGGGCAGATACACTTGCAGGCCGTGCCGATCACTGTCGAGGGGCGACTCAAAAGAACTTCCACCGGGATGGGCTTGTGTGGTTTGCGCTCAATGGGTAACTCGCACAAGAGGACCCGTGGGAATGTATTGCAAGAAGCATAAACATAGCCGAAGTGGCCGCCATGTAATCTGTCGAACTTGTTCAAATAAATTTGTTACGACCACTGGTCGCATCTACTGCTCAGACAAATGCAGGCCAGTGCGCGAAAAAAAGGCCCCTCAATCAAGGTTGGATTGGCGGTTGTGCCTTTGCGGCAAGTGGATCTGTAAGCCGGGCCGCAAGTACTGCACAGAGCACTGCTCCAAAGAAGCGCAAGCGATCAGAGCCGGATCTCGCAATAAACAGTGTCGACAATGTGCAGAGCCGCTGGGGTATTTCAACCCTGCGTCACTATGTGTTGACTGCAGGGATGCCAGAGCCCGGCAACGAAAAAAAGATCAGCGACGCAACCCTGACTACCGCTCGTTGAACAATCACCGCCAGCGGGCTAGGCACTACGGCGTCGATTACGAACCCGTCAAGCGCTCGCGCGTGTTCGAGCGGGACGGATGGAAGTGCGGCATCTGTCAAAAGCGTGTCGATAAGCGACTGAAGCATCCGCACCCCTTGAGCGCGAGTCTGGACCACGTTGTCCCGATGGCACTCGGCGGTGGGCACACCTACCTGAACACGCAATGCGCTCATTTGCAGTGCAACTCGAAGAAGTCACACTTCGGAGCTGGCGATCAGCTTGCCCTCATTGGGTAAAACCCCTGGTAAGGGGGGTTTCACTCTCCACAGGCTGCCGCCGGACCGACCC
>Ga0180431_10006793_pt1 | contig 13508 bp, 8 predicted proteins | sample SS_ome_11_FD_132459 | JGI IMG/M metagenome (GOLD analysis project Ga0180431, IMG submission 132459) | Hypersaline lake sediment archaeal communities from the Salton Sea, California, USA - SS_1_MS_1 metaG | ecosystem: Environmental > Aquatic > Non-marine Saline and Alkaline > Hypersaline >... | reverse complement strand
CGCCCCGGCATTTGCCGGCTGGTCGCCAGGGCTGCATTCATGTTCATGTATCCACGGCCAGCAAAAAAACCGATGAATATTGCGTCAGAATCAACATCCACGCCGACACTCTGCATAAAGTAAATCATGGCCTGATTCATCGTCGAACCAATAAGATGTTGGCCCATGGGAGAGATCACACCGGGAACCACCTCTCGGGGATTTCCGCAATTCCACACCGTAACCGTGGCCGCCATACGAGCCTCCTCCTATCATAGTCTGTCATGTAAAAGTTGGGGCAGGTCGCCAAGCTCCTGCAGGCATTATCAGAGTACAATCAGCTTCGACGTCGCTCCGGCTGAGCCACGAGCAACATACAGCACATCACCCTCGTCGTTTCAAAGAACCCAATGTGTAGAGGTAGTGAACACCGGATGTCTGATCTAGGCGTAGAATGGCCTGTCCATCGGGGCAATCCCTACAGGGGAGCAGGAAACAGTGGTACGACCCCCATCTGGACAGGAGTTAGAGAGGTGGAGGAGGGAGAGAAGGATTTGGGGTGGGTTTGTAGAGGGTCTGTCACGGCCGCCTTTGGATCTGACATTGCTTTGATAGGAGGGAGGATTGTTTGCCGTCAGATCTGTCCCGTGACTTTGGCTCTATTTAAAAAAAGTTACATACTTTTTTTTCTCCTCCTACACTAGGCAATGTGGATAACGATTTTGCACAGTCTCACAAAACTTGACACATTCCGCATTGATGTCAGGCAAGTCATGCTTTCCTTGTCCTATCCGTTACACCTTACCAGTATATCACATTTTTGAGAGCCCAGCTAGTGAGCGATCAGAAAAGAAAACACAATATACAGCATACAACATCGCGCACCTACTACATATTGTGAAGTGGCCGGTAAATTCCCATCGATGACTTTGACAATATAAAGGGGATGTTCATCTTTTGAAACACGACCTATCGTACCCTGCATATTCAATTTTTATGTCAAAAGCCCGGCAGAGGCTCTAAAAACCTCCGCCAGGCTTGAAATTATGGCGTGGGCGTTGGGCAGTAAAGCGGATCGATCCACACCGGCTTGGTCTTGCTCTGGCCATCCCCCGACCCGACCGTAATCTCTCCCGCCACGGGAGCGCAGGCGCGCGACCGGACCTCGAACCGCTGACCGGCTCCCTCTTGTTCCTTCCGCCAAAAATACGTGTAATTCCCGTCCCCGCCCCAGGCTTCAATGACGACGGTGACAATCCACTCGTCCACCCCGATCTCATTCACGACGCGCAGCGTGCTTTCGTCGACGTGCCAGTTGAAATCCAACGGGACGATCTCTGCCGCCGGGGTAGGCGTGAATGAGGGTGGGATCTCGGCCTCCGATCTCTCGATCGCCCTCACTTGGTCGATGAAAATTGTTCCGCTGCCGGTATAGGTATCGGGCGCGTCGTCCAAGACCAGCGCGCTGAAGCGGATGGGATAATCCACGAGACCGTTATCCGGCCCACCGATGGTCCCCCAAGGCCACGGCTGGCCGGTGTCGATCAAGGCAGTCATCTTTTGCCAACCCACGTGCCCGACCCGGCCGAAACTCGCCTGCCAGGTTTGTCCCTGCCCATCCTGAAACCAGAGGTTGAGATAATGCAAAGAACCATCGCCATAGACCCAGGCCGTAAAGGCATTGGGTTGCCCACCAACGGCGTACGTTTGCGAGAACACCACAAAATCATTGCCTGCCGTGGGAAAATCGTAACTCAACTTGGCCGCATAGTTGCCGTTGTGAACCTGTTCTGTGGTTTGGGTCAGCGTGCCATAAGGTTGATCGCCCCGCCTCCAGGTGCCCATCGTTTCAAAGCCGGTGACGAGGCCCGGCTCACGCGGCACAGTCGGCGTCGGCGTAGCCGGTCGGGGAGTGGCTGTAAAAGTCGGTGTAGGGGCAGGGGCAGGGGTGTCCGTCGGGACGGGCGTATCGGTCAGAGTGGGAGTAGGAGTGGGAGTATCAGCCAGCGTCGGCGTGGCCGAAGGCGTGGCGGTAGGAGTAGCAGTTGATGTATCTGTGGGTGTGGGCGTTGCCGTCGGCGTGTCAGTGAGCGTCGCAGTGGGGGTCGAGGTGGGCGTGGCCGGCTCCAAATCGGGGCCGATAGCCTCGAGTCCCCACAAGGCCACTTCTTCCTCCGACATAGGTTGCGGGTCGCCGGGCTCACCGCCGGCGGTCACGGTCAGTTGTTGGCCGGCAGGCACAATGGTTTCTTCCTTCTCTTCTCCCTCGCCCCGGACCAGGCTGACCCGGCCCTCCTCAACAGAGACGATCAGAGTCTCCTCTCCATCATCTTGCACGCACAGGCTAAAGCGACCCGTCTCTTGCTCGGGAACCACAATCGTGCCACCAGGCGTCTCGATCTCAAAGTGGCTGCCCGGCGCTATTTTGCCCCGCGTCTGCACCCACAACCTGCCCAGCAGCAGAGTAAATTGAACCACCCGGTGATCTTGATGATCAGCAACCTCGTTTGCCTGGAACTGTGTCTCCTCTGCCAGGCGGAACACGGCTTCGTCCAGGCCAAGCCTGGCACTGCTGCCCTGGCCCGTCTGCACTTGACTGCCGCTTTCGAGCAGGTCTCCCTGTTTGACAGGCGCCAGAGGCGCACCTGGCCGGGAATGACTCTGGACCTGGCCTACCACCTCGGCCACCGTCACCCCTCGGCTCCGACCTGGCTCCGGGCCGCCGTCGGAAGGGCGAAACCACAAATAGTACGCCCCGCCCGCCAGGGCCAGAACCACGATGAGACCCATGAGGAGAGGAAAGAGAAAACCCCGGCGAGGTCGGGGCGGGGCGACCTCCTCGGGCAGGGTAACCGGCGGCACGGCCGTGGCGTCTAGATCCGGCAGAATGGTCTCCTCCAGCGTAGAATCGAGTTCCGGCGGCACCTCCAGGCCCAGATCGGCGAACAGGGCGCTGAGGGCATCCGCCTCGCCGGCCAGGGTATCGTCGCCTTGCTGGGCCGCCTCCAGAGCATCGGCCATTTCCTCAGCCGAGGCAAACCGGTCTACCGGATCTTTGGCCAACGACTTGAGTATCACTCGCTCCATGGCCTCGCTGATGTCAGGGTTGATACCACGCGGCAAGGGAAGCGGATCCTGGACGTGCTGGAAAATGACGGCCAGCGGCGTGTCGGCGCTGAACGGCGTACGTCCGGTGAGACATTCGTAAAGGACAATGCCCAACGAATAGATGTCAGTGCGAAGGTCTATGTCCAACCCCTGCCCCTGTTCGGGCGACATATAGTCGGGCGTGCCGACGACACCGGTCATGGTATAACGAGTGGATTCGATCATGTGGGCGATGCCAAAGTCAGAGAGGACAGCGTCGCCCAGAGACGTGAGCAGAATGTTGGCCGGTTTGATGTCCCGGTGCACCAGGCCCTGCTGGTGGGCGTGGTGAAGGGCGCGGGCGGTCTGGGTAATAAGCTTGGTCGTCTCGGCCGGCGACATGGTCTGGCCATCGACGCGGAGCTTGTTAAGACGCTGCTTCATCGTCCGGCCATCTACGAATTCCATCACCATGTAATAGGTGTCATCTTTGTGGCCAAAGTCAAAGACGCGGACAATGTTGGGGTGACGGAGCGCGGCGACAGTGCGTGCCTCGCGCTCAAAGCGCGCCAGAAAGGTCTCGTCGTCGGCGACAAAGGGATGCAATATCTTGATCGCCACGTAACGATCCAGCGCCGGCTGATAGGCTTTGTACACCTCGGCCATGCCGCCCTTGCCCAGGTGCTCAACGATCTGATAGTGGCCGATCGTCTTGCCAATCCAAGTGTCTTCCATAATGTCTCTCAGCCTCTCGATCTCATTATTTCGGCGTACAGGGCACAGCAAAAAAGTAATAAGGCTTTTCTAGTCGCTGGCCGTCGCCGGTTGTGACGACAAACTTGCCCACCATATCGTAGCCACAGCCGTAAACAAGGGTAAACTCGGGTCCTCCCATCATCTCGTCGCCATTGTAATAAGTATAGTTGCCGTCGCCTCCCCGGGCGTGGATAGAGATGAACACCTGCCAGTGCTGGCCATCCCCTACTTCCGAGCGATCATGGTCCCAGTAATAATCGAACGGCTCAAAGGTGGGTGTGACCGTCGGCGTCGGCGTGGCCGTAGGGGTATTCGTCGGCCTTGATGTAGGCGTGGGGGGAAGCGTCTGGGTAGGTATGGGCGTCAGGGTCGGCGTATCGGTCGGCGTAGGTGTGTCTGTAGGCGTCAGGCTTGGCGTGGCCGTTGGCGTGTCGGTAGGCGTAGCGGTGCTGGTGGGCGTCGCCGTCGGCGTCGACGTCGACGTTGGCGTTGGCGTATCCGTGGGGGTCGCCGTCGGCGTCGGCGTAGACGTAGGCGTCGCCAGAAACAGTTCTGCGCCAACGGCATAGTTCTGCCAGGAATCGCGTTCTATCTCGCTGATGACACTGACGTTCCCCAGCTTCCCCGTGGCACTAATGGCAATCTCTTGTTCGCTTTCCAGCACCAAAGTCGACGGGCCGGCGCTCACCATAGCGCGACCGGCCTCCACGGACACCACCCCCCCCCCCTCCTGAGCCAGGCTGATGCTGCAGCGCCCCACGCCCAACGAGACCTGACCCTGGGGCAGGGCGATTTCAAAGGCATCGCCATCCATCATCTCGCTGCTCAGTTGAATCCAGATCTGGCCGCGCACCAACTCGAAATTCACGAGGCGAGCTTCCCGATCCTGGTCGCCCTGACTTTGCAGGTGCATCTTTTCCAGGCCCACTTCGGAATCGGACGACAGCCGAAGCAACGCATCGTCGAGCCGGACGCGGGCAAAAACACCGGCAGGAACACGGATAGCACTGCCGTTATGCAGAGTCATCCCCACGAAAGCAGAGGTCCAATCGCCGTCGATGCGGGTGCGGGCCTGTACGCCCTTGCCAGCTTCAACGACAGTGGCTGTCCGCTCGGTCGGAGGGGGCATTTTTGGCCCGAACACCGAGGACAACCGGGGAGCCAAGATAACGCCAGCAGCGGCCACTCCCCCCAACAAGAGCAAAAGAATGACAAGGGGTACAACCCACCGCCGGGCACGGCGAGATTTCGCTCGTGCGGGTTGGACGACGGTCTCTGCCACGGAGGGAAGGGGTTCTTTTGAGGGGGCGATCATTTCTGTCGGCAACTCGTGCACTTGAGGGGATTCGCCCAGAACAGCTCTTTCCAGCGCCGTGGCCAACTCTCCTGCCGATCCGTAACGGCCCTTGGGCGACTTGGCCAGCGCCTTTAGAATGACGCGTTCCACGGCCTCTGGAATGTCGGGATTGACTAACTGTGGCAGGGGCAATGGATCGCGGACGTGTTTAAAAATGACCGCCAGGGGTGTGTCGGCCTGATAAGGCATTCTGCCAGTGAGCATTTCGTACAACACCACGCCCAGCGAATAGATGTCAGAACGGGCATCCAAATCCTTCCCCTGTCCCTGCTCCGGTGACATGTATTCGGGCGTGCCGACGACGCCGGTCATGGTCTGGCGCGTCGACTCGACCATGTGGGCGATGCCAAAATCAGAAAGGACAGCGTCGCCCCTGGACGTAAGAAGGATGTTGGCCGGCTTGATGTCACGGTGGATCAGGCCACGCTCGTGGGCATAGTCCAGGGCTTGCGCCACCTGTCCCAATATCTTGGTCGCTTCCTCAAAGGACATGATCTTGCCCTCGTCCCGCAGCGCGTTGAGCCTCTGCTTGAGCGTCTGGCCGTCGACAAATTCCATGACCATGTAATAAGTCTTGCCCTCGCTGCCAAAGTCAAAGATCTGCACGATATGCTGGTGGCGAAGGGTGGCCACAGAACGGGCTTCGCGCTGAAAGCGGGCCAGAAATTGCTCGTCGGTAGCGACGATGGAATGGAGCACCTTGATCGCTACGTAGCGATCAAGGGAGGCTTGATAGGCTTTATAGACTTCGGCCATCCCACCTTTTCCCAGGTGTGCCACAATTTGATATTGCCCGATGGTCTGACCTACTAAGCGACTCATTCAAGATGTCCTTTCAATGTTTTGCCAAAATGCTATCTCAAACCGAAAATTCGATGCCGTTCCCTCAAGACCTCTGGTCAAGTCAAAGGCTCTCCCGCAGGCCCACGTCCATCACGAAAAACAATCTCAACGTCAAGCATTCAAGGGCGAGCCTCCCGAGCGCCTCACCAGGGTGAATCGTCAACAGACACGCCTATGGTGCCAATCGTCACAAAATCAACGCCCCCTCCGAGCGACAAACGGTCGCCCGTGACAGCATCGTACAGCCCCAGGCGAATGGCAAGCGGGCCGCTTGCATCCGCCGGCAGGCCAATGCCATGCCGATCTATGATAACCTCACCCGGCAAAAGAGTCTGGGTAGGGCGACCCGGGCCGGCAGGGCGACCGTCATGCTGGGCAACCAGCTCTCCGCCGGCAGCGACGAGGTGCACGAACACCTTTTCGTCAGCAGTGACCGGCCCCTCAATCTGCCACGTCAGCTCTACCACGGCGCCACCGCCGGGTTGTGCCTCGCCGGTGAAACGCGCTCCGGCGAGGCGGATCGGCTGGTCGACAAAGACAGCCTCGACGGACGAATCCACCAGGGGACCTTGGGGCACAACGTAGCCAAGAAAGAGCGTGTCACTCGTCCAACCTTCCCACATGGGATACAGACGGTCGTTGGACTCTAGCCAGGCACGCAGGTCATTGTTGGGCCCTGTCGCACCCTTGTAAAGCACAAACCAGAGCCGGCTGTGCTGACGCATCGCCGCCTCGATGCGAGGGACAATCACTGCATCCAGGGGCTCGACGATCGGATCCCAACGCAAAGCGTACGACCACGGCGCGCCCTTTTCGGCGCGGGCCTGCTCGTACCAGCCGGCCTTGGCCAGGTTGTTGAAAAAGACCAGATCGCCTGGCAAAACTTTGGACGAGAGATAATCCCAGTCCGCAGCCGGATCAAACGGGTCAACGACTTCGAGCGTCTTGGCGTATACGAACTTCGTGCTCGTGGGCCAAAAGGCCACCAACAGCGCAGCCACGGCGATGGGCAGAAGCGGTTTCCAACGGGCCCAGAGCCGATCCAGTGCCCATGCCAACGCCAGTCCCAGAAAAGGAGCTGTCGGAACAAAGTGCCGCACGGCAAAAAAACGGACCGCTTGGGCGCCATAAGAGACGCCGACAACAGTGATGCCAACCGCCAGGGCCGGCAAAACCAAAGGCTTCCATTCGCGGGGGGGAGTGAGCAACAACCCCAGGATCAAAATGCCCCCCACGAGCCACACCGCTGCCCAACCACGACCGAAGGCAAAGACCAGACCGTAAACGGAGGGGCCGACGAGCTCCCACATCCGGGCCAGCGACTGCGCCAGCGACCCCGGCGGGTAAAAGCGGCTCTGGACGGTGCCGGCAGCATAGACCAGCCAGGGAGCGAAAAGGACCACCGCAACAAAGCCGGACAGGAGCGTCGCCCGCCACTGACGGTGACGGGTGATCAGGATAAAAGCATAGAGGGCGGCCAGGGCCCAAACCGAGTAGTAGAGCAAATAGAACGCCAACGCTGTCGCCAGCCCAGCGGCAAAAGCCCACCGGCGCGACTGGCCGGGGGTCTCGGTGGCCCGCAGGAGGGCCCACGTCGCCAGCAACGTGCCGACCGGCGTCCAGGCGTACATCCGGTTCACCTGGCCATAATAGACTAACAGAGGCGCGGCTGCGACATAGAACGCGACCAGCAGTGCCAGGCGACGGTTCCGCGCCCAGGCTTGCGCGGCGACGTAGGCCAGAGGGACAGTCAACACACCCGCCAGGACAGCCAGGTAGCGCATGGCATAGGTGATCTGGCCGGCAAGAAACAGCCAGATTTTGAATAGAATATAGAACAAAGGAGGATGCCATTCCAAAACAGCAATGCGGATCAACTCGGGCCAGGCCAGGTGCCCATGGGCGATGGTCCACCCTTCATCCCACCGCAGCGCCGGTTCGGGCAGGCGATATAACCGGAGTACAAAGGCCAGCAGGCAAGCGACGAGCACCGGTGCCGGCGAACTCCAAAAAGTCTGATGGCGCGTTGTCCTGTTGCGCGTCTCCATAGAGATCCTTCTGCTCCCCCAGGACAATTATAACGCAAGCGTGCCTTTTTGTCTACTCTCTTTTAGAGACAGATTCATTTCAAAATGGTGATAAATGTGCCAAAATCGAGAGCCGAGGCACAGAATCTGCTTGCCCCACACCACCAACCATGCTATACTTGTGATCGCCTGGACCCACTCCCACTGCGAGGGAGAGGCAGGCCATTGGACAAATATGGAACGTTACCTGATTCCCGCGCGGGAGGCGCGCATCCAAATTCGAGTGGCAAACTCGCGCTTTATCGCCACTGCCGCACCGGTCTTTACGGTTGAGGAAGCAAAAGCATTTACCGGCCGTATCAAGCGCGAATTTGCCGATGCCACGCACAACGTTTCCGCCTATCTGGTCGGCCACGGCAGAACAGTGATCGCCCATTGTAACGACGACGGCGAGCCGGGGGGAACGGCCGGGCGACCTGCGCTGGCAGTGTTGCGCGGGAGCGGCCTGGGGAACGTGGCCGTCGTTGTGACGCGCTACTTTGGCGGCACCAAATTGGGGACAGGCGGCCTGGTGCGGGCCTACAGCGATGCCGTACGGGACGTGCTGGCCGCGCTGCCCCGCGCCGTCCAGGTGACTACCCATACCGTGGTCGTCGTGACGCCATACACCTACTTTGAACGCCTCAGCCTGTTAATCGGGGCACATCAGGGTAAAATCCTGCACCAGGATTTTGCGGCAGAGGTAACGGTGACGGCTCGATTCGCCGTAGAACATTTTCCTGCCTTCCAAGCCGCCCTGCAGGAAATGTCAAACGGCGCCCTCGAGGCGGAAATCATCGAGACAAACGAAGCAACAATCATACCCCTCGACAGGAATGATCCCAATGAGGCCGGCGCGGGTGCAGGCAAAGGCCATTGAATCAACAAAGAAAAGGAGACCGGGGTTGGACGTGTGGGACAATGGCTTTTGGTCCAAACTCGACAAGCTTGTAGCTACCTCTAGCCTCAAGATCGACCGTCCAAGAGGGTCGACCCACCCGCGATACCCCTCGTTTTTCTATCCCCTTGACTACGGATACCTGGAGAATACGCTGGCTTGTGACGGCGGGGGAATCGACGTCTGGGTAGGAAGCTTGTCCCAGAGGAGGATCACAGGCGTCATCTGTACGGTGGACCTGGAAAAGCGCGACGCAGAGGTCAAGATACTCTTGGGCTGCACACCTAAAGAAGCCCGAGAAATCCTCGCCATCCACAACAGTGGCCCTCAGTCGGCGATATGGGTCGAGCATCCAGATGTACAATGCACGATGGTTGACCAGGCATCAGAATCATAGATTATACGAGTGTCCAGGATCAAACCTAGCTCTTTGAGGACATCAGACCCCATTCGTAGGGTGAGGAGGTTGTAATGAACAAGACATCGCTCGAAAACCACATGGTAGACGATTTCATCGTCGTGCACGAACTTGATACCACAGAGATGATTTCTGCTCTGGCTAAATCATCACCGAAGCGCTATGTCGTCATCCTGGCTTCCGCCGAGGACGACCCGGAAGACGTGCCCGTCAAGATGGCCACCGTGGCGCAAATCCGGCAAAGAGGCGTCAGGGGCACAGTCAGCCAGGACGTCTTGAAAACGCTTCTTCCCCTGGCTCGGAGTACGGTGAGCGAAACCTTTGCCGGCGACCTGATCGTACATTTTACAACTGTATCCCCCGCCGACAGCATGAAAGAGATCTATGCATCGCTGGCGGATCCAGATCGCTATGTGCTTGTTCTCAACGCAGAGGGATTGCCCGATCGTCTGACAACGGCCAGGGAGATGAAACGCAAAATGCCTCGCCGGGCGCAATGGCCGTCGGTATCCGATCTGGCAGATCGTCTGCCTCAGGCCAGCTGGATTGAGGAAAGCGCGCCGGACATGGCAGCCGCGTTGCTCAAAGAAGAAATGGATCGAAACCGGACCCAGGCGTTGGTTGTAACGCGCGGCCAAGAGATCGCCGGCCTTGTCCCGTCGGAACAACTCGAACGCTTGAGGCTGCCTCGCTACCGGCAATATATAAAAATGCTGCCCGACGCTGCCCTGGCCCCGGCGGCGCTTACCCTGCAACAGGCACTGGCCTACATGCCTTTGTTTATAAAAGATGAATTCAAAGACTCGCCAGGTCTCGTGGTCATGCAGGGGCAAAAAGTGGCCGGGATACTCGCTTACGAAACGCTTGCCGAGGAGTATAATAAGCGCATTGACCAACAAATCGCCACCCTGATAGATCTCGGCGAAAAAGTCCAAGTGAACCGCTCTATCCTCTCTACAGTACTGGCCAACCTGGAGGCATCGGCGCAGTATCGCTGCCGCCGCCATCCCCGATGCTCTGGCGAAGAAATTGCCCCATTGGTAGACGGCCCGCCTTTGTGCAACGTCACAGCAGCCCACGGCCGCATGGTCCTGGTCGAATAAGGCTCACCCGCAGGTAAAAGGAGATACCGCCATGTTCAGCACCGTCCTCAAAGAGATCACCGGCTACTTTGGCAAGTCGTTCCTCGTGTCCGTCTTTTTTCCCAGCCTCTTTTTCTGGATGCTCAACCTGGCGCTGGGCGCGCTCGCCGCAGGTCCAAAAGGCGTTCTTTCCCGGTGGCAAGATCTCGACGGCCAGGTGCAGGGCTTTTTGGTCATAGCCTTTTTCATCTGGGTCCTCTTTACTGCCTATATCCTGCACATCTTTATGGATGAACTGACCAAACTCTACGAGGGTCGCTGGAATCTCCTCAAGGCCATCCCACGGACCATGCGAAAGCGCAAAAAGGAGAGGTGGAAAAAGCTCCGGGCCCAGGACGAAGAACTGGATGGCAAGATCCGCGCTCTGAAAGCGCGCCAGGCAGCCTTTGAACAACTTCTCGACCGCGACGCGCCGCCTCTTCCTTACGGCACACAGGTCGACGTGCCGACCCTGGCACAGGAGGCAGCGGTCCTCTACGACCAGGTGCGCGACTGGACGGCCGAGGATTACCTGGACAACGAACAATGGCAGGCAATGGAAGAACAATTGGGCAACTTGCAGACGCGCATCCTGGCCCTGTCCGAGGACGAATTGGAACGCCATCAAGCAGCTCTCGGATCCGGCAGCAAAGCCGACCTCGTCTTTCGAGCGCCCTATGAATTTCTCAACCACCTCATCGATCAGCTGAACCAGGACCGGCTGGCCGGCTACCAGAAATGGTCGGTGGCCTTTCCGGCACGGCTCAGTTGGGTCATGCCCACCCGCCTGGGCAACCACCTGCGCGCCGCCGAGACCTATGCCTTTTTGCGTTACAATCTGGACGCCGCGGTTATCTGGCCTCGCCTGCGAGAGGCACTCCCGGAAAAGTTTGCCAACCGCCTGGGCGACGCCAAGATGAACATGGACGTGATGCTGGTGCTAAGCACCCTGGCCCTCCTCTTTGGCGTCCTCTGGGGAGGTATCTTGCTCGCCATACCCGAGGCGCACCTGGCACTGTACAAATGGGCAGCCGCGCCGATCGTCTTCCTGATCGGTCTGGGGATCGCCCGCGTGGCCTACCTCAACGCTGCCCAGAGCGCCCTCTCTTACGGCGAACTGCTCAAAACCGCTTTCGACCTCCACCGTTGGGAGGTTCTCAAGCTGCTCCACCTCGATCTGCCCCCAGACCTGGAGAGCGAAAAAAAACTTTGGGGCGAGATCTGCGGCCTGCTCTATCGCAATCATCCCTTGAAGGTTTTGTGGAAACACGGTGAATAGACAAAGAGGGACTTTTACGCCAGAAATGCACAAAGGTAAGATGCAGTTTCGGCAGGGCGTTCCAGAGGAAACATGTGTCCTGCATTGGACAGAATGACAAAGCGGGCGTGAGGGAGCATCTGCACCGCGCGGACCAGGGCTTTGGGCCTGAAGGTCGTGGACCGTTCACCCCGGACAAACAGAGTTGGCAGGTCTGAACTCAGACGAGGCACAAAGCGCCACACGTCAGTGGGCACGGTCGCGAAAAGATGCGCCTCCCACTCTGGCGGATAGACCAGCTCGACCTGTCCACCGGCGGTAGGGTGCGTGCCGGATTCGACATAAGCCCTCAGCGCAGCGTCCTGCCAGGAAGCGAAAAAAGACTTTTCCCGCAAATATTCAATGGCCGCCTCCCGGCTGGGCCAGACACGCCGCCGGCGCAGCGCGGCCTTGACTAACGGTGGCCGCCAGGGAATCCGTAACCGGCGCGCCCAGACTAACAAAGCCAACCAGCGCGGTGGCAACAGAACGGCATCCAACAATACTACTGCCCGAAACAGGTCGGGTCGCCGCACAGCGGCCAGGAGCGTGGTCACGCCCCCCAACGAGTGACCCACGCCGATCACCCTGTCCTCCAGAGTCTCCAATCCCTCTATCAGGTCGTCCGCCAGCGTATGCCACGTCCTGACATCCCTGGGCGAACGATTATGCCAGAGCGGTCGTGCCGCCAGGGCGACGACGTGATAGGCATGGGCAAGCCTCGTTGCCAGGGGGAGATAGGTCCCTGGGGGAAAGCCGTTGGCGTGCGCAATGTGCAACAGCGGGGACTTGAGGTCACCTCCCAGGTCATGGAGGTATTCACACGAGTTTCGAGGCATAGGTACTCCTACGCGCACACCCCGCAAGGCAGGCATCGCCCGACGGCATTAAAAGGTCACATCTCTTGACCGGCGTCTCCCTTGAACGTTCAAGAATCAAGGGACAGCAGGTCCAGGGACAGCCCCCCTCTTGCCAGTTTGCGGCTGATGTTCTCGTCATCCTCCGGAGGGAGATCACTGCCGCTCAGCGCTCCTATAGCCACGGAAAAAAGCATCGTCGCGGGAACGCCGCTCCCGGCGTCTTTCCGGCGCGGCGTGGCAAAAGGCCGGAGGGCATGGGGCAGGCGGGCCGCGATCTCTTCTTGCAGAGCCCCCACCCGCGCTGGCGACGTCACCACCACAAAATCAACTTCGCAGAGATGCCCCACAAAATCTTTGTCGCTGCCCAATTCGATCACGACCTCGTTAAGCGTGTTGGCCACCGCCCGGAGCACTCTGTCACTTTCAGGAGAACCATAGACCTCGCTGAATGATTCCAGGTTTTGCAAGCAAACATACAGCGCTGCCCACTCGCCCCGGCCCACCAGCGGACGTAACCGCTCCTTCATTTCACGACCCACCGGCAGGCTGGTGACAGGGTTGACCATCCGCGCCAACTCGACCTGGCGCAGCGCGTTGTGAACCCGCAAGGCCAACTCTTCCAGGTCAAAAGGCTTGGTGATATAGTCCACAGCGCCCAATTGCAAGCCCGTTATCCTATCGTTGCGGCTTTTTCGCTCGGTCAAAAAAATCACCGGTGTGCACTGGGTGCGCCATTGCTGCCGTATCCGGGCATAGACCTCGTAACCATCTATGTCCGGCAGGTGAATGTCCAACACGACCAGGTCCGGCGGATCCTGCTGGCATT
>Ga0180431_10006792_pt1 | contig 13508 bp, 7 predicted proteins | sample SS_ome_11_FD_132459 | JGI IMG/M metagenome (GOLD analysis project Ga0180431, IMG submission 132459) | Hypersaline lake sediment archaeal communities from the Salton Sea, California, USA - SS_1_MS_1 metaG | ecosystem: Environmental > Aquatic > Non-marine Saline and Alkaline > Hypersaline >... | reverse complement strand
GCCAGATTCACGCTCGCACTGGGTTCTTCTACACGGCGACCGGCATCACGCCTGCGATGTGTATGTATCTGACGAATGTGGGTTCCCAATACCTGATTGCCAATGTCGACTCTACGGGAAAGCCCTTCGATGGCTCCCAAACCTATAAGGTCGTGCTCCCCAAGGATATTCCGGCAGCCCGCTTCTGGTCATTCACCGTGTACGACAATCAGTCACGATCGATGCTGCAGACACCACAAAAATACCCTCGCGCCGGGAGCCAGAGTTACCCCAGTCCCGCCGCGAGTAGGAACGATGACGGCTCGACGACAATCTACTTCGCTCCCCAGAAGCCTGCCGGAGTCGACCGAGGCAATTGGATCCAGACCGATCCCGCCAAGGGATGGTTCGTGATCCTACGTCTTTACAGCCCTCTGCAATCGTTCTTCGATAAATCGTGGCAGGTGGGAGAGGTTGAATTGGTGAAATAGTGTTGGAAGTAGCGCACTCGTTAACGCCTCTCGCCAATCCGATGCGAGTTTAACGGCTGTAACGACTGGCCCGATTCTGCCGGAAATTGGGGCTGTCGGTCGTTTCTTCAAAAATCGACATGCAGATTGTGTCGATTCTCAGCTTTGCAACGCTCGATCCAATATTGGGGCGCCAGACGTGCTGTACCGATCGCACTGATCGAATGGCCGCCCTCCCTGCCCTTACTCGTCCGTCGAGTGAGGCATCCTGCTTTCTTTGCGTTCTTGTTTCTTTGGGCTGCTGCGAATGTCGGTACGATCACTATTTCTAACGGCATTCACCGTTCTGGTTTGTTGCCTTCCACAGGTCGAAGTCGCCGCGCAGGCCACCTGGCAATCAGTCGCTCCGCAGCCGGCAGCCTGGCAACCGGAAGGCCTTGCCGAACTGCGCGCTCGACTTGATGCCCAAGCGGCCGAGATTCAAGCACTGCGCACGCGGCTCGACCAGCAGCCGGTTCAATACGGGCCGCTTCCGGAGTCCGCCTACCCGAACTGCTACTGCGGTCCCAACATGTATCGACTCCCGGTAGTGGTCGACCAGCCTTGGTGCCCGCCCTGTGAGGGTGGCAATCCGCCCACGCTGCACAAGCTGAACTTCTACGTCGACTACGACAAAGGCTTTGTGATCCGGCCGATCAATCCCGACTTGCATCCGTATGAGCTGAAAATTGGCGGCCGCATTCAGTTCCGCCATCATGCGTTCGTGCGGAATGTGGACACGTTCACCGACAACGCGGGCACGACCTTTCCGGTTCGGAATCGAAACGTGTTCGACATCGAGCGAGCCCGGCTCAAGTTTACTGGCTACGCACTCGACCCTCGGTTCAAGTACTTTCTGCAACTCGACGGTGACACCGATGGGCGACACGGGGTCGACTTTTTCGACTATTGGTGGGGCTGGCAGTTCAATGAAGACCTGTTGGTGATGATGGGCAAGAGTAAGGTGCCCGCCAGCCGACAATGGATTCTCTCTTCTGCCAATACGCGACTCGTTGACCGCCCCATGGCCAACGACTTCTTTCGCCCCGACCGAAGCGTGGGGCTGTTTGCCTTCGGAAAATTGGGCGAGCGTAGCGAGTACGGCTTCATGCTCGGCAACGGCTACAACACGGCCAATCTGCCAGAGGTACTGACCGACGATCAGCTGGCCGTTGCTGGCTCACACTTCTTTGATCCCTGGGGCGAATTCGGCAGCCAGATTGTCGATTGGGACTACGTTTGCGACCCGCGGCTGCGGATCGGACATTCCTTTGTCTACGCTCCCACGCAAGACCAGACCCAGGGGCAGCCGCTCGGAGAGGGCGACTTTTTGCGGCTAACCGACGGCACCCAGTTGACCGCCACCGGTGCTCTGGCGCCCGCAGTCACGGTCACTTCCTTCGACGTCATCCTCTACGGCGTTGACGCAGCCGTGAAATACCGCGGTTGGAGTGCCAATGCGGAGGTATTCTTCCGCTGGATCAAGGATATCCAAGGCGATGGGGCGTTGCCGACGGACGAACTTTTCCAGCGAGGCTTCTATGTCGAAGGTGGTCGATTTCTGGTCCCCAAGAAACTCGACTTCAACGTCCGTTATTCCCAGGTCGACGGCTTTTATGGCCACTCTTCCGACTACGCGGCCGGCATCAACTGGTGGCCGCTCGACACGTCTAAACTGAAGGTCTCGCTCGACGCCACCGTGCTCGACGGAAGCCCGCTGCAAAACACGAGTAGCAACATCCTGCTGGGCGACGACGGCGTACTGATTCGTGCCCAGGTCGACGCCGCGTTCTAGTGAGCCATTGCCCCCGCTCTACTCCTTCTTTCCATACGGCTGCTTTGGGTCGCGGTAGAGCATGTTGATCTCGCGCAGCTTCTCGGCGTCGACCTTGATGTGCTTGCGGTCGAAGGTGATGAAACCGTTAATCTCGTGGTAGAAGTCGGTCAGCTCCGTGTAGATGATCGCACAAAGATTGTTCTCGTTGTCGCGCATCTTGCAGGCCTGTTCGACCAGGTTCTGGTACATCGCCAGTAGTTCTTCCGGTGAGTTGGCGTCGGGGCCGTAGCCGCGATACTTCTCGTGCTCTTCGGTGTTCTCCTTCACCAGGTAGCCAATCCCGCCAAACTCGCCGAGCGTGGAAGGGAGATGCATGTCGTAGTCGTAGAAGTGCAAGAACCGCTCGTAGCAGTGCTCGTCGAAGTAGTCGACCGTGTAGCGGCGGCGGCCCTGCTTGTTGGCCCAGATGTGACTCGTGGCGTTGATCAGCCGCGTCTTGTCGAGCCTCTTGGCCCGCAGCGTCATGTCCTTCGGCTCGAACTGCCCCCACGTCTCGTTGAAGATCACCCAGCTGATGATCGAGGGGTGATTGTAGTACTGCTTGATCATCGCCTGCAGGTCATCGCGGGCAAACTGCTTGTCCTCTTCCGTCTTCTGCACCCGTTCGTTGAAGTACATCTGACACGGCATGTCTTGCCAGACGAGCATGCCGACTTTGTCGCACCAGTAGTACCAGCGAGCCGATTCGATCTTCACATGCTTGCGGAGACAATTGAAACCAAGCTTCTTGGCCGTTTCGACTTCCCACTTCAGGCACTTGTCCGAGGGCGGCGTATAAAAACTGTCGGGCCAGGTTCCTTGATCGAGCAGGCCAGCCTGATAGTAGACCTTGTTGTTGAGGAAGATCCGCGGTTGGCCGTTCACTTCACCGGTCGAAATCTCCCGCATGCCGAAGTAGCTCTCGACCCGGTCGACGACCTTGTCACCATCCTTAAGCTCCAGCACAAGATCGTAGAGAAAGGGATCTTCCGGGCTCCAAAGTCTATGATCGGGAATGTCCAGCATAAAGAACTCGACGTCCGCTTCGCCCGACGACGTGGCAATCGGCTTGCCATCCACACTCGCCGTGGCAACAACCGTGAGAAATCCGGTACCGTCTTCCGTGTCCGCGGTGATGGCAAGCGTGCCGCTGTCAATATTCGGCATCAGCTGAAAAGAGTAAATGTATCGCGCCGAGACCGGCTCCAACCAAACGGTTTGCCAAATACCCGAAACGTGGTCAGGCTTACCGCGCGGGATACGTGGATCGGTGTCGTCGAAGTGGACAACGATCTCACCCGTCTTGCCGGCCGCGTCACTGGGCAACTCGAACGTGAACCGCTTGAACGAGCCGGAGTTCTTACCGAGTTCCTTGGAGTTGAAGTAGACCGTTGCCAGACCACCGACCGCTTCAAAATTGAGCAGCACCGTCTTACCGCTCCAGGCGGCCGGGATGTCGACCGTCTTGCGATACCAACCACGATGCCACTCTTTTTCCAGGCAACTGGTCACGGCCTGGGTCGCCGAAGGGACCAACGCTTTCTCGGTAAACTCTTGGGGCAACTCCGGAGGCTGGGGACCATCGCCCAAAAACTCCCACTCGCCGTTGAGATTGAGCCAGTCGCTGCGGACCATCTGTGGGCGGGGATACTCGGGTAGCGGTGTTTCGAGCGACAGTTCCTCCACCCAGCGAGAAACGAGCTTGGGCTGGCGTTTCCAAGAGAGGCTGTGCTTCTTCTGCTTCGCTTCCGCTGACGCGGAATACTCTGCCGCGGTTACTTCAGTCGCGGCCGAATCGTCTTCCGCACGAGCGGGACCAAGTGATAGCGTCGCTAGAGAAATAGCGGCCAGCAGCAGGAACCATAACGACCATCTAGTACTTGTTGTGGAGCTCACGGCGGGTGGTCCTTTCGGTTTCGTTGTCGATCTTGTGGTGAGATCTACGAGCGTGCCAGAAACATACTCTACCCGCTAAACGCGGCGTTGTGATAGCTTCACCGGACAGGCCCCGCCCGCGTCAGTCATCTCGCCCCGGCGTATGCGGCCAAGGCTTCACGCGTGCCCGCTTGGCCCAGGCGTTCCATTGGGCTTCCATCTGCCGAACTCGCTGCGGCTGTTCGTCGGCCAGATCGTTCAACTCCGTGCGATCGGCCAGCATGTCGTAGAGCTCCCACTTCGCATACGGACCGCGGCAGACAAGCTTCCATCGCTCCTGGCGAACGGCCCGATGTCCGATGTGCTCGAAGAAGAGTGGGCCCTCGCGTTCGATCTCTTCTCCATCAAAAGCCGGCACAAGACTCTGGCCTTCGAGCGGCTGGATCGCTCGCCCTGCAAACTTCTTTGGATAGCTGGCACCCGAGACATCCACGGCGGTCGCCATTAGGTCGATCAGATGTGCCCGATCGTGAACCAGTGTGTTGTTTCGCTTGGCGTCGATCTTGGCCGGCCAATGTACGATCAGCGGTGACGCCAGCCCGCCTTCAAACTGTAAGGTCTTGTACTTGCGAAACGGCGTGTTCGAAAGATTCGCCCAACCAATCCCGTAACTAGAAAACGTCTCAGCGCCACCAGGCATAACATTCTCAAGATTGCCGTACTTCGCCTCCGGACGACCTGCTGACACCTTTCGTGGGGCGATGATTTCAGAACAACCACCGTTGTCGGCCAAAAACAGCAGCAGTGTGTTATCGAGCTGACCGGCTTCGCGTAGTGCTTCGAGAATCCGCCCGATGCCTTGATCCATGCGATCGATCTGCGCCGCGTAAACCGACATGCGTTCGATCTGCCACTCGCGATTCGGCGCGTCTTCCCAGGCGGGCACACGATGATCACGCGGACTCAGCTTCCAACGCTCTTCCACCAACCCGCGATCGATCATCCGCCGATGACGTTGTTTGCGTAACTCGTCCCAGCCCTGGGCGTAGATTGTTCGATAACGAGCAATGTCTTCTTCCAAAGCATGTAGCGGCCAGTGGGGCGCCGTGTAGGCAACATAAAGAAACAACGGTTGCTTCGCCGCGGCCGCTTGGCGGGCATACTTGGCCGCTTCGTCACTGATCGCATCGGTGTAGTAGAAATCATCGCCAGCGGTGGCCGGTTCGTTACCGCGAACGAGTCCGTGGGGGTCGAAGTAATTGCCTCCGCCGGGCAACGTCCCAAAGTACTTTTGAAAACCTCGCTGCATCGGCCACGAGTCTCGATTGGCAGCCGGATCCTTGGGATTATCGAAAGGAGTGAGATGCCACTTCCCGGTCCCGGCGGTGAAGTAGCCAGCAGCCCCCAGCACTTCGGCCATGGTCACGCAATCGCGATTCAATTGACCGCGATAGCCCAACAGATTCTGGTCGCGGACCATGTTGCCCATGCCAGTCTGATGCGGATAAAGCCCCGTCAACAAACTGGCCCTCGTCGGACAACAACGGCCCGTGTTGTAAAAGTGAGTGAATCTCAATCCGCCGCCTGCAAGCCGGTCGAGGTTCGGCGTCTTGATCTCCCCACCGTAGCAGCCGATGTCGGAAAAGCCCATATCGTCGGCCATGATGATGACGATGTTGGGCTGGTTTGCCGGCGGCTGGCCAGCCTCCTCGGCGACTGCGGCGGCACAAAATGTCAGCAGCAACAGGCTGGCGAGAACGCCTGGGTGGGCGAGAACAGGCAAATAAAAATGGGGCTGTTTCATGGGAGCTACTTCTTGGTAATCGTTCCTTCGCGTCATGATTCGTCTTAAGCCGACAACAGCATAACAAACAAAACGATCAGCGTTCACAGCCTATTCGCCCCACAGCGAATGGATGCCGCGTTTGATCGCGCCCTCCAGACCGACAGCATAGGGCAAGCGAACGTCTTCGTGCGTTGTGGCGTAGTGCATACGGTGGGCATCGCGGCAGAATCGACTGGCCTGAGCCGGGTGCTTAATCGACAACGCCAAAGCACGGTCCGTCAGCAGATACGAGCTGTAGTGCTTTTCCTTCGGCTTGGCCACATCGTTCGTGTAGCCGAAGACCATTGTACGGTCGAAAGGCGCGACCGCGTCGATCCACAACTCGTACTCCGTGAACGGCTCCCCACCGGTCGTTACCAAACACCACTCGCGACCGAACATTAACGCGTTGATCTCCATCTCCAAGCCGGGCGGATTATTCGGATCGATCTTCTTCGGCAGCTGGAGTTGCGACTGCAACATGGCAACGTCCCCTGGATTGGCCTCCTCCAACCGTGCCATCTGCAAAGCCCATTCTTTCAACGTCGGCGTTCTCAGCGGCAAAAGTATCTTCTTGGTCCGGGTGGTGAATGATCTTGCTTTGATTTCAGTACTCTTATCGAGTGCGACGAGCACCGCGTCGCCCAACTTATTTCCTTCGCGCGCGGCGTTGTCGTACCAGCCGCTTTTGACTCCGTAAACCGGGCGGGCATTGGCGTTGCCGGCGCATCCATTGGCGAACATCGCAACCACGCCGTCGCCGAGCTGCTTCTCAATCCTCGCCACGGCGTAGCCTGGAAAGTCAGCGCTCAGCCCGCCAGGCGCATCCATCGTCAGCACCGGATGAGCCGGGTGTTCGAACAACACAGCAATCTTGCGGCCGTCGGCCGCGCGGGCTTCGAGTACATTGACCCAGGGAACGACGTCCTGAGTGAATGCCTTGCCATACCGGTTGTGTCCAATCGCAGCGGGAGCGCGGCCGCTGTGCAGGGTGACGGGCACGAGCTGCTCCACCGCCTCTTTCGCCGCCGCAAAGATCTGTTCGCCAACGGCCCTGCGCCATTTTGAGTTGTGCTGGCGATGGCCGTCCGCATGGGTATGCGAGCAGTTCACCAGCACTAGCGTGCAACCGAGTTCGGAGCGAATCTTCTCGCGGACCTCTTCGAACCAGGGGCGGAGCAAGTCGACACAAACGATGGCGGCACGATGCTGACCGTCATCCAGGACGAGCACTCGGGCGAAGAGCGGGTCGTGCACCTTGGCCCCGGCGAGCAACTCGGGAAATGAGATATCCCGACGGCTCGCCCCTGCCTTCAAGACCGCCGCCGCCCAAACCGGCTGCGACACCAGGGCAAACGAGGGAAACACCGGCGTGACCAAGAGAAGCAGGCAGGTACGTATGAACATAGAACAGCTCCGCTTCGACAAAAAAACCCGACTGGTGGGTACCAATCGGGGTTTCAGGGGTCGTTTCGGGCGAACCGATTCGCCCTCAAAGTCGGGGTGACAGGACGCCAGTTGAACTATTCTTCGCTGGGATTGCAGATTGGTTGAATGATGTTGCATCAATTGCAGAGAAGCTGTCTGGCGTCGCATTCCGGCGTTAGCGAAAGGCTAATCTGTGACAAAGTCGAAGCAAGCCAATACCTAGGACTGCGAGGCCAGACCACAAACGCGTTGCTCTCTTCTTGCGACAGTAATATTCAGTTTTCAAGGATGCACGTCGTCCAGTAGGCGGATTAAGTCGGCGCTGACCTAGATAGCGATGGTCAGTCCTTGAACCTCCCCACGGCTGATAGACAGTGAATCACCTTACGTCAATGATTGTATGACGAAAGGACGATTCATGAAAAGGAAACGCCGAAAGTTCAGTCGCGAACACAAGTTGGCCGCGGTCCGCAGGGTCGTCGAGCAGGGTCTGTCGCCGAGCGAGGTCGTCCGAGACCTGAACATCCAAGGTTCGCTGATTCGCACCTAGCGCTGAGCTGCGCATACGTTGCCAATAAGGTCAGCCGGCGCCTAGACGCCGACGCCAACCATGCAAGCCCAGGGCACAGAGCCCAACGATGGCCATGGCATAGGTTGACGGTTCGGGAACCGCTCCGATCACGACCAGATCGAATTGAACCAACGGCGAGCCCAGGGAACGACTTACCTCTTTCTCAGATAGCAACGAATTCAAGCTGGCCAAGTTCAGCCCTGGCGGCAAGACAAAGCCGACACTTGCCGGCACAGATATCGGACTCAAGCCGGTTTCTGAGAGTTCAAATGGCAGGCTTGTTATCAGGCCACCAAGAATCGACAAGTGGTTCGCCTCGACAAATGAATTCGTCGAACTCTTTAGCGAGTAGCCGATGATCGTACTTGCATTGGGGTCGAGAATCACTTCTCCGGTACTCGGATCGTAGATCAGATCGGGAATGTTGGGATCGCCATCCTCGGCCGGTGATAAGCTCGAGAAAATCAAATCATCCGATGATACCGCCGGTAAGAAAGCCGCGGTGACCGTTCGACTTCCCATGACCAAGATCAGCGCAGCCGCACAAAGATTCGATACACGCAACATGAAGGTGTCCTCTTAGGAAATCTTTCCAATGCAAATTCAAGAAAACGTCACACGCTCGTCCAGCAATGTTGGAGCGACAGTAAAGCGGACGGGCAGTTTCTTTCCACAACTCGTTCACGTGGACGGTTTCAAGGGCAAAGCGTATGCCAATCTACCGGTGCAGAGGCCACTGCAACGACAGAACTCATGACGTGCAAAGGCGTTATCACACCTGAAAAGAATTATGTGTCGAGTCGGATACGTAACGATGCCACGCTCACCTGTCCGTAACCGGACAGAAGCGTCGACCACTTTGCGGAAAACTGTCCGGAATCAGACGGTCGCACTTCACGGCCACCATTCGCGTTGTCGGTGAGGTGTCCGAATTCGGACAGATAACGAGAAAGCAACCAAGTTCCGAGTGGACAGATTCCCACGCCACGATATCGTGCATCGGTGTTTGCTTATGTTTTGCGGAGCCCGACACGATCGCGCGGCCCAACAGAGGAAACCGCGTCCGGCGCCCCCTGCCGAACGACAGCGCAAATGCATGTGCGGTAACGGCATGCGGCTTCAGCTTGCGAGAAGACAATTCGGCCGCTGCGAACGGCCGCTGGCACCCCGCTAAATTGGGGGGAGGCCTGGGATCCTCTAAGGCTATTGTTGCATCTGAGGGGGGCAGGCCGTTACAATCTCAACCAAGAGGGTAGGCTATTCTCCGCGGGGCGATCTCCAGCGGGCATTCCCAGGCGTCTCTTGAGCGACTCCGATTCGCCTCGCTAGCGGAACGGCTGAATCAACCTGAACAACTCGGGCAGAGTTATCGCGTCTTCTATTTGCGGAGCAGCAACGATGAAATGGCGATCAAAGGAGCAAGGCAAGCGTAGGCGGAATCGAGACCAGATATCTCGTTTCATGCCTCAAATGGAAACGCTGGAGAGCCGGCATCTGCTTGCGGCGGATACCACTTTCGCGACGGTTTTTGGTGAAATTAGCTCGACCGAAGTCGCGGACAGCCCTACCGATCTCGAACTCCTCAGCGTATCGAGCAATGTCCTGGCCGCGGCGGCAGCTCCGGTCGCCATGGCGCCACAGGGATCATTGATCTATGAGTCGGTTAACAACGATTCCATTGCCACGGCGGGAGAGATTGATACCTTTACCATCGACCTCGATGCCGGGCAAACGCTGACGGTGGTCGCTGAAGCAGGTATCGGGTTGACACCTGAGATTCAATTGTTCGATCCGTCCAGTGTCTCACTCGGTACTGACACGGCGGCCGCACCTGGGGAATTTGCCGTTTTGCAATCGCTACCTGCGGCCAGCTCGGGGACCTATACGGTCACCGTAACGGGCAGCGGTGGAACCTTAGGTAGCTACGGACTGGATCTGATTCTCAATGCAGCAGTTGAAGGCGAGTCCCATAGCGGCGCGACCAATAACGACTTCGCCACCGCACAAGACATTGACTCGAGCTTCATCGCACTGCCCGGCGGGAGTGGGCAGCGTGGGGCAGTCACCGGAAACCTGAATATCGGCGGCTCACTCGCAGGGCCGGTGGACGCCGTTGGAACACCACTTTCCTTTGGATTCGCGGAAGATGGGTCTTTCTCCGGGCCGTCGATCGGAATCAAGCGTGGCGGCGTGGAGTTTGTTAATCACGGAACGGTCTTGGCCGGGTACACCGTGGGCTATAACGGCCAGACGTTTACCAATCAGTTGCCTAGTTCAAGCAGCACGTCGTTTCCCGTTTCGATGGTTGATCACAGTGTCGGATCGGATCACACTTTTGTCATAAGTGGAAATATCCAAGCCGGAATTGGCTTTGAGCGGATCGTGCAATGGTCGGATGGAGATGGATTTGCTCACGTCACAACGACGATTAATAACGAGTCCGGTGCCACGCTAGCCAACCTCGCGTTGCTTGAGAATGTCGACCCTGATCCGGGCGGAACATATACAACTACGAATGACGTCACTCTCAGCGGACAGTTGGCGGTGGCGTCTGGTGCCGCTGGCGCGATAGGTTTGGGGGCCACCGATCCCGGTGCCGTGGTGTCGATTGAAGGTTTTACCGTAAACGATCCATTCGCGATTATTGGTTCACCGGTGGATCCTGAAAGCGGCTCCGCGGACGAAGCCATTAACCTGGCGTTCGATCTAGGTAGCCTGCCCAGCGGTAGTAGTGTAAGCCGGACGTTCCAGATCGTCTTGGGTGACAACCAGGCCGCGGTGGAATCAGAGTTCGCCGCGATTGGGGCGCCGCCGACGTTTTCGCCGAGCGGTGATGTCCAAGACTGGTACCGTTTCACCTTAGCGGATGGCGAATCGGCCAGCGCGACGCTGACGAATCTTAGCGGAAGTCTAGGCACTCTGGATCTGTATGCCAGTGATGGGACGACGCTGCTTACGCAGGGAATATCGGCCACCAGCGCTGCACTGTCGATCAACAACTTCGTCGACAACACGACCGACGGTAGCGCCGACACGTACTATCTAAGGGTCGAAGGTGCCACCTCCAACTATAGCCTGGTCGTTACCCGACAGATCGATTTCGATACCGAGGTAAACGACGGCATCGACACCGGGCAGGCACTCGGCACCAGCGGTACCGCCCTAGGGTTTGTGCGAGCGGGAGCCGCTTTCGTCGCGGACGGAGTCGCGGATCTGCCGCCCGTCGAACCGCCGGTCGATGCGACGAGAGAGCACGAAGCATCACGATTGATTGTAGGTTTATCCGGAGAAAGCAATGCCGGCCTTCAGGTGGCCCGGATGGCGAGCATGTCGGCGACGATCGTCAAGACGTTTTCCACAATCAATGCGGCGGTCGTCGAGTTGGGCACCGCGTACGAGGACATCGATGACGCGATCAGCGCCTTCGAATCGCAATCATGGGTTCGATACGCCGAGCCCGACTACGTGTTGCACACGACAGAGACCATTCCTGACGACCCTCAATTCTCCAGTCTTTGGGGCATGCACAACACGGGCCAGACCGGTGGGACAATAGATGCCGACATTGATGCACCGGAGGCGTGGGACCGATTCACCGGCTCGTCGACGGTTGTCATTGCCAGTATCGATACGGGTGTGGACTACAACCACGTCGACCTTGCCGCGAACATGTGGGTTAATCCTGGAGAAATTGCCGGCGATGGCATTGACAACGATGGGAATGGTTTCATCGATGATATTCACGGGATTGACACGCTCAACAGTGATTCAGATCCCTACGATGACAATCGCCATGGCACCCACACATCCGGAACGTTTGGTGGCGACGGGAACAACGGAATTGGCGTGGCGGGCGTCAATTGGGATGTGCAGATCATGGCACTCAAGTTTCTCGGCGCTGGTGGATCCGGCTCCACCTCCGACGCCGTTGAAGCCATCGAGTACATGACGATGATGAAGCGAGACTACGGCATCAACATTGTCGCCAGCAACAACAGTTGGGGGGGCGGTAGCTACTCCACGGCCTTGATCGATGCCATTCAGGCGAGCAACGACGAAGGTATCATGTTCGTGGCCTCGGCGGGTAATTCGAGTAGGAATACGGATTCGTCGCCGAGTTATCCGGCGAGCTATAACCTGGACGGAATCATTTCGGTCGCCGCAACCGATCACAACGACGCCAAAGCCAGTTTTTCAAATTACGGTGCTGTATCCGTCGACTTGGGAGCCCCCGGCGTCAACACGTTAAGCACCACGCCGGGTAACACGTACACCTCGCTCGACGGAACATCCATGGCAGCGCCGCACGTGGCGGGTGCGGTGGCGATGTTGAGCGCAGCAAATCCATCAGCGAGCCTGGCAGAGATCAAGGACGCCATTCTTACATCGTCGGATCCGGTTCCGGCTCTCGCCGGAATCACAGTCAGCGGCGGGCGCCTGAATCTCTACAACGCACTGGAAACCATCCGAGATGCCGGCGACTATTACCAGTTCGAGGTGAACAGTGGCGACCTACTTACCTTAGAAACGTTCACGCCGGCAAACGGGCCCGGCGAACCGGTCAATATCCTCGACCCGTATGTCGAGCTTTACGATGAGAGCGGCACGCTAGTAGGTAGTGACGACAACAACGCCGCGGACGGTCGTAATGCGCTCTTGAATTATACCGCCGGAACAACGGGCATTTACACGGCACGCGTCTTGGGCACCAGCGATACGGCGGGCGAGTACGTCCTGAGTGTCGGCGGGGCCACCGGAGGCTTGTCCCCGTTCGGCGTCTCCGACAGTGATCTGGCCGACGGAGCGTCCCTGGTAACCGCCCCTACACAGCTAACGCTCACGTTCAACGACCCCTTGCTGCTGCCAACGTTGACGGCGGCGGATTTGCAGGTCAACGCCACCCCAGCCACCGGGGTCCAGGTCGTTAATAGTCAGACAGTCACTTTCGATCTTCCTGTTGGAGCGATTGTCGACGGGCACAATGTCGCCACGCTCGGCGCCGGCGTGGTAACGGACATTCAGAACACCCCCAATACCGCGTTAGCCCTGAACTTTACCATTGACGTCACTGGCTCGCGAATTATTGGTAGCTCGATCATCGAAGGCGAGACGCTCCCGACGAGCAACTTTACCTACACGGCGACCTTCGATGAAGAGATCGATGCGACCAATCTGGGACCCGAGGATGTGCTGCTGACGGGCTTGGTTAACGGCTCGTTTGAGGCAAGTAGCGTGAGCTTTGATGCGCCCAGCAGGACGCTAACAGTTGAATTCGGCGATCTCCCGGAAGACAGCTACACGCTGACGCTCATCAGCGGAGACGGCGCTTTCGAAGATCTGGTGGGCAACGATCTGGACGGCGAGGCTCATCCTTTCACTACCGTGCCCACCGGCGACGGTGTGGCGGGTGGGAATTTCGTCGTCAACTTCGCTACCGACATTGTTACCAACAATTATCCCACACCACTTGAGCCCCTTGCGCCGCTCGGTTCGCTGATCTACGAT
>Ga0180431_10006790_pt1 | contig 13511 bp, 6 predicted proteins | sample SS_ome_11_FD_132459 | JGI IMG/M metagenome (GOLD analysis project Ga0180431, IMG submission 132459) | Hypersaline lake sediment archaeal communities from the Salton Sea, California, USA - SS_1_MS_1 metaG | ecosystem: Environmental > Aquatic > Non-marine Saline and Alkaline > Hypersaline >... | reverse complement strand
GCGCGGCTTCGGCAAGTGCGCCGTTGAGTTGGAGAACGCGCCCATGCAGTTTTTCCACGAGACCTTCGACGGCCACCACGGCAGCGGCTTCGCCGTGAGCGCGCAGGGCAAGTGCCGTCTGATAGTCCACGTCTCGGATCCCATCGAGCTGCACGCTGTGAGCGTCTCGTTCTTCGGTGTGGAGGACCTGGGTGGCGTCGACTGGACGCTGTCCGAGCTCGATGACAAGGGCGAGGTAAAGCGGACCATTCTGACCCACCGGACCACGCTCATCAAGAAGCCCGACGTCGTCGCGCTCGAGCGGCCGGTTCGGCTGAAGGACTTCGCGTTGGAGTTCACGAAGCTGCTCGAGGACCTGACGCCCGCGCCGAAAGGGCGGATGGCCTACCGGATCGGTGAGATCAATCTGCTCGTGCCGGAGGGCCCCATCATCTACGTCGCCACGCCGTGCGAAAAGTGGCTGTTCGATTCGGGATACTTTCCCTTCGAGGCAGGGCTGGGCCGGAAGATCGAGTGGACGGGCTGGATCATCAACGCCGACGGCACGCGCGAACGCACGGTCGAGGGCGTGCGGTTCTCGTCGAGCGATCCGAAGGTGGCCGCCATGGACGGCGCGGTGATGAAGACACTGAAGCCGGGCGAGACCGTCATCCGCGCGGTGCATCCGCTTGGCCTGACGCACGAGGTGCCGGTGAAGGTCTGTGCCGCCGGGCAAGGCGGGATTGACCTCGACGCGATCCGAATCACGCGATTGGTCCTCAATGAGAAGACCGGTGAGTGGGAGATCCTGTCGCGCCGCGGTCAGAAACAGGTGCCCATCCGCGGCGACAAGGTGCGCTACCGCGCCGAGGTCGTCAACCTCGGCCAGGACCCGGCACGAGGCATCACGGCGACCTGGGCCGTGGACGGCAAGCAGGTCGAGACCGACCGCCTCGCCGTGCTGAAGCCCGCCGGCCGGCTCGTCGGCAGCGGTGAGTTCCTCACGCCGGAGCGCATTGACGAGAAACTCGTGCTTGAGAACGTGGCCACGTTTGATCTGGACACCGTGTGGCGGGAGGAACGTCAGCACATCGGGCTGAGCGTCAGCGCGCAGACCGGCAAGGGCGAGCGCGGCGAGCTCAACCCGGACAACAACACGATGACGATCGCCTCCGACGCGCTCTGCTTCACCTATTTCACCACCGAGCTTGGTTATCACCGCTTCACGAACGCGCAGCAGGAGGGGCTCAAGGCGGGGGGTGTGACCGAGGAAACCAAGAAGCGGGTCGCCGGCTGGGGAAAGCGGGCGAAGTTCTGGATCGAGGACGTCAACCTTCTGTCCTCCTCGATTTACGATTATATCTACCGGACCTGCCGTGCGTGGGACGAGCAGTGCGCGATCAGCCGGTTCCCGCTGACGCCGAATGGCATCACGACCCGGTTCCGCCCGAAGGTCGTCGTCATCCGCGACCCGGACAGCGCCTGGCGCGCGTGGGGCGAGGGCGGCGGCCGCGCCGCATGGCACGACGAGGAAACGGACGTCACCTGGGGGTGGATGGCGGATCGAACGTTCGGGTGGACGGGCATGGACGCCGCCAGCCTGCGCACAAACTACACGCAGTGCGGGGTGCTGTTTTTCGATCCGCCCATGATGCACGAGGCAAGCCACGCCCACGGCCTCGTGGACCTGTACATTTGTCCCATGAAGAACAACGAGGTCATGTGGCGCGACGCCGACGGCAAGCGTCTGTGGCCGGAAGACAGGTCCGGCGTGTGCAACATGAGGCGGCGCTGGACGCGCGTCGGCTTCGTGCTTGACAAGGCGGCCATGATGGACGGCGGCTACACGAACGGCTACGCGGAGCATTCGGCCTACACCATGGAGCGGATGGCCACGAGGCGGGGCCGCTTCATTCCGTGCAACAACTGCTCGGGCAACGTCTCGTTCGGGGATTCCTTCAACGAGGTCGCCGTCTCGAACATCCTCGAGCTGTGGACGGTGGACGGCCGGCCCGTCGTCGGCGCAAAGATCGAGCTCTCCAAGCGTGAGGACAAGACCGGGTTCGTGGACGAGAAACCCGAGGTGGTCGGCACCACCGACGAGAAGGGCCAGTTCAACCTCGGCAATAATCCCGTGGACTGGCCGGCCAACACGGCGCCGTATTCGCTCGACGCGCCGTTCGCCGCCGCCTACTACCAGCTCCACCACCGCGGCGCGACCGGCAGCGACCATGCCGCGATTCGCATCACGACCGCGGACGGCAAGCGCTTCTACAAGCTGCTCAACTCCTTCGACCTCAACCTTGCGTACTGGTACAAGTACGGGTACGAGCCGTACGGCTGGCCCATCTCCACGCCGAGGCCGTACAGCTCCGTGGTCATCGCGTTCACCATTGACCCGTCGCTTTCCGAGAAGGAAGCGGCCGGGATGGAGCACTCCGGCGAGGTCCCCACCTTCGGCATCGAGCCGCCGTGGGAGGGCAAGTACCGCCCGGAGTACGAAACGATCAGACGCTGGCGGCAGCGCCGCGACGGGTCCGGAGGCGCGGGGTCCGCGAGGAACTAGTGCTTACTTGCGCTAATTCTCGTTACGGTTCTATCGCGCCTTCAGCGCTTCGGCGGGCGGCTACCTTCGGTAGCTCGGGGCGACCCGCCCTACAACGCTGCCGCCTTCTGCAGGCAAACACTAGAAGGCAACTGAGCGCGGCCCGCGCCCGTCGGCTTGGACTTGGCGCGCTGGCGTATGGCTGTGGCCGGGACCTGCACGACGACAGGCAGGTGTGTGGCGCCGGCGGCCTTCGGACGCCTGCCAGGCCCCGGTTCGATGGTGTGCCGCGCGGCCTGCAGCGTCACGTACTGACGGGGTCTCATTGACATGGGACGCGCCTTCCCAATAGTAATGCAGAGGAGAAGGCACGTGCCGGCTGTTCCGGCCGCGGGGCTATCGGCATCATGAAGTGGTTTGGGCTGTAAGGAGTCGCAGCAGTGACAATGATCCACGGCCTTCGATGCGAGCACGCTGTCAACCCGCTGGGAGTCGAGGCGCCCGCGCCCAGGCTGAGCTGGCGCATGGAGTCGGACAGGCGCGGCGCGCGCCAGACGGCCTATCGAGTGTGCGTCGCGTCAACGGCGGAACGGCTTGCCGAGGGAACGGCCGACCTGTGGGATTCCGGGCGCGTCGAGTCCGATGCCTCCGTGCTTGTTCCGTATGCAGGGGCGACGCTGCGTTCTCGTCAGGATTGCTGGTGGCGGGTCCACGTCTGGGACGAGGCGGACCAGGGGTCCGTGTCGGAACCGGCCTACTGGAAGATGGGCCTGCTTCGTGCGGCCGACTGGAAAGCGCAGTGGATCGCGGCGGGTACTTTGGGACGAAACGAGCCCGTGCCGGCAGCGCCGCTGTTTCGCACAAGCTTTCGCCTGAAACGGAAGGTGGCCTCGGCGTGGGCCTATGTCTGCGGGCTCGGGTTCCACGAGTTCTATCTCAACGGCCGCAAGGTCGGCGATGCCGTCCTGCATCCGGCGTTCACGAAGTACGACGCACGCGCCTTGTACACGGTCCATGACGTAACGGAGTACCTGGCGCAGGGCGAGAACGCCGCCGGGATGATTGTCGGCACCGGATGGTACAACCACCATACGTGGGTCTCGTGGCACCTTGATGCGGCGCCGTGGCGCGACGTGCCGAAGGCGCTCGTGCAGCTCGAGATACTGTTCGATGACGGCACGCGGACGATCGTGCTGAGCGACGCGTCGTGGCTCTGCTCGACGGGTCCGATCCTTTTCGACTGCCTGCGCAGCGGCGAGATCTACGATGCGCGCGAGGAGAAAGATCGCTGGTGCGAGGCGGGCTATGAGCCGGTTGGCTGGCGTCCAGTCCGCATCGCCCGTCCTCCGGGCGGTGTGCTCCGTTCGCAGATCATGCCGGCGTGCCGCGTCACGGAAACGCTCCGGCCTGCGTCCGTCAAGCACGTGAAACCGGGCGTGTGGGTGTACGACATGGGCTGGAACATCGCCGGTTGGCCTCGGCTGACCGTGAGCGGTCCTGCCGGCACGACGGTGCGGATGTGCTGCTCGGAGCGGCTCGGGCCGGACGGGGACGTGGACCAGTCCGTCAACTGGGTGCCGAAGATGATCAAGACGGAGTTTTTTCAGACGGACACGTACATCCTGAAGGGCGCCGGCGTCGAGACGTACGAGCCGCGCTTCACGTATCACGGCTTCCAGTACGTCCGGGTGACGGGCCTGCCGGGCGAGGCCACGACGGACATGCTCGAAGGTCGTGTCGTGCACACGGATCTCGAGCGTGTCGGCTCCTTCGAGTGCTCCAATGATCTGCTGAACGGCATCCAGCAAGCGGCCGTTGCCGCGACGGTGGGCAACTACCACGGCATGCCGACCGACTGTCCGCATCGCGAGAAGGGCGGCTGGACGGGCGACGCGCACCTTTCGGCCGAACAGGTGCTGTTCAATTTCGAGCCGTCGGCCGCGTACACCAAGTGGCTCGACGACTTTTCGGACTGCCAGCGCCCTTCCGGCGCGGTGCCGGGCATCGTCCCGACGGCCTGCTGGGGGTATAACTCGGCGGCCGGGCCCGCGTGGGACAGCGCGTACATCCTCATCCCCTGGTACCTCTACGTGTACCGGGGCGACCTCGGCATACTGCGCCGCCATTATGAGGGCATGAAGCGGTATATCGAGTTTCTTGGCACGATGGCGACGGACCACAGCATCCACTTCGGCCTCGGCGATTGGTGCCCACCTACGGGCGGACCGGAAGGTCACAAGGCCCCCATCGGACTGACCAGTACGGCCTACTACTACTCGGACGTGTGCATTCTTGCGGAAGTCGCCTCGATCCTCGACAAGAAGAGCGACGCGCGGCGGTTCCGTGCGTTGGCGGCCCGGATCAAAGCCGCCGCCAGAAAGCGCTACTACGATAAGAAGACGGGCCGGCTTGCGGGACACAGCCAGACGCCGATCGCGTGTTTCCTTTACCAGGGCTTGACGGAACCTGGTGATAAGGAAACGTTCCTGGCCATGCTTCTCGACGAGATCGCGGCCCACGGCGACCACATTGACTGCGGGATCCTGGGCACGAAGTACGTCATGAACGTGTTGACGGAGCTGGGCCGGGCCGACGTCGCGTACCGCATTGCCCGCCAGGAGGACTATCCGAGCTGGGGGCACTGGATCAGGAACGGCGCAACGACGCTCTGGGAGACGTGGGACGGCACCACGTCACGGAACCATCACATGTTCAGCGACATCAGCGCGTGGTTCTACAAGGCGCTGGCCGGCATCATTCCCGACCCGGAGCGGCCCGGCTTCAAGCGCGTCATCATCAAGCCGTGGCCTGTGGGAGACCTGACCTATGCGACAGGAGAGACTGAAACGCCGTACGGTCCGCTGCGGAGCGCATGGCGGAAGGATGGTGGCCGGTTCGTGCTGGATGTGACGATACCTCCCAACAGCTCGGCCAGCGTCTCTCTTCCGACGACGAAGCCGGAGAGCGTTCTCGAGAGCGGCATCCCGGTGCAAGAGGCCGAAGGAGTTACTTTCGCAGGGATGGAGGCGGACCGGGCGCTTTACGACATCGGCGCGGGCCGCTATCGGTTCGAATCGGACCTGGAAGAGCCCGCCCCGCACCTCTGATCGAGTTCGCTCCGGCGAGACGACCTTTCGCTCCGGCGAGTCGACCCCTCGCTCCGGCGAGACGGCCCTTCGCGCGGCCTGCACCCCCGCGCGGCGGCGCGAAGGCGCAGCCCGTCCCGCCTCCGTCGGATTTCGGCAAGTCGCCGTTCATGCCGCATTTGCGCCATCCGCTGTCCCCTGCTGTCGCCAATTCCACAGAGACTAGTTGAACTTCTTGCTGGATTGGAGTATTTTTGTCTTATGGGAACTGGGTAATGCTGTCGGATCGGGTTTCGCTGGGGAATTCTGGCTTGCCTGGATGAAATGCCGCTCGAGGCGCTGCCCGGTCAATGCTGCGGCCCCGACCGCTCATGTGATACACTTGTTTGGAGGAGGCCGGCATGTCTGCAGACGGTTTGTCAGACGGTTTCTCAGACGGTTTCTCAGACGACTTCGAGAAGGCGGAGAACCTGATCGCCCGACTCCGGGAATGTTACGCGGCCATCCGCCGCAACGTGGCCACGGTCGTCGTCGGCCAGGAGGACGTCGTCAAGCTCTTGACGACCGGACTGCTCTGCGGCGGTCACATGCTCATGGAAGGCGTGCCCGGCCTGGCCAAGACACTCATGGTCAAGACCCTGTCCGAGACGCTCGGCTGGCACTTCTCGCGCATCCAGTTCACGCCCGACCTGATGCCCGCCGACATCACGGGCACCGAAATTCTGCAGAGCGATGAGGCCGGTGTGCGGCGGGAGCTCGTGTTCCACAGGGGGCCGATTTTCGCCAACCTCATCCTCGCCGACGAGATCAACCGGACCCCGCCGAAGACGCAGGCGGCGCTGCTGGAGGCGATGCAGGAACACGCCCTGACCATCAACGGAAAGACCTACCCGCTGGCTCCGCCCTTCGTCGTCGTGGCGACGCAGAACCCGATCGAACAGGAAGGCACCTACCCGCTCCCGGAGGCCCAGCTCGACCGGTTCATGCTGAGCATCTACCTGGACTATCCAACGGTCAAGCAGGAGCTCGACATCGCAGCCCGCCCATGCGGCATGCAGATCCCGGACATGGAGCCGGTCGCCTCCAGCGACGAGTTCGAGACCTTTGTGAAGGTGCTCGAGCAGGTACCGATCTCGGACCACGTGCTTGAATACGCGGTCTCGCTCACGACGGCGAGCCGCCCTAAAGGGCCACACGCCGACGAGTACATCCGCAACTACGTGGCCTGGGGGGTGAGCCCTCGATGCAGCCAGCATCTGATCACGGCAGCAAAGGCGGCCGCCGTCCTGGAGGGCCGGCCCTCACCGGAGGCGCAGGACGTACGAGACATGACGCCGGCGGTGTTGCGCCACCGCATCCTGCCCAACTACAACGCGCTCGGCGAGGGTCTGAGCGCCAGCGACATCGTCAACCATCTGCTCGAGAAGGTCAGCGAACCGGCCGGCGTAGGTTGAGCCTGGCCCACGCCGACGCGGACGGCCCGGCACGCACACAGGCAGAGGACACACGCGGATGCCCACGTTCGATCATCCCTACCTCGACCTGACGCGGATGGAAATGCTGAAACGCGTCCGCCTCAAGCCCCGGGGCGTGGCCGAGGGAACGTTCGCCGGGCCGCACAAGTCACAGTATCGGGGCACCGCGGTGGAGTTCGCCGATTACCGTGAGTACGTCGAGGGCGACGACGTGCGCCAGGTTGACTGGAAAGTCTACGCTCGGACCGACCGCTACTACCTTCGCCTGTACGAGGCGGAGCGCAACCTGTTGGCGTACCTCGTGCTCGACACCAGCGGTTCGATGGGCTTTGCCGGCGCCGCCCGGATCACGGAGAGAAAGCTGGACTACGCGTGCCGGCTCACTGCTGCGCTGGCCTACCTGGTGGTGAGCGAAGGCGACGAGGTAGGCCTGTCGCTGACGGACGAGCGGCTGCACGAACACATGGCCGCCCGCTCGAACTGGTCACATCTGGGCACGATGATCGCGACCCTCGGCCGGACCAAGGCGAAGGGCCGGACCGACCTGGGCCGCTGCCTGATGGAGGTGTACCGTCGGGTGACGAGGCGCGGCGTGCTCATCGTGCTGAGCGACTTCCTCGATCCTTCCCCGGATGTGTGGAAATCCATGGACCTCTTCCGGCGCTCCAAGTTCGACGTGATGCTGTTTCAGATCGTCCATCCGGAGGAGCTCGAGCTGCCGGACGTGCCGATGGCCCGCTTCCGCGAGACCGAGGGGGGCAGCGGCCATTTCAACACGGAGCCTGAACTCGTGCGCGAGCTGTACCGGAAACGGTTCGCGGCGTTCCTTTCTGAGATTGAGGCCGGAAGCAAGACGCGCGGCTGCGACTGGTATCTGGCGCGGACCGACACCGATCCGTACCTGTTTCTCAAGCACTGCTTCCTGGCCCGGGAGAGTCGGCGGTAGGACACGGGCAACAATGGACCTGGCGAGCCTATGTTCGGCGTGACGAATTCGTGGATCCTCGTTGGGCTGGCGGCCGTGGGGCTGCCGGTGCTGATCCACTTTCTGACGCGCGCCCGGCCGCGCGTGATCCGCTACCCGACGTACCACCTGCTGATTGAGGCGGGGCGTGGCAGGCAAGCGGTCCACCGGCTGCGCACGTGGGTGATCCTGGCGCTGAGGACGCTGGCGGTCATGGCGCTTGTCCTGGCCTTCAGCCGCCCGTTCCTCAAGACGCCCGGAGCGGATATCGAGCCCGGCCAGGCCCGGCGGGTGGTGCTCGTGGTGGATGCTTCCATGAGCATGCGGGCGGTCGCCGGGGGGATTTCCCTCTTCGCCAAGGCGCGGGCCCAGGCGGCCGACCTGCTGCGCAGCCTGGAAGAAGGCAGCTCGGCCGGCGTTGTCTTCATGGGGGCCACGCCCCGTGCCGCGCTGCCGGCGCTGTCGCGCAACCTGGCCGTTCTTCACGAGGAGCTGGCGAGCGCCGAGGCGACGCTCGAGAAGGGCGACCCGATGGCGGCGCTCGCACTGGCGCAAACCATGCTGGACGGCCAGGGCGCCGTGTACGTGTTCAGCGACTTCCAGCGCACGAACTGGGGATCGGTCGCCTTTGACTCGTTCGCAGGCATGACGTTCTTTCTTCGGCCCGTGACCCCGGTGGGAATCGGCAACGTGGGGATCGTCGCCATCGAGAAGTCGCCGGGGGAGCCGATCGAAGGGGAGACGATCGACGTGGCCTGCACCGTGTTCAACGCGACCGCAGACAAGCGCCTCGAAACGGTGCACCTCGACCTCGAAGGGGTCACGCAGAACGCCGACATCGAGCTTCAGCCATACAGCTCCGGCACGGCGACGTTCACCTTCTCGCTGCCGACGGCGGGCTGTTTCCCGGGGCGACTCAGCCTGGCGCCCGACGACCTGAACGATGACAACACGCGCTACTTCAAGGTGCCGGTCCGGCGCGCCCTCGAGACGCTGCTGGTGAGCGATGCCGACCGGGACGATCCCGCGAGCGCAGCGTTCTTCGTCGAGACGGCCCTGTGCCCGTCGGAGTACGCGGACACGGGCATCACGGTGACCCGCCGCCACAGCCAGGAGGTGGACCGGGCCTCGCTGGAGAGAGCGGACGCGTTCTTTATCGTGGCGCCGGCCCGGCTGCGCGGGGACACACTCGAGACCATCTCGCGGCGCGTCCTGGACGGGGCCTACCTCGTGTGCTTCCTCGACGGGCCGACGGCGCCGGCGGTGGTGGGCGGGCTTCGGGGCGCCTCGAGCGGCATGATCTCGCCGCCGTTCCAACTCGAGCGAGCCGTCGCCGCCGAACGCGCCGGGGGCGAGTTCTTCAGCGGCGTCCGGACCGCCGGGGGACCGCTCAAGGTCTTCGACGCCCCCGACCAGGGCGACCTCATGGGGCTCTCGTTCCGGCGGCACTACCTGACCGATGTCGTTCCAACTCGTAAGGAGGAGGTTCTGGCCCGGTTTCCCGACGGATCTGCGGCTCTTTCGCTCTCGCCCGCAGGCAGAGGCGCGGCGATCTTCGTGAACTTCCCGGTGGCGCCCGACGGCAGCGACCTCGTCGGCAACCCGCTGTTTCCGTCGCTGCTGCACGAACTGATGCGGGCGCTGCGGACTTCGGGCGCCGGGGATGCCGACACGCCGGGCACCCGCTGGCATATTGACGTGGCGGCGGGGCAGTCGCCGGAGGGGGACGAGGACGCATGCAACGTCGTGGGCCCCGACGGCCAGGAGATCGAGGCCGTGGTCGTTGCACGCGGCCGGACCGTGCGGCTCGCGCTGCCGCCGGCGTCCGTGCCGGGCCATTACCGTGTCAGCCGCGGCGGGGCGCAGGTCAATGTCGGCATCATCAACGTTGACGCGAAAGAGACCGATACGCGCCAACTGAACATCACCGGGTTGCTCGACGCCGCGAACGTGCCGCGGGCCGGGATGGTCAGCGTCCTCGATACGGAAGGGCAGCTCATCAGCGCCGGCAGGCCAACGAGGCTCTGGCCGCATCTGGCGGCCCTGGCGGCGTTGTGCCTGGGGGCCGAGATGTTGCTGCTGGCCGTGTGGCGCAGGCGGCGCGGTCTCGTCCTGGGCGCGCGGCTGGAAGGGAGGGCGCAGTGACGGATTGGCTCTACCTTCCGCCCTGGGGAATTCGGCTCGTCGCCGTGACCGGCGTGATTCTGGTCGCGCTTGCCGCGGTGCGGGCGTTCCGGGAGCGGGGGGGCGTGCCGCTGCGCCGGCAGGCGGTGGCCCTGGTGCTGCGGTGTCTGGCCATCGGGGCGCTGCTCTGGGTCGCACTGAACCCGACCGCGCTCCGGCCCCGCGAGATCCCGGGCAAACCCAGTCTGGCCCTCCTCGTGGACACGTCGTACAGCATGTCCACTTCCGATGAGCAGGGGGACGGCCGACTCGCGGCGGCCCTTCGCGTTCTGCAGGAGGGCGGAGCGCTCGCCGCCCTGGGGAACGAGTTCACGCTGGACGCCCGCTCGTTCGACACGGAGTCGCGGGCAGCCGACCTTGCCGACCTGACGGCCGCCGCCGCGCAGGGCCGGGCAAGCGATCTCGGGGCCGCCATCTCGAGCGCGGTCGGCGACCTGGCCGAGGGCCCATCGCAGGCCGGGATTCTCCTCGTGAGCGATGGCCGCGTGACCACCGAAGGCGCCCTGGATGCCGCACGTCTGGCGCTGGCGCGCTCGGTGCCGCTCTGGACATGGTGCCTCGGCGGTGAGGTGCCACGCCGGGACCTCTGGCTCGAGGTGCCCAGCAGCGAGGTGCTCGCCTTCGCCGGCACGGAGGTCGAGGTGGCCGCCACGCTGCGCAAGGTCGGATACGAGAGCCGCGGTTTCCGCGTCGAGGTGCTGAAGGACGGCACGGTCGTCGAGAGCCTCGACGTCGTGCCGGGCCCCGGTGACGAGGCGCCGGTCACAGCCACCATCACGGCCCCCGATGCGGGCGAGCACCGCTACGTTTTCCACGTGCTGGAGGACAAGGACGAGGCGGAGAAGGACAACAATGAGCGGTCGGTCTTTCTGCGGGTTGTGGGCGAGAAGGTGCGCGTCCTCCTCGCCGAGGGCCAGCCGCACTGGGACACGAAGTTCCTCGTGCAGTGCCTCAAGCGCAACCCCCGGGTGGACCTGACCGCCCTGTACCGGCTCGGGGCCGACCGCCAGTTCGCCGTGGTGTCCGCCGAGGGCGAGCACCGGCGCGAGAAGGCCGACCTCTTCCCTCGCACGGCAGAGGCGTTCGCCCGGTACGACGTCATCATCATGGGCCGGGGATGCGAGGCATTCTTCGACGACGAGACCGAGGAGCATCTCACCGACTTCGTCGCCCGCCACGGGGGCGGCCTGGTCTTCTGCCGCGGCAAGCCGTACGGCGGACGGTTCCAGCCGCTGGCGAAGCTGGAGCCCGTCGTGTGGGGAACGGGCGTCATGGAAGGCGTGCGGCTCGTGCCCACTGGTGCCGGCCGCGCGAGCCCGGTCTTCGAACTGGCGGCCGTCAGCGAGATCGAGCCGCTCCTCGAGCGGCTGCCGCCCTTTGACCAGGCGATGCACACGGTCGGCGTCAAGCCCCTGGCGGCGGTGCTTGCGCGCGGCGAGCCGCTGAACGCCGGCGGCGACGACGGCCCGGTCGTGATGGCCTACCAGCTTTACGGGCAGGGCCGGGTGGTGACCCTGAACGCCAGCGGCCTGTGGCGATGGGCGTTTCGGGAGAAGGGCTCGGCGGACGAGGAGGTCGTGTACGATCGGCTCTGGGGCGCGTTGCTGCGGTGGCTCCTCTCGAGCAGTGACTTCCTCGCCGGCCACGACGTGGCGCTGCGGAGCGAACGCCGCTTGTACACGGACGAGCAGCAGATGCGGTTCCTCATCCGCACGCGCGGGCTCGACGAGGAAGCGTACCGGTCGCGGCTTTCGATTCGCGGCGGCGAGGTCGTGAGCGAGGTCGAACCGCGGCCGCAGGCCGTCGGCTCGTACATGGCTGAGGCCGGCCCCTTCCCGGCGGGGACGTACGAGATCACGCTGAAGAACAACGTCGGCGAGCCGCCCGAGATGACGATGACCGTCGAGGTCGTGAGCTCCTCGATCGAGAACCGGCTCCTCAGCGCGGACCCGGGGCTGATGCGACAGCTCGCGCAGATCTCCGAAGGCCGGGTTATGACGGCCGCGCAGGTCGGCCGGCTGGGCGACATCGTGCGCCAGTGGCAAGCGAGGCGGGAGCTGGCCGAGCAGAAGATCACGCTGTGGGATCACTGGGCGCTGCTCGCCGCCATGATGCTGGTGCTCGCCGCGGAATGGTTCCGGCGGCGACGGGAGGGGCTGCTATGAGCACGCGCCGAGGCCGCGAAAAGGTGGTGTCGCACCTGCGCAGCCGGTTGACCGGCTTGCTCGGCGCCCAGGTGCTCCTGGCCCTGCTGGCGGTGCTGGGCCTCGTCGCCTTCGCTCTCATCGTGCTCGACGCCGTGATCATCCTGTCCGAGGGCGTGCGGGTTCAGTCCCCGTGGATTCTCGTCGTGTCGGCGGCCCTGGTGCCGGTCGCGGGCGGCCTGTCGCTTCGCCGGCTGCGGGAGGTGCGCGTTGCCCGGCTGGTCGAGCAGAGAAATCCGTCGCTGGGCACGGCGGTGACGAATGCCGTTCAACTCTCGGCCGGGAACGGGGGAACGCCGATCGAGGAGCTGCTCCGCCGGACGGCCGTCTCGTACGGACGTGACAAGGCGCGGGGCGTTGCGGTCTGGCCCGCGGTCCGCGGCCGGGTGTTGGCGCTCGCCGGTGTGGCCGTCGTGACCGTGCTGCTGTGGGCCGTCGGGCCAGTGCTGTATCGCGCCCTGTTCCAGTCGGTCCTGCCGCGCTTCCTCGATCCCCGGGGCGATCACCCGCCGTACAGCCGCGTGCGCATCCAGGTCGAGCCCCGGGACACCGGGACCCTGTACGGCGGCCAGTGCGAGATCCGCGCCGCCGTGACGGGCATGCCGGTTGAGAAGCTGTACTTGGCCGCGGAAGACTCCCGCGGCACCACGAGGTCGGTGATGTTCCGCGCGCCCGACGGCTCGTTTTTCCAGACGCTGACGAACCTGCGCGAGCCGACGCGGTACTACGTGACCGACGGCCGCGCCCGGAGCCACCGGTACCGCATCACCATCCAGAAGACGCCGCGCATCACGCTCGTCGAGGTTCACGCTGAGTACCCGGCGTACACGGGGAAGAAGCCGCTCACCCGGACGCTCAAGGACGCCGACCTGCGCGTCCCGCTGAATACGGCGCTGTCGTTCCGGGTGGCCAGCAACCGGCCACTCGCGTCGGGCACGCTCGAGCTGACGCCGATCCTCGGCGGCGACACGCGCACCATCGGCCTGGAGACGGTCGAGGGCACGGACACAGTCGTCGCGGGCACGTTCGAGGCGAGCGAGGCGATCGCCTTCGCCCTTTCCGTCACCGACGGCG
>Ga0180431_10006789_pt1 | contig 13512 bp, 8 predicted proteins | sample SS_ome_11_FD_132459 | JGI IMG/M metagenome (GOLD analysis project Ga0180431, IMG submission 132459) | Hypersaline lake sediment archaeal communities from the Salton Sea, California, USA - SS_1_MS_1 metaG | ecosystem: Environmental > Aquatic > Non-marine Saline and Alkaline > Hypersaline >... | reverse complement strand
CGCCGCGGGGCCACGAACAGCTCAATCGAGTCTCCTTCCCATAGGCGGTCCTCAGCGGCGTGCTCGACGTGGCGGTCGTCCTCGACCTCGACCAGGACCAGAAGCCCCCGCCGGTTCCATCCGAGGCGGAATCGTGCGTCGAAGTCGTCGGGCGCGAGGATCTGGCCGTCCTCGTCGGCCAAGACCTCCACCCGAAATCCCCGGTCGCCCCAATCCGCGTCATCGCCGTCGATGGCGATGTTCGCCATCCGTGGCACATCGAACGCCGGCGGGTCCTGCCCCGCCGCCGTCGTGCTGAGAGAAAGGACGAACACGCACGCAGCCATAGTAAATCTTGCCATCTCTCTCGATCCTTTCACCGTTCTCAACGCCGTTGCCTGACAGCGATCATGTTCCCGATCGAATTGTACTTCTCATACAGCGCCAACTTATGCCGGAGGATTCTGGCAAGCCAGTGCTTCACCGGCGTCTGGGGCCCGAGCTCCTCCATGGCCGCATGATCACCTTCAAGCCAGCGTGTCAGCGAGTCCTTGAAGGCGCTGTACCATTTCCGGCTAGACGCGAAATCCGGATACGTGTCTTCACATTGAAGGATCGCACCCATACTGTCGGGGCCGCTTTCCTTACCGATGCTGCCGATCGTGAAGATAGTTCTCTCGAGATACCGGTACACCTTCGGGGCGCACAGCCAAGTGCTCTCGATAGCTTCGAGGATCGATTCGCCGTTCGGCACGCCCATCCTTATTCTGCCGGCCAGGTCTTGCATCTCCGGCAGGTTCGTCTCCGCGAAGTACGGGTCGCCGAAGGGTGGGTTGCCATATGAGCCGTATTCCGCTTCGTCCCCGCGCGGATCGCCGAGGTAGACGTCCAGCATGAACCGGTCCCGCTTGTCGTCCGTCCAGACCAACGTTTTGATCCACCATCGGAGCCGGTGCAGCAGTCTATCGACGGCGAGCAGCTTCTGTTCTGAAGGCGCGCCGAGCGTACGGTAAACGGCCTCGATGATCGCGGGCCAGTCCTTGCCAAGACTGTCTCGCATGGCCAACTCGGCCATGGCGATCTCGAGCGGCGCATTCTTGCGCCACGCATCAAGGCAGTACACGTAGTATGACATCAGGACCTTGCGTTCGGGTTCGGCGGTGTAGCAGCCGTAGACGAAGTCGGGACACTGCTCGTTTCTGATGGCCTCGCAGATCTGAAGCACCGGCCGGGGAAACGTGTAGTGGCCGCACGTGGGCAGGTGCATGATCATTCGGTCTATGATCTCAACTGCCCAGCGCGGCACAGCCCCCAGGGCCATCTCTTCGTCGAATATCGCCCGCAGTTCCGCCGACGACCGAAGGTCCTCGCCATGATCCTTACTTTTGTCCCAGCCGGCGTCATAGGGGGTACAGACCCAGCACCGGCTGGTGACGCTTGCCTCATAGGCTTCCTTCGACCATGCTGATCCGTTGGTCATGACTTCAATCTCCGTTGCTCGTCATCTCGAGCGGCTCCGACACTCATACAGCGTTGGCCCGGGTCTGGTAGATCAAGGCAACCATCCGCGCTGACCCCAATAGCGATCACACGGGCGTGCGTTCGCAGGCAGTATACCCTAACATATACCGAACTACAAGCGAGGAAGGACGCTGCTTGAGATTCCCGAAGATTCCTCATAACGTTTTTTTAAATCAGCACTTAGCCAGGACTCGCTCGGCCAGCAGGCGACGACGCCGGTCGATGGGGTCGTCCCTTGAGGGGCGCCGGAGGAATCGCTCGCACGTTGGCGCGGCATAGCGCATCTCCCTGAGGGCCGACGGCAGCTCGATTTCGCTCAAGGCCAGCAGCGTGTAGTAAAAGGGAAACCGGCGCCATCTGCCGCCGCCCTGACGGTGTGACTTCAGGGTCTTCATGCCGGCCGTCAGCAGGCGTTCGGGGCCGACGGTTTCAAGTCCGCCGGCTGCCAGATGACGCCATAAAGCCACGCTGCATCTTCCGCAGCAGTAGATCCCGGACGCAAGCTCCCTCGCCTTGCGCAACCGACTCATCATTCCGGCGCTTGCGCGGCCCAGGGCCTGGCGCACGCCGGCAAGGGACACGTCCAACAGGATGAGCGCCCGGCAGGCCTCTTCGCCGAGGATGTGGGCCGTTCCCGCGCGCGTCCGAATCGTCTCCCCGGAGAAAAGCCTGGCGCCCCGTTTGAAGTCAGTCTCGGTGGGCGCGAACATGTCGGCGTACGAGCCCGGCTTGCCCTGCCGACCGGCGATCCATTTTGCGGCCTGCTCTCTGGCGGACTTCGACAGACGCCGTCCGAGAAAGAACGCCTCGTCCACGGCATCGATCGTTCCAGCCAGACTGTCGCGATGAACCAATCTCATGACGAGCTCCCCAACGTCGTGTGCCAACGGGACGTCGCCCGCCCCACCAGGCGGTCACAGATCACGCCCAAACGCATACGTCCAATCGACGGCGCGGAATCCGTAGTTGCCGTAGAACAGCATCGCCCGGTAGTTGTCGGTAGCCGTGCTGATGACGGCATGACGATAGCCGACGTCGTGCATCTCTCTCAGTGCGCGCAGGAGCAGATAGCGTCCCATGCCCTTGCCCTGCTCGGCATCTGTGACGTTCAAGGAACGCACGAACGCCCAATCCTGCGCATCGGCGTGCTGTGCGTACTCCCCGACAGACATGCAATGGCATTGGCCGATCTCTTCCTGACCCCGGCGTGCCCTCACCGTCAGCGCAGGCCTGGTCGCTTGTCCCTGTTCCCATTCGAGTGAGATCTCCGCGGGGACCTCTGCGGGGTCGGGCGAGATCGGGCCGTAATCCCGCCAGTTCATGAACAACTCGCCCTTCATAACATGGTAGTCGCGTGCGCCCAGTGCCGCGCGGACATGGTCCAACCGGTCGGACAGACACGACCAGTGCAACTGGTAGAACGGGTAGCGGTACTCGCACTGGAACGCCTCGACCCGGGTCATGTTGCACTGGCGAAGGTGGTCTTGCCCCACCTCGAGCAGCATCGCGCCGGCCCGTCGATGCCCCCGCAGGTAAGCGAAGAACCGAATGACCCCGCGCTCGGGTCCGTCTCCGCCCGGACCCAAGCCGACGCCGACGTGAATGAAGCCGCAGGTCGATCCGCCCTGCCGCGCGACGAAGGCCACTTGTGAGTGCAGCCGGCCGTCGCGCGGACCCGCCCCCGTCGCCCCCCTTAGGACGGACTCGATCTCCTCGACGCTGACGGGGTAGCAGTGCGGCACGTCGCGGATCGCGCCGTTGTAGACAGAGGCGACCTCCTCGGACATGGTCGGGTCGTACGGTTCGATCACGATCGGAATGTCCTCCTTGCCGTTTCCCCTTGCCACGTTCCGCCCCTGATGATCAATTACGGTAGCCGCCCCACTCCGATGGTGCTCCCGGAAACGAATCGCCCGGCCTCGGAGCAGAGAAACGAGACGATCTCCGCCACGTCTTGGGGCTTCGAGCACTTGCGTTCCCGCCAGCCCGACTTGTCGGCCGTGGCCGCTTGAAGCGCCTCGTCAAAGCTGACCTGTTCGATCAGGCTGGGCTCGATGCAGTTTACGGTGATGCCCTCGCCGAATTCCTGGGAGCCGAGGGCCGCCGTCATCCATGCTCTCGCGGCTTTTCCCAAGCAGTAATCGGGCGCCACACCCGCCACACCACCCATGTGAAGCGCGCCGCTCATGCCGAGATGCATGACACGTCCCCACCGGCGTTCGCGCATGCCCGGTACCACGTACTTCATCGTCAGAAACGCACCGTCGATCTGGGCCGAGGTCGCCTCCTTCCACTCCTCGAGCGGGATTTCCGTGTAGTCGCGGACTACCCACGGTCCGCTGGCGTTATTCACGAGGATGTCGATCTTGCCGAATTCGTCTGCAGCCGTCTTGACCATGGCGGCGACGTCCTCGTCCTTCTTGGTGTCGGCTTCGACGACCAGGGTGCGTCGGCCCATGTCGCGAATCGCCTTTGCGACTCGCGCCGACGCTTCCTCGGCCTCGGGTCCCCTGCGATTCGTCCCGAAGTTCAGGACGATGTCAGCGCCGTCCCTGGCCAGCGTCAGGGCGATGCTCCTGCCCATGCCCCCGGCCGTTGAACCCGTCACAAGGGCCGCTCTGCCCTGCAGCATCTGAAGGTCCTCCACGAATCCAGCAAGAACATATGCACTGTCCGCCTTAATACGGCAGGAAGGGGATTTCGTCAAAACCCCATAGGCGCAGAGCTAGGACGATCTTCCCACGATGGTGGATCTCGTGGTCCGTGAGGTACAGCACGCGATCCCGTCCGACGAACGTCGCGATGCTGCCATCCTTCTCTTTGAACGAGAATGTCCGGTTCATTGCCTGTCCGTGATCCGCTTCGAAGAACGCCATCACCCGTTCCCGCGACGCATGGAAAGCGGCGACGATCGCGTCCCTGTCGGAACGCAACTCCGCGGGCGGCCCGCCCTTCCCGTCACGCATTACGAAATGCATCCACCAGTCGCAACCGCCGGCGATATGCCTGAAGAGCCAGCAGAGCGGATGACTCTCTCCGTCGGCAGTCCGTTCCAATAGATCGGCCGGAACGCGCTCAGCCAGCTCAATGGTCTTTGCCCGCGTTCGGCTGAAGTGATTCAGGATTTCACGATCGGCGTCGTTCATTGCTCATCCTCCGATGTGCGCGCAGCCAAGTAGGGCAGGTCGAGCCCGCGAGACCTGCCGCCTCAAGGCCCGGCAGGTCTGGCGACCTGCCCTACAATCCTGTCATCACCGACGTATCCCGCCTTCCCTTTGCCTCACCCAACTCTCGAAGCCCCGGGCGCATTCGAATCATGAACATGCCTGTGTCCTTCAGCACGCCCGTTCGCGCTGGCCCAGCAAGAGCGCCCGCAGCAGCTGAATCCGTCCCACGTGCGAGGCCGTGTGCGCGACGGTGATGAATACCCAATGGGCCACGCTAAGGTCCCCTTCGGATGCGGGGGGCACCGTGTGAAAGTCGTCAGGCGTCAACGAGGCGATGTACGCGTGGCTCTTATCGCGGACGCCGCGCACCCATGCAAGAACGCCCTGAACCGAATCGATGGACGCCCGGACCCGCTCCGTCGAACACCAGTCCGGGCCGAAGACCTCGTACGCCTCGGGTACCATCGTCCCGTGCGGGCCTTGGAGAAACCCGCCGAGGTGCGTCTGCTCGCGATGGGCAATGTGGCCGACCTGCCAGAGCATACAGAGGGCGTTCGGCCCGGGCGTCCAGAAGAGCTGCTCCTCGCCCAGCCCCTCGATCTCCCGGATCGGGTCGGCGTACCAGAACCCCTGACCGTACAAAAAATGGGCCAGATCCTTCCATTCCGACATGACACGCCACCTCCCAGCCTGGCCGCGAGATTCGCACGACGACACCATCGCGCCCATCTGCGGGGGAACCCTAACATATACCAAACTCATGTCAACAGAAAAACGCCGGTGTTTTCCGGCGAGATCTGCCGAGGCGGCTCGACTCAGGACTCACGCATCTGGGCTACCGCCCAGCAGCCTGCGGATCTCCTCAGGATCCCGATGTCGGTACTACCCGTAGGGTGCCTTTTGATGTGCCGACTTGTTCTCCCCTTACCGACAGGGAAAACGCCTCGCGCGGACTCACGAGCTGCTTGCGACGGCGTCGGCGATTCCTGCGGCCGCCAGCGCTCGGCGCAAGTGGTCGATGGCCGCCTTCTCGTGTTCGAGCGCGTCACGTACGGCTGCGGCGCCGGCCAGGCGACGGTTCTTCGTGCTCCACGCGTTCTTCGGAGCGGCGTGGCCGAGCTGTTGGTAGAACGCCTGCCAGGCAGTGTAGGCGACCTTGTAGGTCTTCGAGGCCGCCACCAGGTGCGCGTTGACCTTCTTGCCGAACGTCTTAGTGCCCGCCAGGCGCTCCAGGTACACGCCCGTCGAGTTGCGGGCCGTCCATTGCGGGTTGATCGCGTGGCAGCCGAGCCAGGCGGGTTCCTTGAAGTACGCCTTGGGCTTGCCGTCCACGTCGGCGACGTCATTCGCATAGGCCTCGATGCCCGCCAGGCCGAACCTCGCCTTGGGAGATGCGTTCTTCACAGCCGCCGGCGGTGTCGTCGACCAGGCCACGGCGTCTTGCAGCACGCGCAGGGCGACGGCCTTGGCCGCGACCTTGCGGACCCGCTTCGTATGCCGGCCCAATTCGCATTGCTTGAACTTCTTGCAGTAGTCGTCCACCCACTCGCCGAACTGCGTCCACGTCCACCACACGCCCGGGCCCGGGAACGGATCGCCCATGACGTAGGCCTTGCGGTCCTCCTTCCGGCCCGCGTCCTGGTAGCCCACGAAGAGCATGTCCTCCCAGTAGTGCGCCTTGGCTGGCCGGCCGGAATCGATCGTCTGCTTGATGAGTTGCCACGCCTCCTCCTCGCTGCCGAACCGGAGCCACTCGAAGCCGAAACCCGTCGCGTCGGCAATTCGCTGGTCCATGCCGATGTGCAAGTTCGCATACTTGGGCATCAGGGTGGTCGGGTCGTAAGCGAAGAGCGCCGAGGACCCCGAGACCGCCGCGAGCGTATCGAAGTCGACGTCGTCCCACCCAGCGGCCCGCATGCAGATGTAATGCGTGTACAGGTAGGCACTGGGCTGCGGATAGACCTCTGCCGGCTGTGCGACATTGCCATGACTGGCGGCCTTCTGAGCGTCCTTGAAGGCCTTAACGGCGTTCTCCAGCACAACCTGCGAATGCTTCCGATCGTCTGGCGCCGCGGCCATCGCGCCAACGTCGTCTGGGTTGATTCTTTTGGCACCAAGGGCGACGGCGATGTGGGCCAGCGCCTTCAGGCCAGACCGCTCGGCGTCTCGCGCGGCCGTCAGCGCTTGGACCGCTTTCGCACGCCTCGAGGCATCCTTGACACGCTTGTCCATGCCCTTCTTGTCATCAACGTCGAACGGGAATGCCCTGGCTACGGTCTCAAGGTTCTTGGATACGGTCTTGTAGTGCCCCACCGCCTCGTCGAGCTGCGGTGCGAGCTTCTCGTCGCTCAAACGTTTCTTGGCCTCTTGCAGGAAGCCCACCGCCTGCCGTCGACACTCGGCCCAGCACTGGGCGTTGTATGCCTGGCCCAAGCCGATCGCCTTGCTGTCGTTGACCAGCTTGTTGTCTTGCAGCGCCTTGATCCACGTGTCATAGCCGTCCAGGCCGGCGTGCCAGATCTCGTGCGAATCCTTGCCGGCCGCGTGGTCCAGCGCGAACACGAGCGCTTCTCGAACGGCGGTGCGATCGTCAGCGACCTTGCCGGGTTTGACGATCAGCACGCACGCCACGCCGATCTCGCTGTCCCCGAGCTCGGTGTAGTGCTTTCTGGCGGGCGTCTCGTTGAACTCGGTGAACAGATAGTGGCCGTCCGCATCGTAACCGGTGATGACGTACCAGTCGGGCACACCCAGCTCCCAGCCGAAGCACGGGAGCCCGGCATCAATGGCCCGGCGGGTTTTCCTCCAGATCTCTTCCTGCTTCCGGGCGAACCCGTCGTGCCGCTTATCGGCACGGAGATCCTCGACGCTCACGCCGGCGTTGGCGGCGAGTCGATCGCACTTCTCGGCCGCCCAGGCCGTCGGCCCGCTCGGGCAGATCGCCTCGTGAATGTTCAGCGCAAACGCGTGCCCGCTCGCGCCCCAGATCCACGCGGGCGGCGCATCGATCTTCAGGTACTCTGCGCAGCCGATCAGGCAACCCATATGCGTCACCCAGGAGCGCTTCTGCTCGAGCCCTGGCAGTCGCTTTCCACGGGCGACCGATTGCCCCGACGTCCCTACGGCCATCTTCGGTACCTCCACGTCAATGCCTTCTGCCCTCAGGGCCTGTTCCATCTCGATGATGGCCTTGAGTTCGAGCGTCGCGATGTGTTCGGCGAGTCGAGCCAGCGCCTCGCGGCCCCGCGTCGACTTGACCAGGGCGTTGTCGCTGGTGTCGGCCTTCTTGAGTTCGGCCAACCCGCTCTCGTACAGATCGGCTGCGGCCTTCAGATGGGAGGCTGTCTTCTCGGAATGCCGCTCGGCCATCGCTCGCAGGTACGTAATGGCACAGCGTCGATACCTACCGAGATGCCCCACGACGTTGGCATGCCATCGGGCCTGACCGAGATGCTCTGTGTCCCGGAGGGTGTCTGCCCAGAGCGCAAAGGCCCTCTGCCCAGTTCGATACCCGTTCGGCATCGGGATCTGGTCACGACCTAGCGCGACGGCACGTTTCAGCGCCTCGAGGTCTGCCGTCTTCCTGTCCAGTCGGGAAACAGCGCTCCCAAGGGCTGCAACGACAATCGGGTGCTTCTCCAATCGCTTGATGCTCTGCTTGCCGTCGCCTGACCTCGGACAGAAGCTGAGCAGTGGCGGCTCCTCTCCGTCGTAGCCGACGACGACCTCCCAGAAACCATGATTCTCCAGGACCGGCCGTCCCGAGGTGATCGACGCCTTGACCGTACCCGCCAGCCTGTCGCGGTAGTACGCTGCGGGGTCGGCCTTGTACTCGTCATAGTTGCCGCCGACCCACTCGACCCTCACGCCGAGCGCGGGCGCGACCCGCTCGAACAACACCGGCAGGCAGTCCCATGCAAGCGGCCACCAGCCGGCATCCAGGGCCCCGCCATACTTGGGCACCTGATCGCTGGCCTGAAGGATGAAAGCCGTGCCCAGATCGCCCACGAGCGTGTCGTAGTCCGTCGGAATGCCGCTGTGGCTCAAGGCGATGGTCAACCCGCCGACGAATGCGTCGTAGTGGGCCTTGCCGCCCGGTACGTTCTCGAGCATCGCCGACTTGGGGTAGGGTTTCCCAGCAACATGCTGGACTTCGATGCCTTCTGCTGTCAGCGCCTTTTCGATCTCGGCAATGGCGATCGTTTCGATCTCCCGGGCCTCTGCCAGAACCTCCTGCTCTCGCTTCCGTACCGCAGCGGACCAATCCTTGATCGACTTGCCGCTCCATGGGCCGAAGAAGGCGTCCTTCGTTCCGAATACGGCGCCGAAGAGCTTGTCTTGTTTCTCATACTGCGCCGCCGCGCGCTCTAGCGCCTCCGCTCCTTCCTCTTTGAACAGCTTCGCGCTTTCTTTCAAAAACACACACGCCGTCTTTCGAGCGTCGAACAGGCAGTTGTAATTCCACAAACTCACGAAGAACAGATTCTCGCGATCCTTCTGTTGGAGTTTGTCGGCTTGGCCGAGATCCTTTATCCAGGCGGCCAGGGCGGCGTCACCGTACCAGTACTTGCCCTTCTCGCTGGGCATGGGCTCGCGCCGCCAGTTCCGCACCGCGGTGCTCAGGACCTCGATCAGGGCTCCACGCGGATCCATTGGCCGGGCGTGCTCGCGAAGGAAGATCAACATCGGACCGATCTTGGACGCGTCCAGCTTGAGAGGCGGTTCGCCGTTGACGTAATCGCGCAACAGGAAGACCTTCCCACCCGCCTCGTAGCCATACACCGTCGCTACGTTCAGCTTCGTCCCGTACGCCAAGACCGGCCTGCCCGCGTCGATGGCGCTCTTGATATCCGGGGCGAAGCGCTCCACTTGCGGGTGCGCTTGCCCCAGCAGATTCTCCAACCGGAAGCGCCACCCGGTCGCCTTCTGAATGGCTTCCATCTCTTCGGGGAACTCGCCCACCGGGCTGGATGGGCACCATCGCTGGCCGGTGTGGCCCTGAAACCATCGGACCCGAAACGCCAGCGCCGTCAGCCCCATGATGTCAGCGTACTTGTAGGGATGCTCTGTCACAGCCAGGGCCGACTCCAGCGCCCCGGCGAACGTGCACTCCTTGCCCTGGCCCCAGCCCAGCGTCGGCACGCCGGCGAGTCGGACCTTCTTGCCATCGCGCTTCACGTTCGCGCTCCTTTGGTTGGTTTTGTTGGATGCCACCTTCTGACCACCTGCGTCTTTCGCATCGGGCGGGGCCTTGGTCCGCTCGCCCTGCATGGCAGTCTCCTTGTCGGGCGCCTCGAGCTTCGCCTTTCGAGCCGCGGCCGTCGGCAGACCAACGCAGGCGATCGCAACCAGCGCGACCACCCCCGCGACGCTCAACCCGAACCGCATCCGGCCGACACGCTCGTCGAGGATCCGCCGCACCCGCTGTGAGAAGTTGGACTCGGCCGCCGCGAACGTGTTGACCAGCAGCCGGCGGGTGATGCCGCATTTCATCTCCGCGACCCGTGTCAGGCTGTCGGCATATGCCGTCGAGCCGCCGAAGGCCCTGACGACCGCGTCGTCGCAGGCGGCCTCGGCCTCACGACGCATCACCCATCCGCAAAACCACACCACCGGGTGAAAGAAGAAGAGCATCTCGGCCAGACGCTGTATCACGAGCAGCAGGTTGTCACGCCGTCGCACGTGGGCCAGCTCATGCGCGATGATGAGTTTCATTTGGTCCGTCGACAGGAGCGCCACCAGCCGATTCGGCAGCAGAATGACCGGTCGGAGGACGCCGGCCAGGACGGGGCCGTGCGGCACATCGGACGTAGCGACGGCCACGCGCCGGCGGATCCTGAAGGTCTTCGCGGCTTCCGCCACGAGTTCGGCCAGCGGTCCGGTCGGCCGTGGTGTCGAGGTCCGGCGTAGGAATCTCACGTACGCGGACCCGATGACGAGCCGCAGACCCAACCCGACCGCGACGACGACCCAGCCCAGCGCGACCGCGCCATGCCGGTCCAACTGCTGCCACGCGGGCGGTCGCGGCGGCATCGGTGCCGCGATCGGTTGACGGTGTGGGTACATCGCCCGCTCGGACCATTGCACCGGCCTGGCGTCATATTCGACGACGGCTGGCGGTTCGGCCTGGCGAACGACGGGCGCCGGCGGCGGCCGGAGAAACCAGTACAGCGACAGCGGCGAAGCCAGCAGGAACGTCGCCACCGGCTTGGCCAGCACCAGACACCAGAACGCGTGACGCAACGCCGGCGACCGGATCCGCAGGAGATACAGCACCGCCAACACCACCCCGGCCAGGATGGTCAGCTCGATGCTCATCTGCCGAAGATGCACGACCAGCCATTGGCCGAAGCCGTTCGCCGTTTCCACGAACGTGTCCATCGCCCCGTTCCTTACGTCGATCCGCTGCGCAGTCGCTTGTTCACCTCGCGACGGATCTCCTTGACGTCCTGCGCGCTCAGGTCCTCCGACTCGAGCAACTGGCTGACCAGCGCGGTGGCCGATCCGGCAAAGAACCGATCCAGCAGCTCGTGCAGCGACCAGCCGGCCGCCTGCTCACGCGTCACCACCGGCCGATACACGTCCGAACGCCCGTTGCGCTCCGTCTCAAGAAACCCCTTGTCGCGCAAGATCCGCATCATCGTGAGCACGGTGTTGTAGGCCATCGGCTTGACCGGATCGAGGTGCGCCTTGACCTGCCGCACCGTCGCCTCGGACAAGCGCCAGACCGCGTCCATGATGAGCGCCTCCAGTGGGGTCAGCCGTTTGCGGTTCTTCTTTCGTGGCATGGGCATTGCTCCGGGCCTTGCCTGAAACTAAATCCTTAGGAGTATTATGAACGCTCCCCGGCCCCCTGTCAACTAGGTTTTTAGTTTTTTCGAAAAGGGTGCCTACGGAAAGAACCCCAGCAGGAACTCCCGCACGCTGCCCTCGTAGACGGCGTGGGCGAGGAACTCGGTGCCCTGCTGGTTGCCCCAGCAGTAGACGATGATCGTCTTGCCGTTGAAATCGCACAGGTCGACGTCGCAGTTGTTGATGTTCTTGGCCTTGGCGATGTGGGCACGCTGCTCGGGCGTGAAGTTCGGGTTCCCGATCTTCTTGTCCTCCGGACCGTGCTGCAGGACGGGGTTGAGCTTGCTCAGCTCCCACTTCTTCAGGTCGCGCGACCGGGCGATCCAGGGCGCGTACGTGCCGTGCGGGCGGGCCTCGAGATAGATCATGTAGTAGTAGCCCTCCAGCCAGCGGATGGCCGGGCAGGCGGAGTACTGCTCCTTGGTATGGACGCATTCGGGCCCCAGCCACCGCCACTCGAGCAGGTCCTTCGATTCGGCGAACCGCATCGTGAACCGGCTTCCGACCACCTCCGGCGGATCGCCGAGCTCGATCGCCATCACATAACCGTTCGGGCCCTTGCAGACGGAGTTGTTGTACATCTTCCAGCCCGGCTGGTGCAGCGCGGTCTGGGTCTGCCAGGTCTTGAGGTCCTTGCTCCACCACATCTGCATGGTCGCGCCGCCCCACTTGTCGACGCCGAAGGCGTAAACCGTGTCGCCCTCGACGTGGGCGCTGCCGAGGTGATAACCGACCGCAAAGCCGGGCGTCGGCTTGCCCGTCTCGACGTCGATGAACCTGTAATAGCTCTTGCCCGTCTTGTTGGGCTTGTAATAGAAGTCGCGGACGTACTCGAACCGGTACAGCCGGCCCTTAAAGACGATGGGCGTGGTCTCGACCATGTCGCATTCGATCGTGCCGAGCTTCTTGACGAGCGGCCTGCCGTCGGCGTCTTTGGGCATTTTTTGGGTCCGTTTCGGGTTGTGCGGATTGGCCTTGGCCAGTGCTGCCTTGTTGGGCACGAATTTGTACAGCCTCAGCATCGTGGGCGGCGGCGTGGTCTTGCGCGGCTTGTCGCGGTTCGTGTCCAGCGTCTCGAGACGCAGCTTGTACTGGACCCCGCGCTCCTTGGCCTTGCCCCGATCGTGGGTCCACCGCACCTTCATGCCCGGCGTCTTGGACTCGGGCTTATTGAGCTCGGCCGGCAAGGTCGGCCGCCGCGCGATCTTGCCGATCGGTCGGAACGTCTCCTCGTCGAGCCGCCACGTGCCTGAACCATACTTGACGTGCCGATACGACAGGCCCAGCCCACCGTCGCGCTCGACGTGGATGTTGCCGATGGCGATCTCAAACCGAATGCAGCCGCCGCCGCGGAAATACCACCGGTAATCCCAATCGGTGGTCCGGTAGATTCTCCATCGCCCGTCTTCGAGCCGGGCGTTGTAGACCTGCGTCTTGCCGTCCTCGTCGAACTTGTGGTAGCTGATGACCGGCCGCTTCCGCCGGTCGAAACCGATCCGATGGTTGCCGTTGATCATGCCGCCCTTGGCCGGCACGGGGTCGACGACCTCGGCCGTGTCGAGCGTGATCGGCAGGGCCAACGGCGTGCCGTCGCTCTGGGTCCAGCGGCGCAGGTCCTTGCTCCGCGCGTAGCATAGGTCGTGGTTCGTTTCGCATCCGCCGTGATCCCGCCAGACCCAGCAGATGTGGTACAACCCGTCCGGCCCGCGCACCGGCCCGTGGATGTAGGCGTTCATCTGGCCCTGGCCGTGGGTCAGCGGTTCGTCGAGGAATCGGGACCAGGTCTGCGTCTCGTGGTCGTAGACGTTCCAGATCTGGTTGCCGTTGCCGCTGTAGCCGCTGCGATACGTGAACAGCAGCTCGTCCTCCGGACTGCGCAGGAATCGCGGATACGTGGACCGCGTCTCATCCCGGCCGACCATGATCGGCACCCGCTCGATGCTGTGGATGTCGTAGGGCTTGGTCGATCGGAAGTAGACCAGCGGGATGGCGT
>Ga0180431_10006786_pt1 | contig 13513 bp, 15 predicted proteins | sample SS_ome_11_FD_132459 | JGI IMG/M metagenome (GOLD analysis project Ga0180431, IMG submission 132459) | Hypersaline lake sediment archaeal communities from the Salton Sea, California, USA - SS_1_MS_1 metaG | ecosystem: Environmental > Aquatic > Non-marine Saline and Alkaline > Hypersaline >... | reverse complement strand
CTCGGCTACAAGCTGAAGCTTCTCGGCATCTCCATCGAGACCGAGACCGGCATCGAGCAGCGCGTTCATCCGGCGATGGTGCCGCTCGACAGCGCCATCGCCGCGATCGACGGCGTCACCAACGCGGTGGCCGTCGAGGCCGACCACGCCGGCCAGCTCGTCCTCTCTGGACCGGGAGCTGGCGGCGATGCCACCGCCTCGGCCGTCCTTGCCGACATCACCGACATCGCCCGCGGCATCCGCGTGCCGACCTTCGGCCGGCCGGCCAGCGCACTGACCCCGCATCGGCGTGCGGCGATGCGCGCTCACGAAGGCGGCTACTATCTTCGCCTGACCGTCTACGACCGGCCGGGAGCGTTCGCAACGATCGCCAACCGCATGGCCGAGCAGGGCATCTCGCTCGAGTCGATCGTCCAGCGGCGGCGGACACCGCATTCCGGCGCGCCGGAGCATTTGGCGCCGGCCGCGCCGCAGCCGGTGATCCTCATCACCTACGAGACGACCGAGGAGGCGGTCCGAACGGCACTGGAGCAGATCCACGCCGACGGCCACATTGCGTCCGAGCCGCAACTCATCCGTATCGAGCCGTTGGGCTAGGCCGCTCGCCGCATTCGGTCGCCGCGCGAATCGCGCTATTCCTGAAGCCATGGCCGTCGCCGCTGCACCGGATCGCTCAAGCTTCGGGGGAAACCTCGAAGAAGCGCTCAGCCGTCATGCCGCGGCCGGCGTTCGGTCGTTCCTCGGCGTCGAGAAGTCGATCAACGGCCGGCGCTGGATCGAGCGGCTGGATCGGCCGCAGAGCCTCGTCGCGCTCGACATTGCCCAACGTCACGAACTGCCGGAGCTGCTGGCGCGCGTCCTTGCCGGTCGCGGCGTTACGGCCGACGAGGCGCCCGAATTCCTCGACCCGACGATCCGCAAACTGATGCCGGATCCCTCGACGCTGACCGACATGGACGCGGCGGCCGAGCGCATCGCCGATGCCGTCGAGGCCGGCGAGGGCGTGGCGATCTTTGGCGATTACGACGTTGACGGCGCGACTTCCGCGGCTTTGTTGAATCGCTATCTCCGCAGCCTTGGCCTGACGCCGCAGGTCTACATCCCCGACCGGCTGTTCGAGGGCTATGGCCCCAACCCCGACGCGATCGACAAGCTCGCCGATGCCGGCGCCACGCTGATCGTCACGGTCGATTGCGGCACCACCAGCTTCGAAGCGCTGGAGCGCGCCCGTCAGCGCGGCATCGATGTCGTCGTCATCGATCATCACCTCGCCGGCGCCGAGCTGCCCCCCGCACGCGCCGTCGTCAATCCGAACCGCGAGGACGACATCTCCGGCCTCGGCCACCTTGCCGCGGTCGGCATCGTGTTCATGACGCTTGTCGGCGTCAGCCGCGAACTGCGCTCGCGCGGTCATTTCGGCCCGGGCGAGGAGCCGAACCTCCTCGACTGGCTCGACCTCGTCGCGCTCGGCACCGTCTGCGATGTCGTCGGCCTCGCCGGCCTCAACCGCGCGCTGGTCGTCAAGGGCCTCCTCGTCATGCGCCGGCAGGGCAATCTCGGACTCGGCGTTCTTGCGCGTCTGGCACGGCTGGGTGGCCCGATCGAGGCCGGGCATCTCGGTTTCATGATCGGCCCGCGGATCAATGCCGGCGGGCGTATCGGCAATGCCGCGCTCGGCGCGGCGCTGCTCGCGACCGAGGACCCGGAGGAGGCCGAGCGCATCGGCGCCGAGCTGGAGCGCCTCAACGCCGAGCGCCAGACACTCGAGGCCGGCATGCTCGCCGAGGCGATGGCAGCGGCCGAGCCGGTGTTTGCCGGCGGCGCCGAACCGGCCGTTCTCGTCACCCACAATCCGGGGTGGCATCCCGGCGTCGTCGGGCTGATCGCCTCGCGCCTGAAGGAGCGCTTCGGGCGCCCGGCCTTCGCGGTTGCCGACGGACCGTCCGGCTTCGGCGTCGGATCGGGGCGCTCGATTCCGGGCGTCGATCTCGGCCGCGCCGTTAAGGCGGCGGTCTCCGAAGGGCTCCTCGCCAAGGGTGGCGGCCACGCGATGGCGGCAGGCGTGACAGTCGCGCTCAATCGCCTTCGGCCGTTCCAGGAGTTCATCGAGGACCGCGTTCGCAACGACGTCAAGCGAGCCTCGGCCGCCGAGCGCGATCTGAAGATCGACGCCGCCGTCACCGCTGAAGGCGCGACAGTCGAGGCGATCGCCGACCTTGAACGCGCCGGGCCGTTCGGTGCCGGAAATCCGTCGCCGGTGATCGCCTTTCCCGCGCATCAGGTGACCTATGCCGAGATCGTCGGCGGCGCCCATGTCCGCACCTCGATCGCAACCGGGGCCGGGGCGAACCTCCGCGCCATGGCGTTTCGCTCCGTCGATACGCCGATCGGGCAACGGTTACTCGATCGCAGCGGCGGCGCCCTTCATGTTGCCGGCACCTTGTCGATCGACACGTGGCAGGGGCGTAGCCGTCCGACGATCAAGGTCATCGACGTCGCCGAGCCGACGACTGCGTAAGTCAGGTGTCTGACGTATTGCTGGCGTCTGCGACGGAACTGCAACACTGAATCAGTCCGCTTTGCAGTAGAAGGCTTCGCTCGCCCGGCCGCAGTCCCTTCTGTCACGGTCCGGCGCTCCTCTCTCGAAGGTCTTCACACATGTCGATTTCTGACCAGGCCACCGCGCCCGGCGGAGGCGGAACTGCACTTCGCAAGGGCTGGATCCTCTTCATTCTTGGCGTCAGCCAGCTGATGATCGTCCTCGACATCACGATCGTGAACGTCGCCATCAACGACATTCGCGTTGACCTAGGCGTTTCCTCGCAGACCGAGCTGCAGTGGATCATCACCGGCTACACGCTCGCCTTCGGCGGGCTGCTGCTGCTGGGCGGGAAGCTCGCCGACCGGCTCGGACGAAGGGTGATCTTCTCCGCCGGTGCGACGCTGTTTGCATTCGCTTCGCTACTCTGCGGCATCACCGACAGCCTCGAATTGCTGATTGCGGCGCGGGCGCTGCAGGGCGTCGGCGGCGCGATGATGGCGCCGGCCGCGCTGTCGATTCTTACCGTCGTGTTCCAGGAAGGCCGTGAGCGCGATCGCGCGCTGGCGATCTGGGCCGCGATCTCCGCAGGCGGGGCCGCGATCGGGCTCATCCTCGGTGGGCTGCTGGTGCAATATCTCGACTGGCGCTGGGTGTTCTATATCAACGTTCCGGTCGGCCTGTTCGCCGTCTTCGCCGCCTTCCGCTTCGTGCCGGAAAGCCGCCACGAGCACGCCAGGGGCTTCGACATACCGGGCGCGATCCTCGTCACCGGCGGACTGATGACGCTCGTCTACGCGCTGGCGCGGACGGACGAACTGGGCTGGAGCTCGTCGGAAACGCTCCTGACGATCGCGGGCGCGCTCGTACTGCTCGTTGCCTTCTACTTCGTGCAGCGCACCTCGCGCTCGCCGCTCTTGCCCCTGAGCCTCTTCCGGTTTCGCAATCTCGCGGGCGCCAATCTCGCCTTCTTCTTCGTCGCGAGTGGCCTGTTCTCGATCTTCCTGTTCCTCGTTTTGTGGATGCGGCAGCTGAACGGGTGGTCGCCGCTGGAGAGCGGCTTCGCATTCCTGCCGGTCACGGTGTTCATCATCGTTGGGGCGGGGCTCGGAACGATGCTTCTGCCGCGTATCGGCCCGCGCCCGATCGCAACGGCCGGACCGGCCATCGCGGCCTCGGGACTTCTCTACATCGGCCTGATGCTGGAACCCGGCTCTAGCTACGTCACCGACATCCTGCCGGGGATGCTGCTGCTCGCCTTCGGCATGGGCCTGACGTTCCCGACGCTGTTCTCGGTCGCCGTCGCCGGCGTCCCGGAGGAGAGTACCGGCATTGCGTCGGGTCTCCTCAACGCCAGCCAGCAGGTCGGCGGATCGGTCGGGCTTGCTCTTCTGACGGCCGTCGCGACGGAGCGGACGGCGAACGCGCTGGGAGCGATGCCGCTTGCCCCGGACGGGACGCCGACGGACCCGGCGAACTTCCCGCTGTTCGCCCAGAGCCTCGTCGACGGTTGGTCGATCGGCCTCATCGTCGCCTCCGGACTCCTGCTTCTTGCCGCGGTGGTGACGAATACCTTCATCCGCGGCGATCGGGACACGGTCGCAGCCGGTCCGCTCGCCGCGGTCTGACGGCCCTCAACACTCGGGGGCCTGCTATTGCTGCAGGCCTCCGGCGATCCAGGCCCGGATCATCTCGATCTCTTCGTCGGGGAGCGGCGTGCCGCCGCGCGGCATCTGCGGCGTCACCTGGCCGGTGATCCGCCACATCAGCACGCTGTTCTCCGGATCGCCCGAAAGAAGCACCGCGCCATTATTGCCGCCATTGAGCGCCGACATGTAGCTCGACAGGTCGAGTCCCGCCCGGGCGTTCGGTCCGGAATGGCAGCCGGTGCAGTTCCCGGCGAAGATCGGCCCGACATCGTCCCAGCTCGGCGACTGGGCGTGGGCGACGAATGCGAAGGTGAGGGCGCCGGCCGTTGCCGCTCCGGCCGCCGCAAGCTTCCTGAAGTTCATCGGTTCCTCCTCGCGGGGCCCCCCCCCGCGCTCAGGCCGCTTATGCCAGCATAGGACGAAATGCCTCACCGGCCCATGACACCGGTGAGCAGCCGGACCCGAGCGCGATCACATCGCGGTGATTGCCCGCCGAGGCACACCGATGCGGTCGGCGTCGGTCCGCGACCGGTCTCTTGTTGACACCGCGCGCGACATGGCCATTGTGCGCCGCGTCGGTCAGTTCTCGGGGGAGGAAAGCCATGTATTGCAGGGACTATATGCGCAGCGCGCCGGTGACCGTTTCCGCCGATGCGACGATCGGCGATGCGATCAAGACGATGATCCAGGAGGGTCAGCAGCACGTCATGGTCGTCGAGGGCGACGGCCGTTTCGTCGGCGAGATCGATGCCCACCAGCTGGCCAAGGTTCTGGCGCCTGCAGCTGTCGGTTCCGACCTCGTGATCCGTCGCGCCGTCTCCAGCGAGGCAAGCGCCGCGGAGAACGCCGACGAGGTCAAGGCGCGCCTGTCCAAACACATCGAGCGCAAGGTCCGCGAGTTCGCGCAGCATGATCTCGCCATCGTCGGCCCCGATCTGCCGATCGGCGACGTCATCATGCTGCTTCGCGGTGGTTCGGAGCGCATGCCGGTTGTCGAGAACGGCAAACTGGTCGGCACCATTTCGATGCTGTCGATCCTGGAGCGGTTTCACGCCTGACTTCGCGGCGGCGCGACGTCGCGTCCATTCCGACGGCGCACGCGATCGCGCGTTGCCGATCCGCCACAGCCAAGAACAACGTCGCCGGCCACTCAAATGCCGCTGGCGAATCGTCGGCCACGGGCCTATACGCATCGGCGTCCACTGAACCGCCCAACGAATGAAAGGGGGGCGTGCATGAAAGTGTGTTTCGACCCCACGCATCGAGGGCGAATGACGGGCCGACTTATGGCCTATTGGCGTAGCTAGCGCTTGCCTGCCGGCCCCCAAGCCGGCTCCGGACACTTCTCTCTCACTCTAACGCCATCGCGAAGCAACGCCGTTCGCTCGGAAGCATCCGGGCACGGTTCCCGCTCCGCATTCTGATTCCGCTCCAAGAGGTGCCGCACGGTTCCCGCGCGGTGGGAGAGCTATGGCTATTGCACCAGCGACTGAGGGCGGCGTTGCCGCCGAACAAGACGAGACTTCGATACGGGTACCCGGCGTTGCGATCGCTGGGCTGATTGCCGCCGGCGTTATTGCGCTCGTGCGGATCCGCGAGCGCGCCGATGTGGTTCGCCGCGAGGAGGTGCCGCATTCGCTTCGCGAGGACGTCGGTCTTCCGGCACGCGAGCGCGTGCGCGACTGGTGGGAATGGCGCTAGGCGCCATTCCCCACGTTAGGTCCGTCACCGCGACCTTCCGTAGGCGCGGAGCGTGATCGGGGCGAAGAGGGACACCATTGCCAATGGCGCGACCAGCGCCGCGGCCGCTATTTCGAGACTGAACGATCCATCCATCGCCGCGCGCAGCGCAACGATTAGATGCGTGATCGGGTTGGCGTCGATGATCGGCTGCAGCCACGCCGGCATGGTCGCAGGATCAACGAAGAGATTGCTGACGAACGTGAAGGGAAAGATGATCAGCGAGCCTACGGTCAGCACCGAGGCCGGGCTCTTCAGAAGAAGGGCCAGGGCGCTGAACACCCAGCCCACGCCGAAGGCGAATACTGCAAGTATCAGCATCGCGGTAGCGACGCCGAGCAAACCTGCCTCAGGCCGGAAGCCGAGTACGTACCCGATCGCAACCACGACGCTGGCCGACCCGAGGTGCCTCAGAAAATCCCCGAGCATTGCGCCGGCGATTGGAGCGAGGCGCCAGATTGGAAGCGTGCGAAAGCGATCGTGGACGCCGTTGGCACGTCTGTCTTCAGCGTCACCCCGGTGTAGATGCTCGTGAACATCATCGTCTGAGCAAGGATACCGGGGAGGAGATACTGAAGATACTCTCTCGGTGTGCCAGCCAACGCGCCACCAAAGAGATACGTGAACATCACCGTGAAGAGGACCGGCATCACCAGGATGTCGAGCAACTGCTCGGGAGTCTGGCGGATCTTGCGAATCGACCGCCACGCAAAGGTCCTAGTCTGGCGAATCGGCCCAAGAGAGGAAGTCAGGTCGTACGTAACAGTCATTTCTTCAGGCCTCCATGCCCCGCGGATCATTGCGGGTGCTCGGCGCGCGCGGAGAGATGCTCGGCCGCGTCGCCGGTGAGAGCGAGAAATACTTCGTCGAGCGACGGGTGCGCGTAGGCGAACTCATGGAGTGGGATGCTCGCGGCATCCAGCGCCGCCAGAACCGCCGAAGCTCTTGTGCTCGTCGCCAACTGAAACGAAACGCGTCTGCCCTCGTGGCGCGGAGAGCGAACCAGGCCCTCGACCGCTGCCAGGGCGGCGGTGCCATGACGATCATCGGCGAGTTGCAGCGAGAATGTACCTTCGCCGACTCGGGCCTTGAGTTCGGAACTCGTGCCTTCTGCGATGATTGTGCCGCGGTCCATGACCGCGATCCGGCCGGCGAGTCGGTCCGCTTCCTCCAGATACTGAGTTGTGAGCAGCACGGTCATGCCCTCATCGGCGAGGCCACGGACAGTGTTCCAGACCTGAGTTCGGCTTGCTGGATCTAGACCCGTTGTGGGCTCGTCCAGGAAAAGGATCTGTGGTCGCCGAACAAGGCTTGCGGCTATGTCGAGCCGACGCCTCATGCCTCCCGAGTAGACGCGCGCCGCCTTCGCACCGGCATCTGTCAGACCGAACACCTCCAACAGTTCGTCAGCCCGGTGACGGGCGCTGCGCGGGGCGAGGCCGAACAATCGGGCGATCAGCTCCAGGTTATCCCGTCCAGTCATGTCCTCGTCGATCGAGGCAAACTGACCGGTCAACGCAATCCGCCTCCTGACCGCCCCCGGATTCGTGAGCAGATCGTCGCCGAATATTGAGGCCGAGCCGCTGTCTGGTCGCAGCAGAGTCGTGAGCATTCTGACCGTCACCGACTTGCCCGCACCGTTCGGGCCGAGCAATGCGAAGACGGAGCCTGCCGGAATGCATAGGCTGACACCTGATACCGCTGATCTGTCACCAAACTGCTTGGACAGCCCATCGGCAAAGATGGCCAAATCCCTTTCGAACTTGTGTGCCATTGCGGTAAGTCCCCATTATCTTGACGACGTCAAGTTAGCTCGTATGTTGACGATGTCAAGATACTTTGCGGCGTCAAGATCGGTTTGATAGAGTCACACAGGTTTGCGGTGAGGTGACCGGAAATGGCTACGGCACGAAACGCCAGGCAGGCGAAGCGCTATCACCACGGTGCACTTCGGGAGGGGCTCGTCAAAGCGGGGCTTGAGATTCTCGAGGAGCGCGGAGTCGAGGGGTTGTCCCTGCGGGCCTGCGCCGAAAGGCTGGGTGTATCCCACGCGGCGCCCGCTCATCACTTCAAGAGCTTCAAGGCGCTCACGTCAGCACTGGCTGCGGTCGGGTTTCGTGAACTTGGAGCAGACCTCGCGACCGCGAGGCAGGACGAACTCGATCCGCTCGCAGCGGTCCGAGCGGCGTTCACCGCCTATCTCTTGTTTGTCGGCCGTCATCCGGAGTTGTTCAGACTGATGTTCTCAGCGCCACGCGTCGACGCCGAGGATGACGATCTCCGGGCAGCGGCGGTCGCCGCCTATGGCGAGCTCGCAGCGCTCGCCAAGCCATACCATGCGAAACTCGGTGGGCGGTTCAGCATGACCGAACTGCAGGTCGAGCAGATGATTTGGAGCACCATTCATGGCTACGCCGAACTGTATGTCGGCAATCAGATCGCCTGTTCTCCTGACGAACTCGGCGCCCTGGCGGTGGAGGCGGGCAAGTTTGCGGAGATACTGGAAGCCGCCGCGGACGGCGAGTGATCGAGATGGCCCAGCGCAGGTGCCGAGGCTTTCCGATCGGCACCACTGGTGGAAGGGGGAATGGTACGCCCTACGGGAATCGAACCCGTGTTTCCGCCGTGAAAGGGCGGCGTCCTGGACCTCTAGACGAAGGGCGCGGAACCGGGGCCGCATATAGTCATGGCAGGGCCGGTGTGCCAAGCGCCAAACGCTACCAGCTTCCGGTGTTGGGCATCGACGCCCAGGGTTCCTGCTCGGGCAGCGGATCGCCCTTCTGCAAGAGCTCGATCGAAATGCTGTCCGGCGAACGGACGAACGCCATGCGCCCCTCGCGCGGCGGGCGGTTGATCGTGACGCCGCCATCCATCAACTGCTGGCAGAGCGCGTAGACGTCGTCGACCTCATAGGCGAGATGGCCGAAATTGCGTCCGCCGGAATATGTCTCCGGGTCCCAATTATAGGTGAGCTCGATCTGCGCGTCCTCGTCACCTGGCGCGGCGAGGAAGATCAGGGTGTAGCGACCGTTCTCGCTGTCCTTGCGGCGCACCTCCTTCAGTCCGAGGAGCGTGCAGTAGAAATGGAGCGACTGCTCGACGTCGCTGATCCGGACCATCGTGTGCAGGTATTTCATGCCTTCCGTCCAAGCTTCGGCTATGCGGTTTCAGCACCCACAGGCCAGAGATTTGAATCCAAAGCAACAATCACACACCGTTTAGTGCGGTTCCGTTTTCCTCTGGCCTGTGTGTCCGCGAATGCTATTGTCGATGACGATTCGGGCTGAGTACTACCGAATGGTCGAACGGGGGCGCGTATGGGGGCCAAGCTCTCGCAGGAAGAGCCTCGCGCCGATGAGTTCGCGGATGAAGCACCCGCCGAACTGATCGAGATAGCCGGCGTCATCAAGTGGTTCGATGTGGCCAAGGGTTACGGCTTCATCGTCCCCGATAACGGCATGCCCGACGTTCTGATTCACGTCTCGTGTCTGCGCCGCGACGGCTTCCAGACTGCTTATGAAGGCGCGCGCATCACCTGCGAAGTGCAGGATCGGCCGAAGGGCCTGCAAGCGTTTCGCGTGCTGTCGATGGACGAGGCAGGCGCGGTTCATCCCGCGCAGCGGCCGCCGTCGCGGACGCACGCCGACGTTGTCCCGACCAGCGGCCTCGAACGCGTGATCGTCAAATGGTTCAACCGCGCCAAGGGCTACGGCTTCGTCACCCGCGGCGAGGGCACGGAGGACATCTTCGTGCACATGGAAACGCTGCGGCGTTTCGGCTTGACCGAACTCCGGCCCGGACAGACAGTGCTGGTGCGCTTCGGCGATGGGCCGAAGGGGCTGATGGCGGCCGAGATTCGCCCCGATGGCGGCGGCGGCGCGCCGAGTTCGCACTAGACGGATCCCTCGCATGAGAAGAAGCGGGTCCGGTAGACGCCGGATCGCGGCGTCGTCGGATGACCTGATCGGACGGGCTGCGATGGTCGCTGCATTGGCGATCGCGCTCGCCGCCTGTTCGTCGAGCTCCGACGAGCCCGAGGACACCGGCAGCGCCGCGAGCCCGGCCTGTCCGGGCGAGGAATGCATCACCATCAACACCGAGGAAGGCGCGTTCGTCTTCACCGCGGAATGGGCGGTCGATCCGGCGGCGCGGAGCTGCGGGCTGATGTACCGCACCGAGATGGCCGAGGATCACGGCATGGTCTTCGACTTCCAGACAGAGCGTCCGGCATCGTTCTGGATGCGCAACACTTACATCTCGCTCGACATGGTGTTCATCGAGGAGGACGGCACGGTTCTCAACATCGCGACGTATACCGTGCCGCTTTCTCTCGAAGGTGTGCCGAGCGACGGCCCGGTGCGTTACGTGCTCGAGGTGGTCGCCGGCACCGCCGATCGCATCGGCCTCGAAGCGGGCGACTTCATCGATCTCGAGCGCCCGCCGGGGGTGACCGAGGGGACCGCCACCTGCGGCACGCCGCCGGAGTAGCGACCGCGGTATTGAGCCAGCGCAAGGCGCAACGGCGCGAAAGCGCTAGCTTGCGCCAGGCATCCAACTCGGAGGAAGGCATGAAGGCGCTCGTCGTCTACGAATCGATGTTCGGCAACACCAAGCAGATCGCCGAGGCGGTCGCCGAGGGATTGCGCGAGAAGCTTGAGGTCGACATGTCGGAGGTCGGCGAAGCGACCACCGACACCACCGGCTACGACCTCGTGGTCATCGGCGGTCCGACTCACGCATTCGGCATGAGCCGCGAATCGACACGGACCGACGCAACGCGAAAGACGGCGGATCACTCGGTCATCTCCGATCGCATCGGCGTCCGCGAGTGGCTCGACCAGCTGCTGCCGACCACGACCGGGACCGCTGCGGCGGCGTTCGACACATCGGGCAAGATCGGCTGGTTCCGGGCTGGCTCGGCGGCCAAGGGCGAGGCGGCTGGTCTTAAGGACAAGGGCTTCCGGCTCGTCGAGCCGCCCGAGCAGTTCGACGTCGAGGGCATGGAAGGGCCGCTGAAGGGCGGCGAGCTTGACCGCGCGCGCGATTGGGGGCGGACCGTGGCGGCGGAACTCGCCGGATAACAGGCGCTCGTCACCCGCAGCATCGGTTGCCATCACTGCGGAAACCGCCTACCTCCGGCATTGACGCTCAACATCGGGGCATGGCGCAGTCTGGTAGCGCACCTGCTTTGGGAGCAGGGGGTCGCAGGTTCGAATCCTGCTGCCCCGACCACGCGGGCGGGACGAGGAAGACGATGGCAGCGCGTATCTTTCGGCCGTCAAAGACGGCCATGCAGTCGGGCCGGGCGAAGACCGGCAAGTGGGTTCTGGTCTGGGATGCGGACGAGCCGCGCTCGGTCGAGCCGTTGATGGGCTACACCTCGGCTGCCGACATGAAGCAGCAGCTGAGGTTGACGTTCGACACCCGCGAGGACGCGATCGCCTACGCCGAGCGCAAGGGCATCGCCTTCGAGGTTGAATCGGAGCATTCGCGCGCCAAGCGTCCGGCCTCCTATGCCGACAATTTCCGCACCGACCGGCGTTTTCCCTGGACGCATTGATTGCCGGGTCGGTTCATCCGAAACTCCGCGCCGCCGGCCCCGTAGCTCAGCAGGATAGAGCAGCAGCCTTCTAAGCTGTTGGTCGGAGGTTCGAATCCTCCCGGGGTCGCCACCCGCATTTTGGTCGCCGCCGAACGGACCACGTCAGGGGAGACATGGCGGAGCGAACGCCGAGCCGTCACGAACCAGGAACCGCGCTCGGCGCCGTGGGCGCGTTTTTCCGCAATCGTGTTGCAGTGAACGCGGGCGCGGCATGGCAACGGCTTCGCTCACCGCAGCGTTGGCCGGCGCCGCATGCCGATCATCATACCATTCCGGCGTGGTTCTGGTTCATCGTCGTTGCGCTCGCCGTCCTTCAGGTCGCGGTGAGCTTCGACGAGGAGTCGGTCGCCTGGGCCCGCGACCTGCCGGACTGGGTCCGCAACGTCTTCGACGTCATCACCGATATCGGCCTGTCGGACTGGTATCTGATCCCGAGCGGCGTTCTCTTGATTCTGTTCCTGTTTCTCGACTGGCAGGCGGTCGATCGCGGACTGCGCGCGGCCTGGGCCGAGATCGCGGCGCTCGCCGGCTATCTCTTCGTCGCAGTCGCGGCCGGCGGGATCGTCACCAACATCTTCAAGCAGATCATCGGACGGAACCGACCCATCGGTTTCGACGAGAATGGCTGGCTCGCCTTCGACTCCTTCAGTTTCGACTATGCCTATGCGTCGTTTCCGTCCGGTCATTCGACGACGGCCGGCGCGGTGATGACGGTCGCGGCGCTGATTTTTCCGCGCTTCCGGGTTCCGATCGTGGCCTTCGGCCTTCTCGTCGCATTCAGCCGCGTCGTTGTCGGTGCGCATTTCCCGAGCGATGCAGTGGCCGGCCTCGCGGTCGGTACGGCCATCGCCTATGTCACCGCACGCTGGCTGGCGCGGCGGCGGATCGCCTTCGAGGTCAACGATGGTGGCCATATCAGGCCGCGGCTTGCGGCAACGCGTGAAGCGGCGAGGGCGAGCCTATCGCGGCTCCTGACGGCGCCGGTCGTCGCTCTTGCGGGTCGGAGCAGGAACGCGCGAACGACCGCCGACTAGGAGACGCGGCTGAGAGCCTGGTCGAGGTCGGCGATGAGGTCGCTCGGGTCCTCCAGCCCGATGTGGAGTCGGATGAGCGGGTCGTTACCGCCGGGGCGGTCGAGGGAGCGCTCCAGCCGATGGCTGCCGAGGACGGCAAGACTCTCGAAGCCGCCCCAGGAGTAGCCGAGCCCGAAGAACTCCAGCGCATCGAGAAATGCGCGTGCGTCGCCCTCGGAGCGGCCCGACAGCGTGAAGGCGAAGAGGCCGGTCGAGCCGCTCATATCGCGTTGCCATATCGCGTGGCCGGCATCGCCGGGAAGGGCCGGGTGGAGCACCTGGTCGACCCCGCGCCGCTCGGCGAGCCACGTTGCCACGCGCAGCGCCGAGGCTTCGTGCTGCCTCAGCCGCACCTCCAGCGTCCGAAGGCCGCGAAGGGCGAGCCACACATCGTCGGGCCCGGCGCAGAGCCCCATGGCTCCGTGGAAGCGGCGAAGCCGGTTCCAGCACGCCTCGTTCGCCGAGACGCTTCCCAGCATGATGTCGGCATGCCCGCCGACATACTTCGTTCCGGCAAGCAAGACGACGTCGGCGCCGAGCGCGATCGGGCGACAGAACAGCGGCGTCGCCCAGGTGTTGTCGGCGATGACTGTCGCGCCGCCGCGATGCGCCACTTCGGCGATTGCCGGAATGTCTTGCATCTCCATCGTGTTGGAGCCCGGGCTCTCGACGTAGACGACCCGAGTTTCCGGCCGCATCGCCGCCGCGATGCCGGCGCCGACGGTGGGGTCGTAGTAGCTGACGGAAATGCCGAGGCCGTCGAGCACGTCCGCCGCCAGCGTGCGCGTCGGGCCGTAGACCGAGTCCGGAATCAGCACATGGTCGCCGGACGAGGCGAAGGCGAGGATCGCTGTCGAGATCGCGGAGAGGCCTGACGGACAGAGCACCGTCCCGGCCGCGCCGTCGAGGT
>Ga0180431_10006785_pt1 | contig 13515 bp, 12 predicted proteins | sample SS_ome_11_FD_132459 | JGI IMG/M metagenome (GOLD analysis project Ga0180431, IMG submission 132459) | Hypersaline lake sediment archaeal communities from the Salton Sea, California, USA - SS_1_MS_1 metaG | ecosystem: Environmental > Aquatic > Non-marine Saline and Alkaline > Hypersaline >... | reverse complement strand
TTATAATAGCTTTGTTTTCTCCAACAATTAATGCAAATAATATTACATTTCAGGAAATATCAATAAAGAACAATAATTATTGTGAATTTGTGACTCAAAACCTAAAAATAAATGTTGAAAATTATTTAAATTTTGATATTCCTGAATGGGGAGGCGCAATAGTTCATAGTGATCCCGAGTTATCAAGTTTTATTAATCTTCCTGCACCAAAAAACGATGTAGGTGTAATTTGGCATAAATTGGAACTTGATGGTGAAATTGGAGGAGCAAAGGGAAACGGAATAGTTGGAAATGGTAAAATTGCTGCATGTACTTTTGGGCCTTTTTCTTTTGAGGATAATCTTATCTTATATGACTATGATGGAAATCATCTATGGCATTCAGATGATCTGTTAAATTATAATGCATTTTTTTCTTCCCCAATGATAGATATTTATAATCGAGTTATTGCATGTGACAATGAGAAAATTTTAATGGTTGATTTAGATGATATTGATAACGATGGTAATGATCCAGATGGAACACAATATGATGATAAAGATATTGATTGGGTGACTAATCTTGAAACTGATGATGCCATTCCTTTTAGTCCTGTAATTGTGGAAAATAAAACGATAATTTTACCAACAAAAAATGGACCTGTTTATGCATATGATGCTAGAGATGGATCGTTACTCACATCAATATTGCTTGGAGAAAATGAGATGGGTGATGAAGGATATTATTCTACATTGAATTCTGCATGTGTAAAGAATAATAGGATATTTATTTCAACTCAATACCAAAAACCTAATGGATTACCATTGTTAAATCATTCAGCTAGACTTTATGCACTAGATTTAGATACAAATGCTGATCCTAATGAAATGTTAACCGTAGCATGGTATTATGAGTTCGGTGGAAGAAGTGAAGCAAGTCCTACGTTAATTGGAGACACAGTCTATTTTGATGGATGGAGATCAGAACCTAGTATCTTACCCGATCCGCATGTTTATGCGGTATATACAAATGGAACTGAAAGATGGAAAGTACCTTATCTATTTCCAACGTTGTATTCTTTTTCAGCTGATCCAAGAGGTGGCTTTTGGTATATTGATTTTTGGCCACACCCTGAGATAAATCCATTTGGATTTGGTGGTGGTAGAAAATTAGTTCGTTTTGATGGAAATAATGGAGAAATTATCGAAGAAATTCCAATGGATGATATAATCCCAGATTTTATTGATAATAATATTGATTATTCTAAAGATGTAGGAATTGCTAAAACAAGTGTCAATGAGAACACATTAAAAGAGTCAATAAATATTAATAAAAATCTTCCAAACTCTTTTAATTTAATCAATTCAAATAATAAATTGATGTATGATGAAATTTACTATGAATCACCTGATATGGGTGATGATATTTTAGGAATTGGAGATTATTATCCCTCTTCAATTATAACAATTTGTGGTAATGAAACAAATCCTATAATGATTGTTTCTGCAACAAAATTTGGAATTGGATATGGTGATTCATATGTAATGGCTATTGATTTAGCTGCAGATAATTTATTATTATGGACAGTTGAGATAGATTCAGGATTTCATGCACCTTTAAATCTAGCAGATGGTGATTATACAGTGTTATTAGATGAAAACCATGAAAATCCTAGAATAGTATTTGGAAGTTATCATAATGGAGTAATAGCACTGGGATCAAATAGTGAATCAATGGAATGGATTTCTCCTACAGATCATGAATCTTGTGGCTTTTGGGAGGATAGTGTTGAATCATATGATAATATACTATATACCGGGGCTGCTTTCAGACCTTATATAACTCAATATTCGGGCCTGTGGAGTGAATATCTTACTCTAACATTAGATGAACCAATTACTGTTAAAGGATTTAGAATAAGAGTTAAAAATGAACTTGGTATTAATCAAATGGAAATACAAATCTGTAATGGATCAACAATTCAGAAGACAAATACATATACTAGCTGGCCTAGTTATGAATGGAAAGAAGTTGAATATGATGAGGTTTACGAAGTCAATAAGGTTAAAATAAGATTTAAGAGAAACTCACTTTTTGGATGGGCAAGTCACTGGGCGATTGTCACTGAATTTGATTTCTGGAGAACATAATTACGTCTTCTAAATCAATTGTCAAGACTTAAAATAATATTTTAATAGACTATATAAAAAAAGAAAGAATATATGATTAATTTTTCCTGTTAAAAATGTAAAACAGAACTGAAATTATTGCTATGTGATATATAAATCCAATGACAATTGGTACAATTTCAAGTGTACCATTTTTAATTACAGAGTCTAGTGATATAAGTGACCAAAAGTTTGGAATTGGGCTAAATATATATTTAATATTATCAAGGTTAAGTAGGAAGGCAAATATTGGAAGTATAAAAACAGTTCCACCTATCTTAAAAATAGCAAATGCCTGTACTTTATTTGTGGCAAAGGAACTAACAAGCAGCGTAGAAATCGGAGTAAAAAGTGCAAATAATATTGCTACTGGAATATAAGCTGGATATGAAAACTGTGTGTTTTCAATCAGGCCTGATAGAGGGGGAAATATCAAAAGAACGATAAATGCAAAAATTGACATGAAAAGCATTCGATATATTAAATAGCTATTTCTTGAAATTGGCATAACGCGAAGAACTGTAAGTATATGTTCGTCTCGTTCATCAAGTATTAAAAATGCTGCAATAAAACTGAAAATAAAAGGAACTAGAATTACAATAAACATAAAAATAAATGAAAAGTTTGCTGCAAGTGGAAAAACATCTTCGATTCTTGGTGCAATCAAATGTACCATTATTCTTGAAAACACTATAAACATTAAAGGATAAACAAAGAAGGCAAATAGAAAAAATCGATCTCTTAATATGTTTCTAAAGTCGTTTATTGCAAGTTTAAGAAGAAATACCATTTTTTTCAGCCTCCTCTCGAAACAATATATTTATAAAACGCTCTTCTTCCAAAGTAATAAAGTAATACTATCCAAAATATCTGATAAACTATACCATATGCAATCTCCCAAGTTTCAAGACTAGCCTCATTAAATACACCAATAAAAATCGTAAAAGATGCTTGCGTAGGCCATAGATAGAAAATCACATTCTCATATAAACCTGATAACTGGAGCATTGGTGGAAAGGTAAGTCCAAGAAATAAAATTACCATTGCAAGTAGATACTCATTAATACTTTTTAGTCTAGAAACAAAAATAAAACCCACTAATATTAAAAGTATTGAAGTAAGAATAATTCCTGAGGCAAGATATATTACATTAAAATCAATTTTGTTAAAAACATACAATAAAGTAACAAATATTGATGCTGAAATTATTGATAGAATTGTTAGAGCAATAATCTTTGATAAAAGATAATCATCGGTTTTCATTGGGGTAATTACAAGTGCCTGAAGAACATTTTCTGATTTTTCAAATAAAACAAGAGCACCAACAAACATTATACCTATTATTGCTGGATCAAAAAATAACAGAAGCGAATGAAAAACAGTATTATCCATTTCAGGTATCGCTTGGGTTGTAAGAAAATATAAAAATACGCTAAGAATTGAAATGTGTATTATTTTGTATCTATAAAGCAGAGTATATTCCCATTTTAGCATATTTTTTAGATTACTCATTTCAACTGCCTACCTGTGGCTTTAATAAATATTTCATCAAGTGTTGCTTCAGCAGTATGTATCGTTTGGATTTTACCTGATTTTAAAAGATCCATAAATAATTTATTTTCGGCAAGATTTTTTAAATCAAAATCTTGCTTTGCAAGCTCTCCATTAATCAGATATTCAACTTTAACAATCTTCTTACCATGTCTTAATTTTAGTTCTCTTGGACTTTCAATAAGAGATATCTTTCCATCAACAATAAAACCAACCCTGTCGCATAATTCATCTGCATCATTCATGTTGTGGGTCGTAAGAAATATTGCCTTTCCCTCCTTTCTTTTTTGAAGGATTATATCTTTAATTAAACGTCTACCAACTGGATCAAGACCTGTTGTTGGTTCATCAAGAAACCAAACTTCAGGATTATTCAGAAGTGATCGTGCAAAATTTAATTTTGATTTCATACCTTTTGAAAACGTTGCAACACGGTCGTTTGCATCTTTTTCAAGATCAACCATTTTTAAAAGATCACTTGGTGATGTTGTTTTTTTACGATAAAAAGATGCAAAAAGCTCAAGATTTTCAAGAGCAGTAAGTTTTTGATAATGATTTGGAAGTTCAAAGCCAACTCCAATTCTGTTGTATAAGTCTGTTTTCCAGCTTGCAAGATTTTTCCCAAGTATTTTTACATTTCCATTATAACCTTTCAAAAGTCCAATAATTAACTTTTGAGTTGTGGTTTTCCCTGCACCATTTGGCCCTAAAAACCCAAATATTTCCCCTTTTTTTATTCCAAATGAGACATTATTTACTGCTTTTGTATTTGATTTTGGATATGAAAAATCTAGTTTTTCTACTCTGATTGCATATTCTTCTTTTGTCGATATTGGTATATGTTTTTGATCAGGAAATGCAAATATACCCTGTGTGTTACATTTTTTACAAGTAATCTCTATTGTTTCTCCAGGGCTACCTTTAACAGTAAAAACATTCTTACAATGAGGGCATGCTACTTTTTTTGTTATTATATTTTCTAATCCCATCATGTTTCACCTTTCATTATAATATATATTGAATTAGTTGATATTTTTTATTTGTGCAATACATGTATGATAGTTTATATATAACCTTGTATATATCATAATTATGAGAAAATTAACAATTGAGCTTAAAATTAAAGAAGAATTTTTAGAAATGTTGAATTTTTTATTTGATAAAACTGAGTCAATTGAACTTATTGAATTGGTAAAATTAGATTTTGAAAAAGGAGAAAAAATGGGTATTGCTTCATTGACAATGAAAGAAGGATATACAATTGATGATATAGAAATACCTGAATATATGGATATGTTAACAGTTTTAAAAAAAGAAGGAAATAGATATATTATTTTTGCTAAAGTGAAATTTTTAAAAAAATTTGCTCAACTTGCAAAAAAATTTGATGTAGATATTATATGGGATACACCATCAAGATTTACAAAAGAAAAAACAATAATTAGTGTTACAGGTAGTAATGATAATTTGAAAAAATTTTTAGAAATAATTAAACTACTTGGTGAAATTAAAAATATTAGTTTTAAGAAAGCTACTTTTAATGAATCAGCAATTATTTCATGTTTAACAGATAAACAAAGAGAAATTATAATTGCTGCTAAAAAAAATGGTTACTATGATTACCCACGAAAAATAAATAGTGAGCAATTATCAAAAAGAGTTGGACTTAGCAAACCAACTGTTGTACAACATTTAAGAAAGGCTGAAGTTCGACTTATGTCAAATATTTTATCTGGGTATTAGCATATCTGAATATTCTACTTTTGTATAAGAAAATAAGTGTCATTTTGATTGTATAATCTGATTTGCACCATAAATACCTGTTACAAATGCTTCTTCTAAACCTACGATGTTAAAATCACCAATAAGATACATGTTATTCCCCCTGTTACTTTCTATAAGATTATGACCATTTATTGCCCCTGCAGGATTCCAAAAATGATGTGCAATGATTTTATGTTTAGTAAAATAATCATTTAGATTAGGATGTTTATCTTTATAATAAAAAAGATATGTTCCATCCTGAAGATCAGCCATTGCCTGAACATTACTTGGTGGGGAAAATAATTGATATTTTTTATGGTCAACAAAAGATTTTGGCGTTCCTTTAATATGAAGCATATTTGTGCTAACAGGTTTATTTGTTTTTTTAACTTTAGCATACTTTTTTGACCAATCTATCTGAGTTGCTAAAACAATATTTTTACAGCTGATAAAATCATTATCCATTTTAATATTATACAGTTTATTCTTGTAATAAATATCAGTTACGGTTTCAATTAATATTTTATCCTCAAATGGTTTAATCATCTTTTCTTTTTTAAAAGAGAAAGTATAAATTGGTGTTATAAGTGGTATAAGATACTGTAGAAAACTAAAAGCATTCATTTGATGAACTGTCGAAAATGTTGTTGAATACAAAGCTTTTGAAAGATAAACATTTGTTCCACTTTGGATTTTTTGTTGTTTTATAAAATCAATTGCATCCTGCATATAGAGATTATGTAAAAAAGGATCTTCTTTTATTGCCTCTTTTTGAGAAATAGTTTCACAAGTTCTACGAAGAATTCTTAATGATTTCCTAAACTTTTTAAGAATTTTTTTAACTCTTATGAATTGGAACAAATATTTTACCAGTTTTGTTTCATATAAAACATAAGTTTTTGTGTTATCATGGAAACAAAAATCACTTAGTTTTATTTGTGAATGAAGCTTCACATATGGTAGAAAGTTATAATAATCAGAACACACAAAAAAAGCACCATAATTAGAAGATCCATCTTTTGAGGTTAGTATTCGACCACCTATATCTTTACTTATCAATAAAAAATCTTTATCATGTTTATGCAACATTTGTGCACATGCAAGTCCAGAAATACCTGCTCCTATTATTACTGTTTCAATTGTTTCTTTCAAGATAATATTTGTAATAGTTAATCTAAGTTAAGTCTTTTCAACAAAAAATGTTACAAAAATTGTATAATTTATTTTTTCTTTTTATAGTAATTATAAAACTGTTTTAGTTAAATATAAGATAAACAATTATCATATTGAATTGAAAAATGTCTTTAAAAATAGGTTTAATTGTTAATCCAATTGCAGGGATGGGTGGGAAGGTTGGTTTGAAAGGAACTGATAAAGTTGTAAATAAAGCAATTGTACTTGGAGCAAAACCCGTTGCGCCCAATAAAACCGAAGAAATGCTAAAAGAATTTATTGCAAACTATTCAAAAAAAGATCAGTTCCAGTGGTATACATGTACAGGTAACATGGGGTATAATGAATTGAAAAATGCGGGTATTAATGTTATAAAAATAATTTATAAGTCCTCTGAATTTAATACAACATCAGAGGATACAAAAAAAGCATGTAAAAGTCTGTTAAAAGAAAAAATTGATTTACTTGTTTTTTGTGGTGGTGATGGTACTGCAAGAGATATTTTTGAGATAGTTGCTAAAAAGATTCCTATTCTAGGAATTCCTTCAGGTGTAAAGATGCATTCAGCTGTTTTTGGAATAAACACAAATGCTACTGCAAAGATGCTTCATGAATTTATTCAGGGTAATCTTACAATCGGTGATGCAGACATAATGGATCTTGATGAAGATAGATATCGAAAAGGAGAATGGAATATTAAATTATTTGGTGTTGCAAAAGGAATTGTAGAACCTACATATATCCAGGTTGGTAAATCCTGTTTTGAATCAGTGTCAGATGATATTATAAAGGAAGAACTAGCCGAACATATCGTTGATGAAATTGATGAAAATAAAGATTATTTATATCTTTTCGGTTCTGGAGGAACTATTGATTATATTGCAAAGAAAATGAATATTGATAATACACTACTTGGTATTGATGGAGTTTATAATAAAAAACTTGTTGGTAAAGATCTAAATGAAGATAAAATATTAAAATTATTTGAAAAATATTCAAAGGTTAAGGTAATTCTGAGCCCAATCGGTGCACAAGGATTTATTCTAGGTCGAGGTAATCTTCAACTAAGCCCAAAAGTTATTAAAAAAATCGGTTTAGATAATATTATTGTAATATCAACTCCTTCAAAACTAGCAAATACTCCTATACTTAGAGTTGACACAGGTGATAAAAAACTTGATGAGATGTTTAAAAAAATCGGATTTATAATGGTTGTTATAGGTTATCGTCTAAGTAGAGTTGTAAAAATATAATTATTTTATTTTTCATAATCTTTTATATCTCCAAGAATTGTCTTCCAATCTATAACTTCTCTACATTTACCACAATATCCATTGAATATTTCAAAATCTATTTTATGCATATTTTTTCCGCAATATTTACATTTATACTCAATTCTTTTAGTGTTACTCATAAAATTGATATGGGGAAATTGGTTTATTGTTTATAAATTCTTTTTATCTCCTTTTGTATTATTTTAAAAAGTAAGGCGATATTTAATTGACATGTGTTAAAATCTTTTTCTTTTAAAGAAAAATTGTAAAGCATTTGTTGTTCCCGCAGTAGTAGAAATTGGAATCACAGAGACAAGATTCCAACCATTTCTTCCAAGATTATTAAGTGTTTTTTCAATATCTATTTTGTCTTTGCCTGACCAAAAACTTTTATCCGTTATTATTGTTTTATATTCCCAAGAATCCATATAATTACGATCCACATAATTTCTATTATATATATTGATGATAAATCTCTTTATCTTTTTAAATTTTTAGATATTCTTGATATATAAACCAACAACTTTTAATATATCAATTTGTTTCACGAAAATCCCTTACAATTTGTCGGGAGGTACTATATTTATGAAAAGAAATCCAAACGCATTTTTAAAAGAAGAATATGAAGAATTGGTTAATAAGTCACTGGATTGGAAGCTTAGAATTCTTGAATCAGGTTCAACTCCTCATTCAATTGTTGATGGAAAAGAAGTAATAATGCTTTGTTCAAACAATTATCTAAATCTTAGTAACCATCCCCGACTTATAGAAGGAGCAATTAATTCGGCTAAAAAATATGGTGCTGGATCAGGATCCGTAAGAGCCATAGCTGGAACATTGGATATTCATATGGAAGTTGAAAAACGTCTTGCTAGATTTAAAGGAACAGAATCATCTCTAATCTATCAAACTGGTTTCGCTGCAAACGCAGGTCTTATACCTCAGCTTGCCGGGAAAGGAGATATTATAATTTCTGATGAATTAAACCATGGTAGTATAATTGATGGCGTGCGTCTAACAAAAGCAGATCGAGCTGTTTATAAACATCGTGATATGGGTGAACTTGAGAATGTACTTAGAGATGCTGATACTAAGTACAATAGAATTCTTGTAATTACTGATGGTGTGTTTAGTATGGACGGTGATATTGCACCTATGGATAAAATTGTTAAGATTTCACAAGAATATGGTGCAATGACTTATGTTGATGATGCACATGGTGAAGGTGTTATTGGTCCTGATGGAAGAGGAATTGGTGCTCATTTTGGAATTGAGGGTAAAATCGATGTAGAAATGGGAACTTTTAGTAAAGCATTTGGTGTTGTCGGTGGTCTTGTTGCAGGTAGTCAGGATCTTGTTAATTATGCATATAATAAATCTCGAACATGGCTTTTATCTGGTTCTCATCCGCCAGCTGTTGCAGGTGCACAGCTTGCTGCAATTGATGTACTTGAAACAGAACCTGAACATGTTAGAAATCTATGGGATAACACAAAATATTTTAAGAAAGAACTTGAATCAATGGGATTTGATACAGGAGAAAGTGAAACACCAATCACTCCTGTAATTGTTGGTGAGTCAAGCAAAGCAAAAGAGCTAAGTAATAGTCTTTATAGAGAAGGTATTTTTGCATTACCAATCGTTTTTCCAATGGTAGCAAGAGATAAAGCACGAATTAGAACTATGATGAATGCGGGTCTTAAAAAGGATGATCTAAATTTTGCATTGGAAAAATTTGAAAAACTTGGAAAAAAGTTAGTAATTATCTAAATTAATTAAAATAACCTTTCTTACTCTTATCTTTGCACAAACTATATATAAAAGATATAAGATTCGTAGTCAGTATTTTTCCAGAAGTTATTGGAGTAGTGATTATGACAGAAGATTTAAAGAAAACAGGTACAACAATCCTAGGTATGGTCTGTAAAAATGGGGTGGTAGTTGCAACAGAACATAGAGCAACAATGGGAACACTAATAGCCCATAAAGAAACAAAGAAATTATACAAAATAGATAACCATTTAGCGCTATGTACAGCAGGTCTTGTAGGTGATTTACAAGTTCTCGCGCGATATCTTAGTGCAGAGGTAAATTTGTATAGATTAAAAAGAGATATACAAATGCCTGTAAATAGTGCTGCAACCCTTATGTCAAATATATTAAATCAGAGAAAATTCTATCCCTACTATGTACAATTAATACTTGGCGGTTGGGATTCTGAAGGTGGACATGTCTACTCACTTGATGCTGCAGGTGGGGCAATTCCTGATAAATATACTGCAGGTGGATCAGGTTCACCCTATGTTTTTGGCGTATTAGAAGATCAATATAAAGAAGATATGACAGTTGATGAAGGTATTGATCTTGCAGCAAGAGCAATAAACGCTGCAATGGGAAGAGATTCAGCATCAGGAAATGGTGCTGCTATTGCTGTTATTACTGAAAAAGAGTTCAAAATGATTCCTGATGACGAGATTAAAAGTCGTTTAAATAAAATGGGAAAATAATATTCGTTTGTTTGATTTGTTACATTATTAAAAAAATTATACAATTTAATATATAAGTTTTAAAAGGTTAAAAAATGACAGTAGATGATGTTTTACGAGAATTTAAAGGTAAAATAAGAGGTTCTATACCTGCAAGTATAGATGTTACAGATGTAGAGTTTGAAGGAGCTCTTTTAGTTATTTATACAAAGACTCCTGATCGTTTTGCTAAAGGTAAAGATCTTGTTAAAAATCTTGCAAAAACATTACAAAAACGTATTGTAGTGCGTCCTGATCCCTCTGTTTTGACTGATATTGATCTTGCTGAAAAAAAGATTAGATCTATTATTCCAAAAGATGCAGAAATTGTTGATATTTACTTTCAACCCGATGTTGGTGAGGTAACAATTGAGGCACTAAAACCTGGTGCTGCAATAGGAAAAGAAGGTCAACTTCTTAATGAGATACGTAAAAAGATTAACTGGACTCCAAAAATAATTAGAGCTCCTCCTATAAAATCTAAGACTGTTAAAGAAATTCGAGGATATCTTCGTACAATGAGTGATGAAAGAAAGGAGATATTACAAAAAATGGGTCGTAAACTTCATCGAGGTATATCTGATGGGGAAAAATATGTAAGAATCACTGCTCTTGGAGGTTTTAGACAAGTAGGAAGATCCTGCAGCCTGCTAAATACCCAGGATAGCAAGGTTATGATTGATTGTGGGATAGATGTTTCTTCAGATAATAATAGTTCGCCTTATATCCATCTACCTGAGGTTTTACCTTTTGAAACAATTGATGCAGTTGTTATTACACACGCACATCTTGATCACTCTGGACTTGTACCCTTACTCTATAAATATGGTTATGATGGTCCAGTGTATTGTACACCACCAACTAGAGATATGATGACTCTACTTCAGATGGATTATCTAAAGGTTGCTGCTGCTGATGCAAAAAAGGTTCCTTATTCATCAGAAAACATACGTAATGTAATCAAGCATTGTATAGCAGTTGGTTATGGAGATACTACAGATATAACTCCTGATGTTAGACTCACTTTTCATAATGCAGGTCATATTCTTGGGTCGTCTATTTGTCATTTCCATGTTGGAGAGGGACTGTATAATATTGCATTTACTGGCGATATCAAATATGAAAGAACATGGCTTTTTAATCCTGCTGTAAATCATTATCCAAGAGTTGAGGCTGTTATTGTAGAATCTACATACGGCGGTAAAGATGATTATCAACCAAGTAGAAGGGAAGCTACGGAGCGTCTTAAAGATATAATCCGTCAATCAATGAAAAAGAAAGGAAAGGTTCTTGTCCCTGTTTTTGCTGTTGGACGCAGTCAAGAGGTTATGATTGTTCTTGAAAATCTTGTAAAAAACAAGGAGATTTCTGAGGTTCCTGTTTATCTTGATGGTATGATATGGGAAGCAACAGCTATCCATACAGCTTATCCTGAATATCTTAATAATAAACTAAGAAGTCAGATTTTCCAAAAAGGAGACAATCCACTTTTATCTGATATTTTTAAACGTGTTGATAGTGCTGATATGAGGGAAAAAATAATTGGTGATAAAGGATCCTGTGTTGTTCTTGCTACAAGTGGTATGATGAATGGAGGTCCTGTGATGGAATATTTTAAGACATGGGCCTCTGATAATAAAAATACTATTGTTTTTGTTGGATACCAAGCAGAAGGAACGACTGGACGTAAAATCCAGAGAGGTTCAAAAGAAATTCCTTTAAATGTTGCAGGTAAGGTTGTTAATCTTGAGATGAAGATGAATGTTGAGACTTGTGATGGTTTTTCTGGACATAGTGATCGTAGACAGCTTACAGGTTTTATAAGTAATATGTCTCCTAGACCTGAGAGAGTTATCTTTGGTCATGGGGAAGAATCAAAATGTCTTGATATATCCTCAACTATTCATAAGAGATTTAATCTAAACACAGCTGCTCCTATGAATCTTGAAACAATAAGATTTGTATAAATTGATTAAAAATAATTAAATTTAACAGCTATTTTAATCCAAAAATAAATTTTTTAATCTCTTCTAATCCCTCAGTTTTTCTTTTAATAGCTTCTTTTTCCTCTATTGGTTCATATAGTTCGTTTTCTCCACTAGCATCAAGACCTGATACTACATATTTACCATCTTTTATGTATATTGCTGCGTGATCCTTCCATGCTTTTTTATAATGTAGTATAGGCCCAAAAAACTTCCAACCTTTTTCTTGCATTTTTTTATCAAGCTGTTCTACATGTGCTCTTTTATCCATATGTTCATCCACATTTGTTTTTTTTATTTTATACTGGCCATTCTTCTACCCATTAGAAAAATTGCTAGATAAAGTGGTACCTTTTGATCTCCTTTTTCCAAATTAAAATGTTCACCACTCATCTTTATGTTAAATGAGGAATTAAGATTTATATTTACTGGATTATCATCAAAGGCAATAGCATCATTTAATGGATTAAATTCTTCTAAATCATTTATATCTATTTTTACCACCTTTAAACCAGTTTTTCCATGTAATGAAAAAGGAAGTCTGATAAGTCTTTTTACATCACATGTTACTGGTTCATCTGTTTCACCAGCACCCAGTGTTACAGCTGTTTTCCTTAATGCACTATTTAAAAAAAACTTTCTTATTGTTTTTGACTGATCAAGCATTCCTTCTCTTATTCTTTTTACTCTCTCTTCAGATAGCTCTTCTACTAGTTTTTCTGCATCTTTTTCTTTTACCCCATATTCTTTTAATTTTTCTACAGGATTATCACTTTCTTTAATATCATTTACTATGTCAATAATTCCTTTACTTATTCTTCCTTTCCAGCCTTTTGCATCTGGAGTTGGCATTTTTAGGCTTTTTCCACTTGGATAGTATCGTCTCCCATATTGCTTTCTACCTGTGGCTTGTTCATGAAATATAACAAAATCCTGAAGATCTCTACCGGTTATATAATCAACAATTTCTCTTCGTTCGTTGCTATCTAGATCAAATACAATTGGATCTTTTACATGACAATGATAGCCTCTTCCTCCGCTAAAATAAAGTTCTAGATATTTTTTATTAAAACCAAAATCATCGAGTAAAAATTCT
>Ga0180431_10006784_pt1 | contig 13515 bp, 7 predicted proteins | sample SS_ome_11_FD_132459 | JGI IMG/M metagenome (GOLD analysis project Ga0180431, IMG submission 132459) | Hypersaline lake sediment archaeal communities from the Salton Sea, California, USA - SS_1_MS_1 metaG | ecosystem: Environmental > Aquatic > Non-marine Saline and Alkaline > Hypersaline >... | reverse complement strand
GTGTAATCGCGGGTGCGTTCTTCACCGGGGAGCTTCCCGATGAACGTTCCCTCGATGATCCGATCCACCTCCGCGATGACCGTCTCGCGGATACCCGGATCAAGGTGGGCCTCGGGATCCATGAGCCGGTGCGCGGTGGCCCAGTAGGCCAGCGCGCTCTCGGCGGCCCCCGCAAGCTTTGCCGGAGCGTCCGCGCGCAGGTCGAGGGCCGCTTTGTGGGCACCCGCGACGAGGGACTCGATCTTGGCGGCAAGCACCGCCTCCTCGATGGTGCTCAATGTATCCGCCAACAGGACGTGATATGCGTGGAAGACGCAGTCGGCCGTGATGAAGGGCGCGGGATTCGGTTCGTAGATTTCGTACATATCGAGCTTCGGACACGTCGAGATAAGAAAGCCGTTCCGGGCCAGAAGCTCCTTGTGTTCCTCGGGCAGCGCAGACAGCTCCTCGTTGTGCTCGACGTTGCTGAGATCCGCTTCGATCGTGTAGGTCGGCACGGACGGCGCAACGCTGACCTTGGGTACCTTCGCCGCCGGCAAAGCATGCTTCTCGACATCCGGCAGACGCCACTCATCCGGCTCGCGCCCGCACCCCGTGGCTAACAAGAAGGACGTGATGAGAACGAATACGACGGTTGCCGATTGCGATGTCCTGAACATGAGCGGCTCCCCTTTTCTCAACACTGTTTGACCTGCTTGCTCGATTCGACATTGCTACGGTGAGTTTGTTCCAGGAAAGTAATGACTGTCTGGATCGGTGTGAAACACCAAGGATGATTACCTTCCCAGCATGCGCATCCGCGCGCGGTCCCGCGAACGAGGCCCACCCTCCTCTTTCTCGGTCGGGCGCTGCGGCGGCCTAGAGGTGTTGCTCTGGTAGGGGCAAGATCCGTCGTCGATAGGAGAAAGCCCCTCGCCGTCATCTATGGTTAGCACGAGGGACGGGCGAGGTCAAGCCGCTGCCCTATGTCCTGGCCGTCCTGTTCCTCCTTTTCCACATCTTCTTCCAGCCCTGACGGTAAGTGGGAGGCTTCGGTCGGAGTCCAAGATTGCCTTCGAGGGTTCAAAGCGCGCAGGACGCCGTTGGGTGCGGATATCGGGGATGCTTGGGTGGAGGTGGTGCCGGAGGCCGGACTCGAACCGGCATGGGGTCGCCCCCGGGGGATTTTGAGTCCCATCTAAGCCGTTTTGGCAACATGCTCGTCAGCAACGACTTGCGTTGCAACCTTTTCGCGGAGAGCGGCTTCCGGCGCCAAAACTCCTTCATTCTGCTTCTGTCTATTTCGGTTTGTCTCGTCTGTTTTGACGTATTCATGTCACCAGATTGTCCCCAGGATTTCAGCGGGTGGCGGGACGTTTCGTGGTTCGACCGGCAGAGCTCCTGACCGTTCTTTGCGCTCGTGCTCTCGTCGTCTACGGGGTGTGCTTTCTGTGCTCGGGGCAGAGGCCGGGTGATGAGTGCAGCGGCCTTCGTCGTTAGCCGGGGCAATGATTTGTCCGCTGGTGGTTAGGAATTGAAAAGGCGAGGGCGGATTCTGCGTCTGAGTTTGAGCTCCTCGATGGCGCAGTAGAGGACCGGTACGACGAAGATCGTGATGATCGCGAGGAGCATGCCGCCGAAGGACGGGATGGCCATTGGGACCATGATGTCGGCGCCGCGCCCGGTGGCGGTCAGCACGGGGATGAGCGCAAGGATGGTCGTCGCCGTCGTCATGAGCGCGGGACGGATGCGGCGCAGGCTCGCTTCGATGGTTGCCTGGCGGATGTCGTGCGCCGTTGAGGGCTTTCGTTTCGCGAACGTCTGATTGAGGTACGTGGCGATCACGACGCCGTTGTCTGAGGCAATCCCGAAGAGCGCGAGGAAACCGACCCACACGGCGACGCTAAGGTTGATGGGGTGCACTTGGAAAAGTTCGCGCATGCTCGTGCCGAAGACGGAGAAGTTCAGGAACCACGGCTGCGCGTAGAGCCAGATGAAGATGAACCCGCCCGCCCAGGCGACGGCGATCCCCGAAAACACGAGCGCCGTCGTCGGCACCGAGTTGAAGTGGAAATACAGGATCATGAAGATGATGAAGAGCGCGAGCGGCAGAACCACCCTGAGCGTCTTTTGGGCGCGCACCTGATTTTCGTAGCTACCGGCGAAGGAGTAGCTGACCCTGGCTGGGAGCTCGAGCTCGCCGCTCTCGATTTTCCCCTTGAGGTACGCGCGCGCGTGCTCGACGACATCAACTTCCGCGTAGCCCTGTTTCTTGTCGAACAGGACGTATCCGACGAGGAAGGTGTCCTCGCTCTTGATCATTTGCGGCCCGGGTACGTAGCGCACGCCATGAAGGTGCTCAATATCCAGGACGTCGCGGAGGCGTACGGTGTCTCCGTGGTCGTTGTGGAGGGTCATTCGGTCAAAAACTTCCTCGTGCTTGACCCAATCGCTCTTGCGGCGAACGTGGACTGGAAACTTGCTGGGGCTTCCGTAGGAGAGGCGGATCCCGTTCTCTTCGATGAACTGCGCCAGAGTCCTCGCAATCGAATCACTGTCAAGGCCATGAGCCTCTGCGGCGGCGGCGTTCAGGCTGATCTCCGTGTGCGCCTCGACGAGTTGGCGCAAGGGGACCTGCGTGCCGTCCGGGGCGGGAACCAGGATGCGCTCGAGCGTTTCGATGTTATCGCGCAGCTCGCGCGCGTATCGTACGCGAACGGGGTAGCGCTCTCGCTCCTCGACGGTGGTGGTAATCGTTCTGCCGCCGAGGGCGGTTTCGATCACATCCTGGACCTGCTGCACGTTGATGCCGTAGCGCGCGATCGCCGAGCGATCAATGTCTATTTCGAGGTACGGCTTGCCGACGATACGATCCGCGTTCACCGTCGCTGGCTCGATGGTTGGGACTTCCTTGAGGTAGCGCTCGAGCTGGAGGCCGACTTGCTCGATCGTCTCCAGGTTCGGGCCTTTGACCTTGATGCCCATCGGCGCCCGCATGCCGCTCTGGAGCATGATGAGCCGCGTCTGGATGGGCTGCAGCCTCGGCGACGAGGTTGTGCCTGGCACCTGAGCCGCCCTGACGATTTCATCCCAGATGTCGTCGGGGCTTCGGATGCCCGGCCATGCTTCGCGGTCGCGGTTCAACTCGGGATCGAGCGACGGGCGCCATAGGCGGAATGGCTTGCCACGGCGATCGGGAATGAGGCGGTTCTCCTCGTCGCGGATGAAGCGTCCTCTGACGACATACGGCTCGCCGTCGGGTGCTGGAACGGGCGTTCCGTCCTCGTCGCGGGCGAGGTCGTTCTCCTTCGCCGAGAAGCGGAACCGCACGCGCCGCCCGTTCCGGTCAATGATGTATTCCGGTGAGTAGTTGATGATGGTCTCGATCATCGAGATGGGCGCGGGGTCGAGCGGGCTCTCGACGCGGCCGATCTTGCCGACGACGGAGGCGATCTCCGGGATGGCGCGTATTGCCATGTCTTGCGTCTGGAGGACGTCGAGCGCTTCGCCGATCGAAGCGTGCGGCATCGTCGTGGGCATCCATAAGAAAGATCCCTCGTCGAGGGGCGGCATGAACTCCTTGCCGAGACCGGGGAACGCATGCGCCACGGCGGTGACGGGCCGAGATACTCTTACCGGCCGCGGCAACCAGCCGAAGAAGGCGTCGAAGCCGAGCCACACCATGACGCCGAATAGGACGAGAATGAGCGGGATGACGAGAAAAGCGGTTTTGTGGTCGAGGCACCATCTGAGTATTCGCCCGTAGGCGCGCCGGAAGAGGATGAAGAGCGCCAAGAAGCCGCCGATGAGGATCGCAACGAAGATGAGGTTGCGCAAAACGCCCTTTTCCGGCCCGAGGGGGAACCAGTGCCGGGACAAGAGGACGGCAACCGCAGCGACGATGAGCCCCACCGTGACATAGGCTTTCCATTGGCTCACGCGCTCCGGGAGCCACTCGCTCGCCAGGTGGTAGGCGCCGATGAGTGCGATGAGGACGCCGGCCCACCATGCGAAGGCGATCCCGACAACGATGCCCAGGACGATGATGGCGGCGTACGCCATGCGGCGCAGCGTCCGTCCGCGGATTTTCGTAGGAAAGATCATATGCGCGAGCGCCGGGATGATGATCAAGGCGACGACGACCGAGGCGATCAAAGCGAACGTCTTGGTGAACGCGAGCGGCCGAAAGAGCTTGCCCTCCGCCGCGATCATCGTGAAGACGGGGAGGAAGCTGATGACCGTCGTCGAGACGGCGGTCAAGACAGCCCCGCCCACTTCGCTCGAGGCGCGGAAGATGACCTCGAGGCGGTTCTCGTTCGGGTCGGCCCGGTCCAGATGCCTGAGGATGTTCTCGCAAAGGATGATGCCCATATCCACGATGGTGCCGATGGCGATCGCGATGCCGGAGAGGGCTACGATGTTGGCGTCCACGCGGAAGAGCTTCATGGCGATAAAGCACATGAGCACCGCCATCGGCAGCAGGCCGGAAATGAGCACGGAGCTCCGCAGGTGCATCACCATGATGAGCACGACGATGATGGTGACGAGGATCTCTTGCGAGAGCGCGGCGTTGAGCGTGCCCAGCGTTTCGTAGATGAGGCCGGTGCGGTCGTAGAATGGCACGATCCTGACCTGGCTCACGGTGCCGTCGGGCAGGGTCTTTTTCGGCAGGCCCGGCGAGATCTCGTCGATCTTCTTCTGCACGTTCTTGATCGCCGCAAGCGGATTCTCGCCGTAGCGGACGACCACGACGCCGCCGACAACTTCCGCGCCTTCCTTGTCGAGCGCGCCGCGGCGGAGCGCCGGCCCGAGGGTCACCGTCGCGACGTTCTTCACGTAGATGGGGACGTTCTCGTTGACCTTGATGACGGCGTTCTCGATGTCGCCGAGGTTTTTGACGAAGCCGAGGCCGCGAATGACGTATTCGACCTTGTTGACCTCGATCGTGCGCGCGCCGACGTCCACGTTCGACATCCGGACCGCCCCAACAACCTCGTCGAGCTTGACGTCATAGGCTCGCATCGCGTCGGGGTCCACATCAATCTGGTACTCCTGCACGAAGCCGCCGACGGACGCCACCTCGCTCACGCCTTCGGCGGAAAGAAGCGCATAGCGCACGTGCCAGTCCTGGATCGTCCTCAGCTCGTGCAGATCCCACCCGCCCGTGGGGTTGCCGTCCTTGTCCTGCCCCTCGAGTGTGTACCAAAACACTTGCCCGAGCGCCGTGGCGTCGGGGCCCAGCATGGGCTGCACACCCTCCGGGAGCGTGCCAACGGGCAGGCTGTTGAGCTTTTCGAGGATGCGGGAGCGGGACCAATAGAAATCGACTTTGTCTTTGAAGATGACGTAGATCATCGAGAACCCGAACATCGAGTAGCTACGGATCGTCTTGACGTGGGGAACGCCGAGCAGCGAGACCGTGAGGGGGTAGGTGATTTGATCTTCGACATCCTGAGGCGAACGGCCTTTCCATTCCGTGAACACGATCTGCTGGTTCTCGCCGATGTCCGGGATGGCGTCCACGGGGACGGGATTGCGTGGCAGGCCGCCGAGCTTCCAATCGAACGGGGCGACCATGAGGCCCCAGACGACAACGAGAATGATGACGAGGAAAACGACCACCTTTCTTTCGAGGAAGAAACGAATTACTCTGTCGAGGGACGATGGGCGGGAGGGTTTTTGGTCGTTTGGGCTCTCATTCATGGTCGTGCTGCCCCGAGTCATGCATCGGCCCCGGAGAGACGATCTCGACCTGATCCCCGCACGTGAACATCTGGCTGCCGTAGTACGGGTTTTCGGTGCCGGGCTTGTTCTGGAGCCAGTCGGCGCCGCGGCCTTCGAAGATCATCGGGCAATGGAACCGAAGGATCGGCTGCGTGCCGCTGCCGCCGAAGCTCTTCGCCACAACGTACACGGACTCGGAGAGCAGCGCGAATGCGGCTCGGGCCTCTGAGATGTCTTTCGCGGCCCCGATGGTCTTCGCGCTCTGTGTCAGGCCCTTGAGCTCCTTCATCCACGCGGCATGCGCGGGCTCTTTCAGGAGTGTCATGTCGGCGCGATCGAGGGCCTCGAGCAGCTCTCGTGCTCCGGCCTGCGCTTGTTCGAGGCCGTCGTGGCTGAGCGCCTGCTGGATTATGAAATAGCCGGCGTAGACATCGTCTAACTGAGCCTTGAACGCGTCCGGGATGCTGAACGACCTCGGTTTGCTTTCCTCGGTTTCGGGCTCGGGGAGTGTATGGGGAGCGCCGTGGTGGTGTACGGGTGGCCTCCCGCCTTCCGGTTGCATCATGCTCGGCTTGGCTCGAATCTGCACGGCGCTGTCAATCTTGAAGTTCCCGTTGACGACGACCGATTCGCTTTCCTCGAGCCCGCTCTCGACGAGGTAGTGGTCGCCGGCGCGTGGTCCGAGAACGATTTCGCGTCCCTGGAAAACGCCGTCCTCGTCAGGCACGGCGACGTAGACGACGGCGCGTTTGCCGGTGATGAGCGGGGCCGAGGCCGGGATGACGAGCGGCGCTTCGGCCGTCACGTCTTCCGCCGAGACGTAGCCGAGCGCCTCGGCACGTACGAGCGGCATGCCACAGACGTCGCAGGTGCCCGGTTCGTCCTTGACGATCTCCGGGTGCATCGGACTGATCCATTTGCCGGCCAGGTCGGCGTTCACGACCCGGCCGCCCGCCGCGACGTTCGCGCGAACGATGGTGCGGACAAACATGCCCGGCTTGAGTCGCCCATCGGGATTCTCGACGTTGACCCGCACCTTGACCGTCCGCGTCCTGGCGTCAAGGACGGGATCGATAAATGCGATCTTTCCCCCGAAGGTCTCGCCGGGGAAAGCCTCCGCCTCGAGCTCGACCGCCTGGCCGTACTTGATCCAAGGGAGATCTGATTCGTACGCGTCGAGCTTGACCCATACCCGTGACAGGTCGGCGATCGTGTAGATCGGGGTCCCGGTCTGCACGTATACGCCCTCGAGCGCATGCTTCCGGATGACGATCCCGGCCATCGGCGCGTAGATCGTTATGTGGTCGGAGGGCGTGCCGAGTTTTTCGATTTCGCGGATCTGCTCGTCGGGCAGTCCCCATAGGCGCAGCTTCTCGCGGACGGCTTCGACGGTCTGCCGGGCAGTTTCCAAGGCTCCTGTCGCACCGCGTTCCTCGAGCTCCGTGACGGTCTTGAGCGACTGGATGAGCTCCTCCTGGGCCGTGAGCAGCTCGGGGCTGTAGAGCTCGGCCATGTGGTCGCCCTTGGCCACGGTGATGCCGGTGTAATCAACGTAGAGCCGGTCGAGGCGACCGGGCACCCGGGCGGTGATGGTGCCGAGACGGGACTCGTCGTATTCGACCTTGCCGACCATTCTGATCTCGGCGGAGACAAACTTCCGCTTCACCTTCTCGGTCTGTATTTCGGCCAGTTTCATGGCGTATGCGGAAAGCTTAATAGCGCGCGGCCCGAGCGCTTCGTCCGGTTCCTCGCTCGGTACCGGAATGAGGTCCATGCCGCAGATCGGGCATTGGCCCGGTTGGAGTTGGCGGATCTGGGGATGCATCGCGCAGGTCCAGACTTGCACTTTGGCTTCGGCCGTTACGTGGTCGCCTGGAGCCGACTCTTTCGCCCCGCCGCTCTGTCCTGCTACGTACCCGATGACGAGCGCAACGAGCACGAGGCCGACTATTGCGGCAGCACGCGTCAACGCTTTCTTGCGGGACGGTTTCATTTTGACCACCTCGATTCTAATGGGCAAAGAGCACGAGGAGTGCGTGGCAAATTGCCGAGGTCAACGTGATGAAGGCCAGAGCGCGGTGCAACGGAAGCAATACGCGGCGATTCTTTTTCATGAGCAGACCGAGCGTCAACGTGCAGGCAAGCAGAACGAAGGTTGCGATGCCGAGGGGTTCAACCAGAGAACCCCATGAAAGGCTATGCTCATGGTTCTGGGAACCACCGTTCGCGATAAGCCGCGGAAGCGACTTCAAGTCCGTTACGGGAAGGAAACCGAACAGGCCGGCTCTGGCAAAAAAGCCTTTCCATATGGCGTGCATGATTCTCCTCCTCGCGTTTTGACCGCGCCGTCTTAGTCTCCCGCCGCAGACCGCGGCATCTCCCTGCCGACGAGCATCTCGAGCTCGGCGAGACGCTGGGCGCGATTGACGAGCGCGCGTTCATACATGAGCTGGAACTCGAGCAACGTTCTTTGCGCATCAATCAGGTCGAGAAAATCCGCTTGCCCGGTCTTGAAGGCTTCTTGCGTCACCTTGAGCCCCTGGTCTGCTTGCGGAATGAGTGTCTCCTCATAGAGGGCGATCTTGCGCTCGGCGTCGCGGAAGTTGTACCAGGCCATTTTCAGGTCAGCGACCAGACTGTTCTCCCTGTTCCGCCGTTCGTTGAGGGCGGAGTCGAGCCGGGCCTTCGCTTCGCGTTCCACGGCCCCATATTTGCGCGCCCAGATTGGCACGTTGACCGAGAGCATCGCGAGCACCGGGTCTTTCCCGCTTTCGCTAGTGCCCGGCATGAGCGCGTCATCGGTTGAGATGTACGTCACGCCTAACGTGATGTCCGGGTAGCGGTTTTTCCTTGCCAATGCGATGGAGTCGGCCTCCTTGAGCGCTACGAAGTCCAGGGCCTTCAGTTCCGGGTTGCCTTGACGGAGCCACTCGAGGAGTTGCTCGCTTGTGACCGCCGTGTCGTTTTCCGGGAGCTCCTTCGGCCACGGCACGGGGGCTTCTGAATCCCTGTTAAGTGCGGCGTTGAGCCTGGCCACAACCGGCTCCTGAAGATCGCGCAGCGCACGCAAATGGTCCTGGAGCTTCCCGAGCTCGACCTGCGCGCGGATCAACGTCGAATGAGGAGCCTCGCCCGCCCTGTACCGGGCACGTGCGACGCTCTCCAGATGCGTCAGTAACTGGACATTCTCCTCTGTAACGGCAACGGCCCGGCCCAAGTAGTAGTATTCATAGTATACGTGCTTCACCTGGTAGAGTAGCTTGAGCTTTGCGGCTTCGTATTGGTGTCGCGCCACTTCGGCGGCGTGGGTTGCCGCCCTGCCTTGCAGGCCGAGCGTGCCGAACCACGGGAATGTCTGGGCGAGGGAGACGTTCCACTGCTGCGGCCCGACGCGAGTCTCCACCGCCTGGACGTACTCCGTGTAACTGAGCTTGGGGTCTGGCAGCGACTTCGCCTGGGGGACTTTTTCGAGCGCCGCCCTCCAGCGGTCAAAAGCACTCTTGAGGCCGGGATTGTCTAGGGCCGCATACGTCAGATAATCGTGGAGCGTTGAGTTCTCGTCGAGCGTCGGCAGATCGGCATCAGCCGGAGCGTCACCACTTGAGACGAGAGGCGCCCTACCAGCCGCTGGCGAAGCCGGAAGAGGATCGGGGCTATCGCGGTTGACACACCCCGTCGTGATCACCGCCGCCGTGCTCGTCAGGAGCAAGGCGCTTACGACCAGCATCTTTGACGCCACGGCCCACCTCCCTTCTTCTTGTGCTTGGGCGGCAAGGAGCGATACCGCACAAGCCATCAAAGGGGACAACAGGCAAATATCTTGGGTGGTTCCAACTCATCATAGAGCAATCGTAGCGCTTACGAGTACCGCATCAAGACATTTCCCCATCGCAAGGCCCAAGATTGGCTCGAGTTGGCCTGACTATTCGAGTCCTGCCACCGGTATCCCCACTCATCCCACAGCACATGTGGCGCAGCCTGACCGCCCTTGTCCGTCGAGGCCGCACCTCTCTCATTCGAATTCAGTTTGCCTCCAATTTTGATCTGTTTATGTCACCAGGATGGCACCAGGCGTTCTTGGCCGGTAGTCCGTATTGAGCCGTAAGTGATTGGGAGAAAGGGGAGCGCAATCAAGACGACCTGTCGTCACGCGGGGGACCGAAAGTCCCCTGTTCAGCCGTTGTGCCGCCAGCCTGACTCCCTGGCTGAGTTGTAAGTCTCTGGGAATGAGTGAAGTCTGGAGGTGGGACCTGGTCCTACCCGGGCCGAGACGCAGGGGACAAGAATCCCTCTGCGGGACCTTCCCGCCGCACTCTCAAGCTCTTGCCCGAGTTGTAACTATTTGGGAGGGAAGAAGTGCCGGAGGCCGGACTCGAACCGGCACGGGGTCGCCCCCGGGGGATTTTGAGTCCCATCATCGCTGTTTTTGCAAGGTACTCGTCGGCAGCGAGTTGCGTTGCATCTTCCTCGCGGCAAGCGGCTTCCGGCACCAAATCCAGTTCATTCTGTTTCAGTCTGCTTCGGTCTTTCTCGTCTGTTTTGACCTATTCGTGGCACCAGATTGGCACCAGAAACGCGCTATGTTTGTGGGTGATGACGCGCTGGCGTCGCCCAGGCAGGGAATTCAAGCGCCGCGTCTCGCGCTGGTTTTCTGCTTGTATTGGTCACACCACGGTGTCCCCGGAACGAATGCCCGTTCACGGCGATTCTCACCTCGCGGCTGAGCTAGGCCAACAACTAGCTCAAGACCATGACCGAGTGAAGGCGCCCTTGCCGGCGGCAGGAGACCAGGTTGGGCCGAGAAGGGATGCTACTCTTGCGTAAGGTCGCCCAACAAATCCTACAATGGCGTAGCTTATTTCCGGCAAGTGGCCGTTAATTGCATTCTAGCGCCTCGCCCCAGCCTTTGTTTGTCGGTGTTGAATTCGACGGATGGTTCTTATCGTCCGGGGATCTGGGACCATGAATACGGAAGAGACTGCCCAGCAAACCATACATTCATGTAGCCTTAGGAGCGCTAGTCCTACGTATGCGTAGGATTGTTTGCTTTACGTCATCTGCTTGGCCAGCCTTAAGTGCTTCTCCAGTAGCCAGTTGTAGAATCTACCGTCCCATGGCATGCCTATTGCAGTTGTGGAGTGGGACCTATCGCTACAAGAAAGGAGGAGCAGTTCGGTGGATTTCGCTGTCGGCCTGGACACGGTATGGGTCCTTTTTGCGTCGTTCCTCGTCTTCTTTATGCAGGCGGGTTTTGGGATGGTCGAGGCGGGGTTCATCCGGGCGAAGAACGCGTGCAACATCCTCATGAAGAACTTCCTCGATTTCGCGGTTGGGTGCATCTTCTTCTTCTTGGTCGGCTACGCCTTCATGTTCGGCAAGGGAAATGGGCTGATCGGGTTGTCGGGCTTCGCGCTCGGGAGTGCACCGAACCCTTCGGGCGTGCCGGTGTATGCGTTCTGGCTGTTTCAAGCGTGTTTCTGCGGCGCGGCTGCGACGATTGTTGCGGGCGGCATGGCCGAGCGTATGAAGTTCCGCGCGTACCTGGCGTACACGGCGGTCGTGAGTGCCGTCGTCTATCCGGTGATTGGCCACTGGATTTGGGGCGGCGGCTGGCTTGCCGGGCTTGGCTTTGCTGATTTTGCCGGCTCGACCGTTGTGCACTTGACCGGTGGCTCGATTGCGCTCGTCGGGACGGTGATGCTCGGTCCCCGCATCGGCAAGTTCGGACCCGACAAAAAGCCACGGGCACTGCCGTGCCACAATATACCGCTGGCGGCGCTCGGCGTTTTTCTCCTGTGGTTCGGGTGGTTCGGCTTCAATCCGGGGAGCACGCTCAGCGTCGGCAACGGGTCGGCCATTGCGCGGGTGGCACTCACGACGAATGTTGCGGCTTGCGCCGGCGCTATCGGCGCGATGATCACGGCCTGGGCGTTCTTCGGCAAACCTGACCCGTCCATGACGATGAATGGTGCGCTCGCCGGGCTGGTGGCGATCACGGCTCCGTGTGCGTTCGTGGCGCCGTGGGCGGCGCTCATCATCGGGGCCGCGGGCGGGGTCGTCGTCGTCGTTGGCGTGGTTCTTCTGGATAAGATCGGCGTGGATGACCCTGTCGGTGCGTTCCCCGTGCACGGAATGAATGGAATTTGGGGGACCCTCGCCGTTGGTCTTTTTGGGCAGAAGGCGCTCGGGCTCGCGGGGGACGGCCTCTTGTACGGCGGCGGGTTCGCGCAGCTCGGCGTGCAGGCTCTTGGGGTCCTTGCCGTCGGGGCTTTTTCCGTGGGGGCGATGACGGTCGTTTTCTATGGCATCAAGAAGACCGTCGGCCTCCGCGTGGGCAGGAAAGATGAGCTGCGAGGCCTCGACATCGGCGAACACGGTATGGAGTCATATGCCGATTTCCAGGTCTTCGTGACGCAGTAGGAAGCCGAGTGATGAAACTGATCATCGCCTACGTACAGCCCGAACGACTCAACGAAGTCAAGCGGACTCTGTACAGTGCGGAGGTCTACAAGATCTCGGTGACGAATGCACTCGGCTGCGGCCAGCAGAAGGGCTATTCCGAGACGTACCGCGGCGTCGAGGTGGAAGTCAACTTGCTGAAGAAGGTGCGCCTGGAAATCGCAGTCAACGAGGACTTCGTCAAGCGTACTGTGGACGCGATCATCAAGGGCGCCCGCACGGGCAAGATCGGCGACGGCAAGATATTCATTGTTGATCTGGACGAGTGCATCAGGATCAGGACGCAGGAAACGGGGTCCGTGGCGATCGGCTAAGGACCGCGGTGGAATACAAGATAGGGAGAAGACTCGCGCGGAGTCAGGGTTAGCGCGGCGTTGAACAAGGAGGAAGCAATGACACCCAAGGAGTTTTTCGAGTTCTGCAGGAAGCACAAGGCCGAGATGATTGACGTGAAGTTCACGGATCTTCTGGGGACGTGGCAGCACTGCACGATTCCGACGGAGGCGTGGGACGAGAGTCTTTTCGAGGACGGGTTGGGGTTTGACGGTTCGTCGATTCGTGGCTGGCAGGGGATTCATCTGTCGGACATGTTGGCGGTGCCGATTGCGGGGACGGCGTGTCTGGATCCGTTTTTTGCGCGGCCGACGGTGAGCGTGATTGCGAACGTTGTTGACCCGGTCACCAAGGAGACGTATTCCCGCGATCCACGGTTCATTGCTCGGAAGGCCGAGGCGTACCTCAAGGAAACGGGCATCGCCGACACCTGCAACATTGGCCCCGAGCCGGAGTTCTTCATTTTCGACGAGGTGCGTTTCGAGCAGAACGAGCGCCGGGGGATGTACGAGATTGACTCGATCGAGGGCGCGTGGAACACGGCGCGGTTCGAGGAGCCGAACCTCGGCTACAAGCCGAGCTTCAAGGGGGGTACTTCCCCGTGAGCCCGACGGACACGTACCACGATCTGCGCGGCGAGATGGCCTACGAGATGCTCAAGGTCGGCATTCTCGTCGAGGCGCATCACCACGAGGTGGCCACGGCCGGCCAGAGCGAAATTGACCTGCGCTACGCGCCGCTGGTGAAAATGGCGGATCATTTCATGTGGTACAAGTACATCGTCAAGAACGTAGCGAAGCGGCACGGCAAGACCGTGACGTTCATGCCCAAGCCGGTCTTTCGGGACAACGGGAGCGGGATGCATACCCACTTCTCGCTGTGGAAGGACGGCAAGCCGCTGTTTGCGGGCGAGGACTATGCGGGGCTGAGCGAGCTGGCGCTCCACGCGTGCGGCGGCATCCTCAAGCACGCGGCGGCGATCCTGGCGTTTGCGGCGCCGACGACGAACTCGTACCGGCG
>Ga0180431_10006783_pt1 | contig 13517 bp, 15 predicted proteins | sample SS_ome_11_FD_132459 | JGI IMG/M metagenome (GOLD analysis project Ga0180431, IMG submission 132459) | Hypersaline lake sediment archaeal communities from the Salton Sea, California, USA - SS_1_MS_1 metaG | ecosystem: Environmental > Aquatic > Non-marine Saline and Alkaline > Hypersaline >... | reverse complement strand
TACTGGTTTGAAAAGCATTTCAGTCCAAAGATGTACGAGTTAATTTGCCAATATTCTGATGGGAACAACGTATCCAAGATTCTCTTGTTGACTGGCACAGCCCACATAGATGAAGGAGTCAGAAATGAATTCAAGAGATTACAGGAGGAACTTGGCGGCAAAGAAATATTCATTTCACACAGGGTCATTGTGGACAAAAAGATTCTGAACCGTCTCCACGGACGCTGGTTCATATCTTCAAGTTCAATCTTTAAGATTCCGCCAATAGACACCATCTTACAAGGTCAAGCGGATGAGATTATTTTAAGGAAGGAAGACCCTGGTTTCAGTGAATGGTGGGATCAAGCCCTAGACATTGTTGATGATTGGAACAAGATAAAAAAATAGGTGATGTGGATGAATGAAAGTCAAGAAGAAAATGTTGATTTGCAAGAGATTGATTCGAGTTCTGAAAAAGGACTCACACGGCAGAGAGTAAACGTCGAGAAAGTACTTCCAGACTACCGAGTCACTAAACTAAGCGACCATCTTGAAACAATAAAGGGATATTATGTCCTTGGGAATAACAAAAAGGAAGGTCTGAAATATACTGATTTCAAAGGCGTAGTTGACTTCCATGAGCAAAAAGTCAGTGGTTTGAATAAGTTTTTGGAATCAATCGGCTTGATCAAAGTGATCAAGGGAAAGCCAGGGCACTACTTACCAACAGAGAAATTAATTGATTTCCAGAGATCCCTAGAATGGGGAGATGAAGCAAAAGCAAAACAAATCCTGCGAGATATCTTGAAAGACACATGGTTTTTTAATTCGGTGAACAGTCTCCTACGTATGAAAAACAAAGCCTCTTTGGAGGTTTTAGTAAATAAACTGGGTTTGGATTCTGGAGCAAAAAAAGGATTGCATGATAACTCTCTAAAAATATTGATAGGATACCTAAAATATGTTGAATTAATCCGAGAGGAAGAGGGAGAATATTTACTTTCGGATTCTGTTCAATCAACAGAACATTTTGAGGATGTACAACCAGCTGGAAAAACGTTTACCGACCGTGATACTGTGAGACAAGAACCTAATCAACCGAAGCCAATAAAACCGGCTTCAGAACAAAAAAACTCAGATATGTCTGCTCATTCTCAGATCACATTAAGCATAAACATCCCGTCTGATATTACTGAAGAACGATTAGATGTACTTTTTAGGAAGATTAAGGAGCACTTCATAGCTAAGTAAGATTCTCTGAAGTAACTGCTCTAGATGGGGCAGGGTTTTTATTCTCTGCCCCTCAGAATGGCCCTTGGTAACGAGGTTCAGCAGAGGTTTCTACTGACCTGAGATCAGTTCGGAATGCACAGGGTAGGATTGGAAATGCAGACTCTAATCCCTAAGCAAGGGGCTCAGAGGCCTGCTCTCCGGACCTTCCTCCTGCAATAGATTCGAATTTTAAGATTTTCTTATGGCTTATTAAACTGTTACTAAATATATCTATTTATGGTGAGAATCAGGAAGCCAGCTTCAAGACCATGGAACAGCATAAAGACTCGAATGCGAACTGCCGGACAATCTGCACTTAAGGCAGCTCTGCCTTTGGTAACCTCTGCCATGATCTCGTGCTCAGCCGAAGTATCTGCTCCTGAAATTCCTGTTGAACAATCATGCGATCAGCACAATGACACTACTATTGTACTTAATGAAACTGAGTTTGATGATGAGCGAAGGGTAGCTGGAGTAAGAAGGCTGAGAATGCCTGATGGCTTTATGGGAGAGGAGCTTGTGCATGCGGTTCGCGCTTCACACAGCCTTTCAACAGAAGGGCTCACAAGAGAATTCCGAACTTCATTTACGCAGCTTGATGAAGAATGCTTTTACAATCCTGATGTTGGTTTGTATGGTACTGCCTATGCCATTACTCCGGAAAACAATGAACCTGGCGGGAATCTGGGGATATATACCCATCTGCCTGCACTTAATCTTGATGACTTTTCTATGATATCCCATGAGATCGGCCATCTGCAAACTCCACATGGCGAGGTTGGCGCCGAAGCAAATTCCGCAGAGCAGATGCTGATGCTTTTTGTCGTCTATTCAAATCAGGAGAATTCAACCCGTGATGAAAATATGTGGGCTGCGCAGGCAACCAACCAGTTCTATGGTCTTGAGGCTCTTCGCGATGCCCTTCGCCACATCTACCAGGAAACATTCCGGCTTGATCCAGATCCTGCAGTTTCCATGAGCCTTCATCCAAAATGGAAATACATCAAAGCAGATATTTTTATTTTAGAGAGCCTTCGCAGAACCGGCGGGGACTTTTCAGCTCTTCGGGAGGAGCTTGGGAATCTGTGGAGAGAGGATTTCCTTATAGAAGCTCAAGATCGGGTGGACCGTTTTGTAGATCGTTATTCTTTTGCAGATCTGGAAACATCCAGAGCAGAGATAATCAATGAAATCAGGATGGCGCACTATAGCGAGCTTATGCGCCGCCATGGAGCTGAAGCTGCAGATGAATATTTCAATTCAACTTCACATGCTGCATACTGGTTTGAGGCTCCCAGGAAATTTGTAAGGGTAAATGGTCTTGAAGATCTCAACTGCATGACCGTGCGAATGCCAGAAAATACTCCGGAGATTCAATGCGATCAGGCATGCACAGAATTTGGAGCAACGGCTGCAGTGCAGATTACTGACGCTCAATTCCTTTGTTTCTCTGTTGAAGAAGACGGTTTCCAGAACTGGAACGTTACTGCCAGCGGTGTTCATTATGCTGGAATGTCAAGAAGAATAACATTGAATGGGGCTGCCTATGATTCAGTAATGGTATTTGATCAGAGGCAGATGGATCCAGTAGAGCCAAGATAATTATTCGGCAGCTTGTTTTTGCCCCAGCAATATCTTTTCAATTTTGTTTCTTATCTCTTCAGTCTCAGGGCCCTTAACTTTGAATTCAACTGCATGGTTGCAAATCCATAATTGAGGTATGACTATGTTTTGCTTAGATCGAAATTCATCATACTCAGTAAAACTAATGTATATCTCAAGCCCCTCTTTTTGATCAAAGACTTCTATCTCTTCTGGCTGCGCCTGTCTTTTTACTCTGCTATTATCTTCTCTGCCAAACAGCGGATTCTTTTCTGTGCTAATGGCATTTCGATACCAGATGAGATCTTCTCTCTTTAATGCATTTTCGATTTCAAAATTCTTCAGCCGGATGAAACTGTTTTTTAGAAGCAATATTTCTTCTGCTATCTTTCTTGTAACTGTTCCAATTTCCTTTATCTTCTTTTTGGAATCAGGTTCAAATGGACTGCCTTTCATTTAGATGCACAACTGTTATTGACCTGCTCAAGTTTAATTTCTACTTGCGCGATTCTGCAAAAATCTCAATTGCATTTGCGATTGTCATGGCAGTATAAGAACCTACAAAATCAGCCATCCACCTGTTTTCTCTGGCAAGCTCAGGATTTTCAGAAGCCAAAATGAATTTTCTGACCTCTTCCTCTTTGGGAGGCTTCCCGAGCAAAACTCCTTCAATAAGATTAAAGTCTGGAATATTACCAACTACTCCGCCCATATCAAAAACAGAAATCTTGTGCATAATTCTTCTCAGATCTTCCAGGACCCTGCACGAGCCAACCGCATCCTTTTTTTGCATGAAAACAGGTTCTACAGCGATTCCCCGGATAAGGTCAAGATCAAGAGTAAGATCTACTTCTCCTTCGAAAGAAAGCGCCTTTTCACAAGCGCTCTTAACGAATTTTATCATTCCGCGCTTTGTCATTATCTGGACAAAAGTATTGGCCATTTCAGAAAGGACTCCATTATTCATCCTATCAGTAGTAAATATCTCAACTCCTTCTGCTTCTGTGCAGCTCATGTGGTTTGCAAATGTCATGAATTTTGGATTTCCCCGCATTGGCTTCATCGTCTCAAAATCCATATCTCCTCCATCGTCCATGGAAACATATTCATCACAATGGGCATCAAGATTGACCTTCAGCCTTTTTGTTCCATCTGCAAGCGGCCTTGAAGTAAAATTATAGCTCTCATCGTGGCAATGTCCGTCTCCCCACAGGAAAACTGTTCTTTCCCTGCTAGTCATATTTGCAAGAATGGTTCTCCTCTCTGAATTATTTTCCGGAAGCGGGGCAAAGGTAATTCCCTCAAGCATTGGAAGATGCCTTATTTTTGAAACTATAATAGAGTTTGATCTGGTTGGTGAATATGCAACATTCAATCTGCTCTTTGATGGATTTCTCTGCCCATTCATAATTATATTATGTTACAATAAGTTTAAAAACATGTAATTATGACTATTCTGCACGCTTGACATAAACAGCAGGACATACTCTTGTTACTCCCTGCATTTTTTCCAGGTTCAGGATGAATTTGTTGAGCTTCTCGGAATTCTTATACCATACTTCAAACATCATCATATGGTCTCCTGAAGTCATTGCAGAATATCTGATTCCAGGGAGATTTTTGATCTCTTCAAAAACAGCAACAATCTTCTCTGGAACAGCATCTACCCCGACCAGTGCAACTCCTTCATACCCAAGGTAGAAAGGGTCCACTATTGCTGTATATGCCCTGATTATTCCCTTATTTTCAAGTTTTTTTATCCTTTTGCGGACTGCAGTCTCGCTGATATTCAGCTTCGATGCGATGTGTGTGAGCGGCACCCTGCTATTTTCAAGCAATGCCTCAAGAATCACTTCATCTTTTTCATCCATGTTCGAATTATGAACCATAAGGTTTTAATAATGAACCAATTTTAGATTAATTAGTGAATTCTATGATTAGAATAGGAGAGAATATACCGGATTTTGAATTTGAAATTTTTCAAAATGAAGAAATAAGGAAGGTCAAAATATCAGACTACAAGGGAAAATGGCTAGTCCTGGTTTTCTACCCAGCTGATTTTACCTTCGTATGCCCAACTGAGCTTGAGGAATTTGCAAATGCATATGATCTTTTCAAGCAGTCAGATGCAGAGGTTATCAGCATGAGTACTGATACTGCATTCGTGCACAAGGCATGGCATGACAATTCGCCAGCAATAAAGAAGATCCAATATCCAATGGGTGCAGATCCGACACATGAACTTTGCAAGGTATTTGGAACTCATATTGAAGCAGAAGGATTGTCTCTTCGTGGAACTTTCATAATTGATCCAGACGGAGTGCTCAAGGCATTTGAAGTGCATGATAACAGCATAGGAAGAAGCGCAAAGGAAGCACTTCGAAAACTTCAGGCAGCAAAATTTGTCCGGGAAAATCCTGCACAGGTATGTCCTGCTGCCTGGAATCCTGGAAAAGAAACTTTAAAGCCAGGAGTAGATTTAATTGGTAAGATATAGGTGTTATTATGGCAGAACAAAAACAAGTTTTCAAATGCAATGTTTGTGGACAGATGACAGAAGTCCTTCGAGGAGGGGCCGGAACACTGGTTTGCTGCGACCAGCCAATGCAGCTATTGACTGAGCAGACAGCAGATTCTTCTACTGAAAAGCATGTTCCAGTAGTTGAAAAAACAGAAACAGGCGTTTTGGTCAAAGTAGGCTCTATTCCGCATCCAATGGAAGAAAAGCACTACATAGAATGGATAGAGGTAATTGCAGATGGAAGAGTTTACAGGAAATACCTCAAGCCAGGCGATGCTCCGCAAGCAGAGTTTAATATCTCTGCAGATGTGATCGAAGCACGGGAATTCTGCAATATCCATGGACTTTGGAAAAGCTAGGTGAAAAAATATGAAAATAAGCAAGGAAATGGAAACTGCTCTGAACAAGCAGATAAATGCGGAATATTATTCCTCGTATCTTTATCTTGCAATGGCAGTATATTTTGAACAGAACAATCTCAAGGGATTTGCGAACTGGATGAGAATCCAGGCTCATGAGGAATGGGGACATGGAACAAAAATCCTGACCTATCTTCTTGATATCGGAGCAAAAGTGAATTTTGCTGAAATTGCAAAGCCAGAAAGTACCTGGAAGTCTCCTCTTGAAGTGTTCAAAGCCTCACTTTCCCACGAGAAGAAAGTAACCGGCATGATAAATGAGCTCTATGACCTTGCAAAATCCGACAAGGATAATGCAACAGAAATCTTCCTTCAATGGTTTGTCACAGAACAGGTTGAAGAGGAAGCATCTGCAGAGGATATAGTCTCCAAGCTTGAGATGGCAGATGGAGTTCCAGGAGCTCTGTTTATGATTGATAAGGAACTTGGACAGAGAGTCAGAGTCCAAGAATAATTTTTTTCTTTTTCATTTTATATTGTCGCTACATATGGTAAAATAAGTATATTTATAAACTTCTTCTATCAATAGTACTATGATATTTATGATGTCTATGGGCTTATCAATGAGCATTTCTCACCAGATCCGCCATGAAATCCGGCTTCCATATACTCCCTGGAGCATGGTCAGGGCATGGAAAAAAAATGATAAATGCAGATTTGCAAAGAAACCAATTCCTGATTTTGGCAGTCTGCCTCTTGCCGAGCGCTTGAGGAATGTAGATGATGCAAATGAGGTATTCAGATTTTCATATACAAAGAGAAAGGGATCTGATGGTACTTATTACAAAATTCCTCTGATGAGAGACACTAATGTTGATATCGAGGATATCTGCATAGAGATCTCCAAAGAAGAATATCAGAGAGCAACCCGAATCCTCAAGAATTCCGGAGAACTTCAGAGAATTGTCCGTGCGGTTCCATATTCAGAACTTCATGCTGATGTGCTAAACCACCTGGCTGAAAATGGAGTTACTCTTGATAATACTGTAGTTGTTGGTATTGACAGGGGAGGAAGAATTCCTGCACTTGTCATGAGAGAAGCCCTTGGCCTTCCTGCTGTACGTTTCCTGAAAGTTGACCAGGGAAGCCGCAGGATTGATGAGGATGCACTGGAAAAGTTCATCTGCCTTGGCACATTCAATGGAAAGCATGTGATGTTTGTTGATTCTACTGTTGACAGCGGAAGGCAGATCGCGGCACTTGAAAATTATTTTGACAATCCTAGGTATTCACAAAGAATCGGCCACACCAGCTGGTCTGTTGTCGGAAGCAATGAAGATGGAGAGACACTTGATCACCATCTAAACATAAACTGGGGACTGGACCCTGATACATCATTCGAAGATGATCCCCTGCTTCTGGGTGTTGACTATGCTCCTAATACACATACCAAGATTCAGGCAGCCCCATCCAAATGCGCAAGGGATATCAGAGCTGCCCTGAAGGAAGTTCCAAGAGGAACTATACTAGATTTTGATACTCCTATCAAAGAACCACCAAGTCCCCAAAAAGAAATCAAAAAAGTTTTAGCTTCAAAAGGCTGGGCAAATGCAAAGGCAAGGCAGGAAACATTCGGCATCCAAAAACCAGAATTTTCTTCACCTCCAAGGCCTTACAAGAAAAAACCAGCCAAGCAATCGCTTGCGATAATCGGATCCGGCAAAGCTGCTGATCTCACTGACTCTGAAGTTGAATTTCTGGAATCTGCACTCACATCAAGTTTCCAGTTCCACGCAGGAACTCCAAGAGGAAACCCGGGAAAACTTCTCGAACATATACACCATGCCTGCGGTGATGTAACTTTCATACAGCCGCAATACCAGGAGGGTACTGTTTCCCTGGATTATGCAACTGAATTTGTTGGCGAAACCAAAATGGAATTTCGAGAGCACATCATAGATCGTGCTGATATGGTTCTTGCTCTTTCAGGATCTGATGGCACCTTGACCGAAGCGCTACTTGCGCTGCTTTCCGGAAAGGATCTGGTTGTTGTCAAGAATTATGGGGCTGTTGGCCATTACTTTGCATCATCAAGGAAATACAAAAAATTCGATAACCTTCATCTTGTTGACTCTCTAGATGCTGCAGCAGACAAGCTTTTGGCATTATACTAAAAGTTAGATCATCCGTACATTGTTCCGCCTTCATCGCTTGAAGGTCCTTTTTTGGATATTTTTGCCTTCCGAACAGACTCTTTGATGTCCTCGGAAAACTCTCGCGCTTCCTTATCCAGTCTTGCAGTGCTGATTGCAAGGCCTGTTATTTTTGAGAGAACGCGGATCACCTTTGCTGCTGCCTTTGGATCCAAGTATTCTTCTGATGATTCTGCAAGTATGGTGCTAATCGGGAAGTTTTCCAGTGTTCCTTTTGTGAGAAGAATTCCGGTTACTCCTGTTGTTGCTCCTTCCTTTATCGGCTTTGCAATCTTTCTCTTTGCAACCTGCTTTACAATTTTCTCATCGCTTGAGACAAGGTATACTTCTCCTTTTTCCTCATTCAGCGATATTCCTCCAAGCGAAATAATGGAAGCTGCGCCGATATTTTTTGAAAAGTCAAATATCCTGTCAGCAAGTTCTGATGAGGAAGAGACAGGTATTGTCATCTCAGAAATTATGACAATCAGGTTCTTTTTTGCAGAGTAATGTATTCTTGCTGCCGGCATTGGTTTGTAATCATGTATTGCTGCGAGCGGTGCAAAATCAGGACTTGATACATATCCGCCAAAATCCATCTGAAGAGCTTCAACAATCTGTGATGCAGCGACGCTGCCAACAAGCCCGGTTCCAGGAAGTCCAACCACTATTGTTGGTTTTTTCATTTTTTTCAGGTTTACCTTCAAGTGTATTTCGACGTCGCTCATAAACATAATGAAATGACAAAAGCTTTAATACCATTCGGCACACAGAGGGTATAATGGGTTCAAATAAAGTAGCAATGCCAATGAGTTCTGCCGGAATTGTCGGTTTATCTCCAGATGTTAAAATCGATGGCGCAGAGCTTGATCCAAAATTCGTTATTGGCGTGATTATTGCTCTGGTTATTATTGTTCATGTGGCAAATTTCATTGCCCCGCTCTAGATCTGATTTCTTTTACTTCATTTTCTTTTGCGAGGACCAGTATCTGCATTCGCTCCTGTTCAGCCTTTTTCAGTGACTGGACTAGTTTTGACATTTTTGTTATTGGGACAAGGCCATTATCTGTTCTTACCATGAAATCTATCGGCTTGAAGAAGCTGCCAGGATAATCCACAATAGCTTCCGGGAATTCCTCCTCTATCTTCTTTGCCTTTTCAGTTTCATCAGCCGCAAGTGCAAATGCCTCCTTGTAGAGATTCCTGTCCTGAAGCCTTTTTCCATATTCTGATCCTTTTGTTTCCAGAATAGCATGCATTGCCTGCTCATCGTCCATATCTGCCAATTTTTCAGGAGAAACCCCATCTTCTACCGCTCCTCTGATCGCTTCATAGAGCATTGCAGTTGCAATTCTTACTGTCTTGTGAAGATAAACAGTCGAGAACATCATGAATCTTGCAACAAGAAGATATTCTGCTGCTCCAAGCCCTCCTTTATCTATGCAGAGCTTTCCATTGTCCATGACCAGGGTGTGGATTATGCGGTCCATGTCTATTATTCCGTAGGCAACGCCTGTGTTCTGAGCGTCCCTCTCAAGATAGTCCATTCTGTCAGAGCCTATGTCAGAGCTTATGATATTCCCAATCGGCTCTTTTCCGATTTCCAGTATTTCCTTTGGATCATAATTTTCAGAGAGAATGTCTGCAATTTCCCCATGCAGTATTTTCTTTTCGCCAAGCTTTTCATGGTCACCTACATGATTTCTCAGCACATGCTCTCCCTCATGCGAAAATGGGGTATGTCCTATGTCATGCAAAAGGCCATATAGCTTCACCTTCTTTATCTGCTCACCATCAAAATCAAGCCTTTTTGCAATCAGTGAAGAGAGGTGCGCAGTTCCAATCGAGTGCTCGAACCTGCTATGGTTTGCCCCAGGATAAACAAGGTTTGTTACAGACATCTGCTTTATTCTCCTGAGCCTCTGGAACTGCCTGCTGTCAATTATCTTCTCTTCCAGGTCGCTGAATTCGATTGTTCCGTGGATTTCATCTTTGATCATCAATCGGATCTCCCTTTAGACAGGTGCAAAGCGCCCCTTTGTTTTTTCCAGAACATCTCCAGCCTCAGCCATGAGTCTCAGCACCGCGCCGCATCCTTCGACATCAAGCTTTGTTTCCTTTGCAATTGATGCAACATCTTTTTCTTCCTTTAAGACAGACTCGATTGATTTCTGCGACTTTTCCAGGTATTCCTTTGTAACCACGTAGAATCTTCCGTCAAAACCTTTTACTCCGATTACATCTCCCCTCTTCATCTCTGCACTCAGCTTCTGCGACAGCCTGTATGCTTCGTTTTTGTCCTTCAGTGTCAGGAATCCGTCTGCAAGTATCCCTGTTTTTTTTGCAGGCTCAGGCGCCTTTGCTGCGCTCCTTCCCCTGATCATCGGATAGATGTCATTCTGTATATTATATACTCCATTTGGGTATTTCTTGCTTCTATAGAGGGTCACGAATTTCTTTTCCTCAAGTTTTTTCAAAATAAGCTGTTCTGCTTCTGTAAGCACTGTCTTTACATGGTCCGGCACTCTTTTTTCAAAGCGTATTGAGAGCAGCTTCTGCAGGACAGCCGCTTCAATTTCATCGATTTTCTCTGAGGCCGCGCTGATGAAATATTCTCCATTTCTTATCTGGACTATCTCGATTTCGCTGCATTTTTCGAATTCCGGCGGTAGCTCTAAGTATGCCTTATCATTCTTTTTCAGAATTCGGCTCTTTGCCATGTAAATAGTTTTATCCAAGACTACTTTTAAGCATGCTGGCGTGGCTTTGCCTGCCTCTCAAAGCGTGCCTTTGGCGGCAGTGGAGGCGGAAGGCTTTTTCCGAACTTGCTTTTCTGGATCTTTTCAACAAGCGCGCGAATCCTTGATCCGGTCTCATTCATGCTGCCCTTATCGTCTCTGTGTCTTGTTGCAACCCGATCAAGAATCTTCAATGTGCTTTTGCTGATATCATCTTCCCTGGCACAGATTTTTTCAAGTGCAGATGCTGCCATTTTCTGGACCTTCTCATCTCCGAAAACAAGCGCGTGAACCATTGCATTGGCAATGTTCCTCCTGACCTTTCTAAAGTCATAGCTGTCGATCAGCTCTTCCATTGGGCCTGGAGCAACTCCGAATGTCGTGAGCTGCTTCATCAGAACCATTGCATTCTGGTTTGTCTCAGAAAGCTTCGGATCCCTCAAAATACCTACAACCGCATCAAAAACAGTTTCAATATACATCCTCTGCGGCATTGTCGGGTCCTGGTATTGCGTTTCAACAAGGAATTCTCCGTCTGCAATTGCAGTTTCGATCTCATCGTTTTCCCTGATTGCCTTCATCACAGCTCCTGCGACCTTTCTGATTGTTGGATTAGGATCAGTCTGTTCAAGTGTTCCGATTAACTTTCGAACTGCCATGTCTCCCGGGAATAATTCAAGAGCTTCAATTGCATATCCTCTTGCCCTGTCATCTCCGTGTTCTACGACGTTGATAAGGCATTTTTTTGCAACCTGCTTTGTCCTCTCATCTCTGCTGTCTATGACTCCTGCTCCGACTGAAATTGTCTGGGCATATAGCCCCTCTCCAATCGCGCCATATATTCTCTGTAGTTTTTCGCCTGCTTTTGCAACAGTCTCGTTAGGACTTGTCATTGCAAGAGCGCTTAGATCATCATAAAGTTTTGCATTCTGGGCAACCTCGTCAGTTGAATAGATGCAGATTTTTTCAACCATGTCCTGGAGCTCGTCCCTGCTCATATTTTCAGGAACGCCTTCGTGACCTGGAATTTTTGTGTATGCTTTGATCAATCTGTCAAAAACCTGGTAGAGTGCTATTTTTGTCTGCAATCCTTCTGTTCCCTGCTCGCTCTGGGCTACCATTGCCTCAACAGCACAGTCCAAAAGCTCCTTTATCTCGCTCTTTGGACGCTCGGTTGAAATGTACCGCGCTACCTCTGTAATTGCATCTGACTTTCCTTCAAGTAAACCTTTTTTCATGCTTTCCATTTTTGACACTCCTTTTTTTGGGATATCTGTTATTTATTATGGATATTCATACATCTGGCTTTTACGCTTCTCTACGGCTGGTCACCGTTTTTTTGTCTGTTACATATTATGACTTTTCGAGTATTTAAACCTATCGATTTTTGATGGTAATAATGCTCTTTTTTTAATTCTTGGATTCAATATCATTTTTGTGAATATCTATGGCTATTTCTCCTTTTGAGCAAAGATACAGGACAGAGATGAATTCCATCCTTGAGGATGACCGGAAGATCCAGAAATGGATGGCAGTTGAAGTGGCTCTTGCAAAGGCCCATGCAAAACTTGGCAATATCCCCGAGGATGCACCTTCAAAAATAGAAGAAGCAGCATCAAAGGTGAAATTCGAGCGTGTTCTTGAGATTGAGGCTGAAATCCATCATGACCTGATGGCAATGGTAAAGGCCCTCACTGAGCAGGCAGGAGATGCCGGCAAGTATATCCATCTTGGCGCAACCAGCTACGATATCGAGGATACTGCAACTGCACTGATCTTCATGGAGGCAATTGATCTTCTTGCTTCTGACCTTGCAAAACTCAGGGACCTGCTAAAGAAGCTTGCGATTGAGAACAAGGAGAGGGTCTGCATCGGAAGAACCCATGGCCAGCATGCTGTTCCAATGACCTATGGGCTGAAATTCGCACTATACTATCAGGAGATCAAGAGAAGCCTCGACCGCCTCTCCTCTGCAAAAGAGAGGGTCGCGGTCGGAAAAATGTCCGGCGCAGTCGGAACAATGGCAACTTTCAAAGGACAGGGACCGGAGATCCAGGAGCTTGTGATGAGCGAGCTTGGACTTGAGCCTGCCCCGGTAACAAACCAGGTCGTCCAGAGGGACCGTCATGCAGAGGTTATATGCGATCTTGCTCTTGTTGCTGCTGCAGTTGAAAAAATCGCAAAGGAGATCAGGAACCTGCAGAGGACAGAAATCCTTGAAATTTCAGAGGGCTTTGGAAAGAAGCAGGTAGGCTCATCAACAATGCCTCACAAGAGAAATCCCCACAAGAGCGAGCGCCTCTGCTCCCTTGCACGTTTAGTCCGGGCAAATGTGGTGACAGCAATCGAGAATATCGCCCTTGAGCACGAGAGGGACCTGACCAACAGCGCAAATGAGCGTGCCATCTTCGGCGAGAGCTTCATCTGCACGCATTACATGGTTCTTGAGCTTACCAAGATCCTTGGAAAACTTGACTTTTCAGACGATAACATTCAAAAGAACCTTGAGCTTACCCATGGCCTTATCATGGCAGAGCGCCTGATGATAGCCCTTACTGACAAGGGCATGGGAAGGCAGGAGGCTCACGAGGTTGTCAGGACAGCTGCACAGGAGGCATTTTCAACAAAAAAACACCTGAAGGATCTTGTTATCGAGAAAAAACTGCTTGATGAGAATGACGCAAAGATGGTGTTTGATTACTCCACTTACATTGGAAATGCTGTGCAGATTGTGGAAAATGCCACAAAGGATTGATTTTAATACCATGCTGTCGTTATTAATGAGGGATAGACTATGGCGATTAGTTTCGAAACAAGAAAATACATTTATGCTTCAATTGGTGTTGGAGGCTTC
>Ga0180431_10006780_pt1 | contig 13522 bp, 38 predicted proteins | sample SS_ome_11_FD_132459 | JGI IMG/M metagenome (GOLD analysis project Ga0180431, IMG submission 132459) | Hypersaline lake sediment archaeal communities from the Salton Sea, California, USA - SS_1_MS_1 metaG | ecosystem: Environmental > Aquatic > Non-marine Saline and Alkaline > Hypersaline >... | reverse complement strand
TTTGTCTCCCATGCCAAGCAATCTCTTCTGAAATGATCAAACTGAGGGCACCGCGCAAGATCCCAATACTTGGCCTTATAATCGATGTCTTCTTTTTCCTTTGGAACAAAGCCGCTAAAATCGCAACTCACACCGAGTCCCGTACCACCCGTATCAAAAATAAGGCACCTAACACCATTCTCCAAAACATGTTCCTGCATATAGGGTTTCTTAGGTGAAGGTTTATTGAGTTCATCGCAGGCACAAACCATGACAAGAATCGCTAGAACCAATTGCCTCATCGCTTATCCTCGAATATCAAATCAAGCACCGCCTCCGCCGCCTCATTCATATCTTCGTTAGGTCTCTTCAACCAGCCCCTGTCATAAAGAAGCATCGCAACGTTGGCTATGTATCCCTGTTTGAAATCAGGATCGGCCTTGAACGCACTTACAAATATTCTTCGCGCCCTTGAAATGTTTCTTGGATTCACCTTGGGTTCCGGCTTACCCCATAACCCAATATGCTCCATCATGTCTCTCAAGTATTGGCGCTGTACAGAATCAAACCCTCGACGGTCACACAACCAATCGAAATCAGCACAGTGACCCATCCTTATCCACATCCAAGTCTCTTGCCATATGAACGTCCACTTTAGAACAGCCGTGCTATCATCCTTGACCTTATCCATTTCGCCTTGGAGAAAAGCATGGTCCTTTGCAAATTTCTCCTTAGCCATATCGAACATGGTTTTCTTTTCATTCGACATCATCCCCACCCTTTACCCTTCGTGTCTTTCTCGGTAACGAATTGATGAACACAATAATATCGTCCAAGCAATGAGCATTGAACACAGTAGCCAATTCAGTCGATGGAAAGAAACAATATTGACGCCACGGCCCGTACCACTTCACCTGGCCTAGCTCCTCATTGCTTTTCTTATTGCGGCAACTCCATACAGTTGTCTTGGGCTTCTCTGCAATCTTCAAAAAACAAATGTACTTGAAATCAGTCTTCATCTACGACCTCACATCATCCAAATTAAATACGAACCAAGCTACAAATCCAAATCACGCATATCTTCTTCCATGTCTCGCCGTTGAAATTGTCTCCGCTTATAATCAGACCAGGCTTCCGAAATAGGCTTGTTCTTTCCGACTCCATTCATCTTCCACGGCTTGCACATCTTACAACCTGCCCTCTGATTACGCGGCCTACGACGCTTATGGTTTGACATAAATCACCTCCTTTTTTTCTAACTCGCCATTTAGTCCTCCTTTCGCAAAGGTTAAAATTCAAATTCGCTTGTCATCGTCAACCGGGCACCGCCCCCGGTTTTGCTACGTAAAGCAGGTTCCCGCTACGGCGCATAATTGAAAGGAGTCGGGGGATGCGTCAATTCCCCTCCGCGCCAGAAACGATGACAAGCTAACGCTAACCCAATCACCAACGAACCTCCGAAGTATCGCGGGAGCCGGATTCGAACCGACGACCTTCAGGTTATGAGCCTGACGAGCTACCATACTGCTCTACCCCGCATCAATTACACTACCTCCTCCAATTCATTCCAGCATGTCTGCTACTTTGATTCAACTCCTTTTGCAATTCTCGAATCTGATGATCTTTCCAACACGACCAACACCATCCATTAGGCTTGCCGTATACATCCACGGTGTCATCATCGCCGTCGTGTTGCCCTGGAATACTCTCACCTGGCAACCCCACTGCATGCTCGCAATCTCCGCGCCCTGACCCTGCCAGAGTGCATCCGGGGCCATCAACGCTCTTCATCAACGGAGCAATCTTGTCTTCCCACAGCTTCTTGATACCTTCCCATTTGGAATCACGAATACTCTGCCATCCCGCCGCCGCCACATCATCAATAAAATTATGTAGCTCGTAACTACTCATCACTCACCTTTTCCTCTTTGGCCTTAGCAATTTTCTCCTCAAGCTCTTTCACATCTTCGATAAAGCCGTCCCTCATTTTTGTCATCAATGCAAGGTACGCCTCCATACCTTCCAAGTAATCACGAAACAAAGTTTTCTGTTGAATCGAACTACTCTCCTCATAAAAGGAGTGCTTGCTCATCGACCCACCAAACCCAAGGAAGCAATCAAAGAACCCGCCGCTACTCCCAGTAGACTCCTCTGCATCAGAATACAATGTCATAGCTTGGTCAGGACCCTTATCTTTCGACCAGCAATAGTTATGATATGTCTCGCCCTTACCACTAACGTACCTATCGCACCAAGGCACATACAACAAAGGAATCAACCTCAATTGATTGTCGACAATCAAAACGTACACCTTATCCGGCTTGCCTTTAGTATTCTCATTAGTTTGTTCTTTAAATTGCATTGTATACCTCGCTACCTCTTACTCACATAATCCTGCATCTCTTCGAACCGCATATCAACCTGCAAGCGCCCACTAATCTCGATACCGCATTGAGGGCACTTCCAACTCACGGACCATCCTGAATTGTCATTACGATGGAAACCAACCGGAGGTCCAGGCGGCATCCACTCCGCAACAATCCACTCTTGAATTTTGCAGTCCGGACACTTGACGCCCACATTGATCGGTTTGCGCTCATTCATCTTCAGACTCACCCTTGTTGTCTTCAGGCGGCTCCTCTTCTTCTGAACCAGCCGGACCATACACATATTGCTGTATCATCTCCTTGGTAGGCTCATAATCGCCTGTACGCCCATACACGCGCCCCTTACCATCATCTGCAACCAAGACAACCCTATCGGGCCAGCGCCCTAGCTTCCCCAATAGAAAGCTCCCTGGCATCAACGCTACTTCACCTGCTTTGCAATGATCGAACTCGCAATTAGACGCTGCTAGTTCATCATCATAAACCTGTCCGCAAAACTCGCATCGGTATACTGTCTTTGGCATTATCCTCGCTCCTTACAAACCTTTTTCACCGTTGGCACTATACGAGCATGATTCTGTCGCAACACTTTCAACAACTCACGCTCATTGGAAGAAAGCCATGTGTTCTTACTCTTCTTTTCCAAATGCTCTATCATGCCCTCTGTAGCCCTATTAAGGCTCAACATCTTTTTTACGGTCATTGTGATTTTCTTAGTCATTGCTCTCCGACTCCTAGCCGAGTTCCAATCTCAAAAAGAATACCTCTATTTTATTGCGCCGTCAAACTGTAAGTTTACTTCGCTTTACCAAGTGGGCAATCTGTACTCCTTACGCTCCCTTGGAGGATTCCCCATCTTTTTCTGATAGTCATCTACCCATTCTATTTCAGAACGGTATCCATCGGCAGTGCGAATCTCTATCTTCATATAGTTGTCATCAGCCAGCTTCTGGCGACCCACCAACATGAAATAGATTTTCCTCAATTCGAGCAAATCATTGCCTTCCCATACAACCGACGCAGAGCCGTCCCAATGGCTGTACACTCTCACTATGAGCTTTTGGTCCTTTACCAGCTCCGGTACGTCCCTAGCCCCTGGAGGTTGCCCTGGACTCCCATCGAGAAATGTCTGTGCCTCTTCCTTGGTATCGAATGTAAGAATCTCTGGCCCTATCTGGCCTTTAGGAAAACCTAAGAACGAAGGAGAATCTTCGGTCAAAGCAAGCGGTCCACAACAACTACCAGTTTCCCTTTGGTAGCGCACTATGCACCAATCCTTGATGTCTTCTTCATCCGCTCTCATTTTGAGGTACTCTGGTATCTTCATCTCTTCTCCTCGGATTCCCTGTACGAAGCAAGCGCCTCTTTTAAACCCCGCATTTCTTTGCCCATGCTCTTTGCCTTTTTCTTCAATCTCATCACATGCTTTTCAGTGTCATCCAATAGAGCATTTTTCTTTTGAAGCTCATCGTACATATCCACAATGTTAGAGAGTGCCACGCCATCGGCCTTACCCTCGTTTATCTCAAGAGAGTACGGCATCATACGCAACCTCAGATCTGGATAGTGATCTCTCCTAGTGAAATAGCACTCACGAAAGTTCACTACCTTCAACTTGTCTTCAGCCAACCCATCTGGAGCAAAAACATTCCTTGCCGCTCCCTCCATCGCCTCTATCAGTTCCGGTCTTAGTTCCAATATTATTTCCATTGTCTACCTCTCGCTATACGCGCCCCTCTGGTACGCCAGTATAATCATCTTCGGCTTCAATAAAAACACCGTCGCTAAACCTAAAAATAGCCCCGCCCACTACCACTCTTGCTGGTTGCCTATACAACTCATACTGAACACCTAGCTTGTCAAAGAACTTTTGAAACTCTTCGAATTCATCCTTGTTTTTACCTACCTTGAGTTGTTGAATCTTTCTCATCCGAACATTCCACACATGAGCACAATCATCCGGTGACCGTTTAGTCTCAGTCATCTCTCTACACCCAGGACAACGAAAATCATAACGCCCTCCCCACGAATGCAACTCCGGCTCGCTTTTACAAAACTCGCATAGCTCTAAAGCAATTACTTCAATATCATCACGCATCGATGTCTCCTATACTCCTAGCACGTGCAATACGAATTTCGTAATCGCAAGCACCAATATAATCGCAGCCCCTATCCACAATTTACACTCTTGCCTTGTCATCTGAACCACACCCATGCAATTGTTCTATCGGGAAAATAACCAAACAATGTTTTTTTCTTTTCTCCGGACCTATCAGGTACGTCCGTAGACTGAACATTGACAATTTTAATACGCGGTTTTTTCACCATGTAATTTCCTCAACTGTGTCTCTATCCATCCAATCGAATCTCTGTAATCGTACTTCTCCGGATGGAACAAACAATCCAATTCATGTTGCGCTTCCCAAGTATCCAAACGAAATGTTCTCTTCTTGAGCTTCTTTACTTCTTTGGAAGTAGTGAGCGCCACCAAGGGACCACGATCCGAACATAAAACTACCCATCCCTTGTAATAAATGTCTACGCGCCTTGGCTCCCCTGGTACGACCTCTTGCATCGCATACGAGCACGGCCTCCAATTAGGCTCCGTTACGAATCTATAGCCCATCTATCCCTCTTTAAAATGCAAAACCCATCGCTCGGCAATCATCAAGGTGCTCCCATGCCGCCTTGATTTGCTTTACACCGTAATGGCAATCCTCGTTGTCACCCATCTCATCAAGCATCCCATTTAATTCTCGCGCTATCTCACGCGCCTTCTCTTTCGAAAGGGCAAAACCAACAATGTCATTGCTTCGTGGTCCCATTACCAAAAACAACATCACTCACCTCGATTGTTTCCTCTTGTTTAGATGTCTAGCGGACGCCTCTGGATTCATCGGATTCCAGCCACCGCAACGTCCACACTCTAATGCCCTCATATCCTCATTACTTGCACCACATGAAGAGCATTTCCAAGCGAACACAGTCTCACGAACTACGCCATCATCCTCTTCTTCATCCTCTTCATCGTAATCAACAAGCATGTCTTCTTCTTTGGGAGCTACATCTATGAACACCCTTTCACTATTACCCTTTTTGACGGTCTTAAAAAAAGTTCTCTCATGATAATAAAACATCTTCTTACAATCATGACACTCTGCTTCGCCCCTTCCATCAACGCCACCTGTCCGAACATCCGTATGAGCACCCAAACAATACGGGCACTCCAACCTGTTCTCCTTGTAACCCCTCAACACCTCAGCCATGCCTATTATCCTTCCGAATAGTGCCTCTTGGCCAAATCACCCATGAACAGCCAAACGATTCTCCTGATGTCATTATCAGTAAACGAGCCACCCATAAGATCACGCAATTTATCAGGGCAACTATTCACATACTGTTCTAGCTCGGCGGCTATCATAGGACCCACTTTCAACGAAACTTTTGTCAATCTCTCCAATTCATCCTCTGATATGGTCATGACACCTCCCTTTCTTCATTCCCAAAGCGGCACCATTTCTCACCATCGAAAACAACTCCCACGCCGCCCGGCTCACCTTCCTTCAATCCATCCCTACACACAAACGCATCACACTCTTGAGGGTCCAAGGGAAACCCATCTTTAGAGACAATACGAGGTCCCTGCCATTTAGGAGAATAGATAAGCGCATCCATCAATGCGCCTGTATCAGAAACAAAGCCCTTGAATATCGGCAAGTGCTCTACAGTCTTATCTGCAATCGCTTGCCGCTTGTGCAATACCTTTTGAGTCGGTGTCATCTCTACCATCACTACTCCTCAAAAATCTCGTACAAATTCTCTACTCTCAAGCCACCCTCTTCATAGGATGTCCCTTTGTACTTTTCGAACAGAAAAATACTACCTACATTGTTTCCAGTTTTGTAATCCCTATAATACTCCACAGGCGGAGTCGCTGCCTTGAAGACACCATGATACAGCTTGCCCGGATATTCCTCGATAAACTTCTCAAACTCTTCTTTGGTAACTTCTTTGCGCTTTCCCTTTATTTTAAAACCGTCTGCGGTTCCCTCTTCTTTTATCTTCGGAGGATCGAACCACTTTCTTATTTCTTCACTTTTCTCTAGGCACTCCTTAACAACCTCATCATTCACTGCTCCAAAGTCCCCGGTCTCTCCACAGGCATGACAACGATTCTCTACCGCCGTATAGCCAATCATAGGACCACCCTCAACACCTATCGACTGTCCATACTTCTGATAGGTATCAAACTCCTTCGACTTGCACGCTGGACACTGCTCTGCTTCCACTGGCATGTCTTTCCCTATCCCTGCATTACGCATCACCATGCAAGCCGCCTGCAAGCCTTTCTCGGTGTCTCTTAGCTTGGCTTCCAAACCTTTGATCATCATCCTCAATCCCCAAACCTTATCTGAACCCATCCTGCTCATACGCTCTTCCATCTTGAGCAAACCCACATTAAAAGCTTGGCGCACTTCCTTGGGTGCCTCTTCTGGATAGTTGTCGTCCGGATAATGATGTCTGTATTGAATCCACCAACTCTTAAAAACATTCTCTTCCCACTCATTACGCTCACGGGATTCTTCGAGAACTTTCTCAACCTGCTCTTCTGTAATAATCTCAACCATAGCTCATCCCTTTATCCAAACCTCTTCCAGCCCCAAACTGAACGGAAAAGATTCTTGTCTCAATCTGGTATCGTACCCCTGCTTTCTCAAGTAGTTCCTAATCACTTTCAAAGATTTATGTGATGTGTGTCCCTCACCACTATTCCGACCTTTCCATACAAGCGTGTGAAATATATCACCATATACAATATGAAAGTGTTTCTCATTGAAATTATCTTCTTCGACCGCTATCACCGTATCAGTTCGACTATCAAAATTAGAACGCCAATGAAGATCCTTAACATTCACATGCTCTCGATTGTCAGCTACCCACAGCTCCAAGGCCACTCCATCGATAGTAAGCGCCACTTCCAAATACGGCGAATTATAAGCAGAGATGTTCCATTCTTGTATACGCTTATCTTCTCTCTTCCACTTCTCTTTGCCCTTGTCACTAGTATGCAGAATGCTCAAGGAAATTTTGGGTTTGGTACGGCACCAATGAGGTTCTATCTCCGCTTGCAATCTGCAATACTCACCATTGAACAGAAACACCACATGGAAGCTGGCGTATCCACCATCGCCGGTATCTATCACATAAAAATATTTGTAGAACTCCGCTTCGTACTCATTAATGGTCTCACCCGGCTCATCCCGCAACCACACCTTCAAATCCTCAAGTATGTCTCTTTGACCAGTTACGTACCCCTTATCAAAATCATCCTTGGGTTTCTTTACCTGGTTTTTCAGAACAAACGTTTCAAAATCCTTTATGAACTTTTCTTTCTTCATCCGCTCACCCCTCTATCTTTTCCTTCTCCAACTCTTTGTCTGGCCTGAACTCAATCAACACTGGAAAGCAATTCTTATAGAACTCCGCAGCCGCAAACAAATCCGGTGGCATCAACATGTAATCCGTAGCATCCGGATACCCGAAAGCTCGCCTCACATCATCAAAGCTCACAGTCGTATGCCGCTTGTCTGTTAGCTCGGTATAGATGACCACCTTTTGCATCGGCCTTTGATACCCCCGTGGTATCGCACTGAATATCTTCGGATCGGTAAGCACTTTTATCGGCACCTCCAATTGCAACGAAGGTAGATGTACACACATTTGCTCACGCTTCGCCACCTGCTCTAATCGCAAGTAGGTTTCCTTCAAAGCAAGATCGGCCTCTATTTCATTTTGTTTTGTCATCCAATTTCACCTCAGACTCACTCAATCGAGGCATACCATCTACCACTTCGGCAAAGCCATTGGCCAATACCACAAACGCTTTGAACAGAATCGCAGAACTCGTAAGCAACTCCTTGCCCAATGCTTTTACTCTACGCGCCAATTCTTCATCCGATACACCACCAGGATCAAGCCCGGCTCCTATGAGAGCAACCCGCAACTCCATTATTTGTTTTTCTTCAGGCGTCATTGTCACATTCTCCAATTGCTTCCAAATGCTTCTTCAATTCATCATGCACCTTGGCAATAAATGGCGGATAGATATTCATCGTATCATCTTCTCGATACTTGATATGCATATCGGTTATTTCAGGAATGTCATGAACAGCATCCAACGCCCTGAAAACCGTTTTGGCCTCAGTCAAGGTCAATCGGTAAATGTACATGCTGAATCGTATCTTTATCAACGATTCAACCTTGGGTGCCTTGTCTTCACGCTCTTTCATCATCCTTACCCTCAATATCTTGCGTCACCTCATTCGATTCACGTATTGAACGCATCCATAAACGCCCAATAAACTTTTGCAATATTGTCGCTCCCCATAACTTAAACAAGCTCCATTCTCCACGTTGAGCATCACGGTATTCTTTTACTATCTCTACCGTTTTAGAAGCATATTCATCCAAGGCTTTCTCAACCTTCTCAAACATGTCTGCATAAGCATCCTCTGTTTTTTTGCTTATCCCAGGATAACGATGCTCCATTTCTTCATTCAAAACCGCCGGATCTGCCAACTTAATCATTATTCTGTCATCTGAATCATTCATCTGAATCTTCCTTTCCATCACCTAATTCTGATTCATCCTCTTCCCACATATCTCGAACTTCTAATCCCTCTTCTCGCAATACGCGGATATAACCAGCTCTAGCCGCTACTGCCAATGTCCAAGCTACCCAAGAGCGCCATGTCTCCCACTCAAAAGAATCCTCTCTAAGAGACTCAGGAAGCACCTCACAAAGTTTTGCCGTTTCGTTTTCTAATATCCTATCCAACGCCTCTACAATATTTTCTTCCGCCTCTAACGTCTTCTCCTTCAAACCAGGATACTTTTCCGCAAACCTTTTCTCAAGAAGCCTATCCTCAAACTCTGTCAGCTCATCATCTACCTTCTCATCGGTCATTGTATCACCGGACCTTTTATGAGCTTCCAATTGTCATTCCCTGTATATTTGACCGTTAATGAAAACTGGCTCCTTATCTGAGCACCAAAAGAATTTTGCGCGTCCACAAAACCCGTACACCGATACTTGCCGCCCCCCATGTGAATTGCATGAGTAGTCGGATCTTGCCAATCGCCAGCAAAGATGCCTCCAAACTCCGCAGAACCAGGAGCCTTTAAACTGCGCTTAACAAAACTCTGACACATAACCCAAGCCGCAATAGAATCATGCTCTTCTTTTGGCTTTTGCTGTGTCGCCGTTGTTGATTCAGAAGATGGTCCATCGTCACAGACCATGCATTTTACTACAAGCCCAAACACTACCAGCGTGATTATCGCGCCAAATACCCCACCTTGTTTTTGTTGTGCCATCTTATTACTCCCTTGTCATGAATTTGTCCAACTCTTGCTCGGTTAAAAAGTGCATGAACATCTCACGCTCATATTCAGTCCACAAACGCGGATTCGATACCTTTCGACGGCTGTTGATTCTACTTCGCTTTATCTTGCCTTGCTCATCACGGCACGTGTACGACCTACACACCCTCGGTCTGTGCTCGTAGATGGAACACTTCATGTCTTGGGTTAGGTACATACAAACGCCCTGCTTGGCCCAATCAGGTGCCCACTCAGGCCGAATCTTCTCAACAAAGAAATCTCCCTTGAAATCCGGATGCTCGTACACCTCCAAATGAAATGTCTCACAAGCTCGGAGCGCACCTATCTCGAATACCGAACAACACTGACCGCATTGCTTACACTTATGCTTGCTGTCCAACTTCCGACTCTCCTACAGGCTCAAAGAAAGTTTCTGAACTCAAGCTCATATTATTGAACTCAACTGCCAACGAATTCTTGTCAGTAATTATCACAGCAAACCGTGGGCACTTATCGAAGGATGGTCTTTGCTTCTCTGGAATATCACCCCACAGATCCTTGAACACTTTGGTTACCTCATCCTTGACCCGTTTCGCAGTTGTCGTATTCATCTCTTGGCGCTGATACGCTTTCGAAATCCGCTCTATTCGCTTCGGAAACCTGAGCGCCACCTTATCGCCTAGAAACATGCGTACAACCGCTGGTATTCGAATCTGCTCGAAGATAATTCCTTCCGCTATCGCCAAATCCAATGCCGCCTTCAAGCGAGTATCCAACAACGCACCAGCTATCCCAGACAAATACTCATGTGGTTCCGAACCATACCTCGCTATCACAGTACGCTCATCGGAATCCCAATGGACGTAAAGATCATATTTCTTCTTTCCATCCCTGGCCTGTCCTAGAAAATCGCAGCCATCACAATCATGATAGAAAAACGGATTTATCGTTCCCATGTCATCATTCATTTGATTACCCCTACTTCCAGCTCCTAGCCGAGTCCCAATAATACTACCTCAATTCAATACAGGGGTCAAGAAGTTTACTTCTAGTTCGTATCCTCGTAAATCCTCTTGAGCAAAATCAATGGCTCTTGGAGTCCTTTGAGCTTATTAAACAGCTTCATATAGTGCCTACGCCGCCAATGATAAATCTCATCCAATCGCTTCAAAGAATCAAGCGCCGCTTCCTTATCCCCTCGATTAATTGCATCCTTCACAAAACCGAAATGCATTTCGAACTGTGACACTTCATGATTCTCTGCATCCTCATTCCATTTGATAGGAATTTTTATGTCATCCCTACTCATCTTCATCCTCCGACTCTTGTTCCGCTAGTTGAGCTATGCACACATTCTTCGTACAACAGTTCTCACATACCGTAGCAACTACTGGCCCCATCATCGGAGTTGTCATCTCCTCATTCGGCCCCATAACATTGGCCAGCATCGCATTACCACCAAGTCGCATGGCCAACCCCTGTTGTCTGTTCAACGCATCCATCTTCAATCCGTGACGCTCAATCTTCACAGTCCAGAACAAAGGCACCTTGGACTCCCCTATCTTTTTCCTACACACGGAACACGTTGCATGCTTCCTTAGTTCATTTTCTCTCATCGCTCACCTCATCTAATTTTCTTCCAGAACAGGACACACCCCTGGCTCACACAACGGCTTCTCATCGTATTCACTGTACCTTACACTACAACAAACCCGACAAAGCCCTCCATTCCGACGCTCCTCTTTTGCCAATTTGCAAACTCGGTTCAAATCGAACCATTTAATCACTACCAACATCACTCACCTCATCTTCGTCCAATTTCAAAATCTCTAACTCTTTACCCTCTGCCAATCGCATCAAATTTGTCTGTAAATTCTCTATCATCTTAAACTGGTCAACCTGGGCTTTCTGGATAGAACCAATCACCGTATTCAACCGATCCAAATACCCGTAGATAAATGTCTCAAAATCCTCCTCGCAATCCTCACATAACCGCGCCTTGAATTCCTCTAAGTCGATAACATCCGGCGCATCTTTTTCGTCGCTCACCTTACCCCCTTTTCAAAATTCCAGATTTGCACACACAGCTCACAACCAACTCAGAACACTTGTCGCATATTGCACTTTGATTCAATTCCTTCTCTAGCGCCTCAACTCGCTTCTTGAGCACATCCCGCTCATCCTTTACCCTGGAAGCCGCAGACGATAACTTCTCAAACGATTCCTTTGCAGCTTCATAATTGACTTTGTATCGCTCCAATTCCTTCTTGAGCGGAGCCATCTCGGATCGCCAATAAAAGTCATTCCCCTCCAACTTGGTAGTAGCAGCTTTTCTCTCTCTGAGAAGTAGCGCCCTGGACTCTTCCAATTCTCTTTCGAGCTTGTTAAGCCTAAAACAAGCATGCACCAATCGTATGGTCATCCGCTTAGGAACATTTGTCATAATCTCTTCTGAATTCATCGGATTCATAAACCACCGATCCACCATGTTCTCATCGCTCATTTCTCACCTCGAATTCATCTTATTTTTTTGAGGTCCAAGAAATCGATCACCTCAACAGCAATGTCAGTAAAAAGGTCGGTCCACCAATCGATAGTTTTTTCTGTCTCTCCCTCTCTTTTCTCGACCGCTCTCTTCACCAAAGGAGTGAGGTCTACCTTCATTTGTTCTCTTTCTTTTTTGCTCAACATCCTTATCACCTCTCAAAATCAAGTGTCATTTTTTCTGGTTGTGACCCCTCACCCCCTACATGTTCATTTTGGTTAAATCCTTCATTTAGGTAAACCCGAAATTAAATTCGCATCTTTTCTATGGTTACCATATACCCCATCGGGATAATTTCTTCCTGTCCATCTTCGAGTACGATTTTGGTTGTCCTGCTTCTGTAATCGTTACTCGTTCTCACCACTCTCACGAATGCATTATTATCATCCAGCACGAGGTCTCCTACCTTCACATCTTCTACTGCTATGGTTCCCACGGCAACCTCACTCCATCCTCATCTTTGTCTAGGACTACTCTATAGCAATCATCTATTTTGGCTTGGAGTTCATCTATGGTCATGAACACTCTAGTTGTTTCTCCATTATCGAAATGCACTATTACGCCAGGTGGTTCGTTAGGGTCTTCTTGTAGTCGGAAGATCTTGTCTACTATTAGGACAGAAGCTCCACGGTCTGGTTTACCTTTAAGTTCAGGTGGTAGTTCGCATTTAATGGTTTTTTGTACGAGCATGAGCTTCATGGTCGGCCTCCGTTTCTCCATCCGGTTTACTTGTAACCTCTTTCATTGTCTCTATTACTTCTTTATCGGCCTGGCGCATTATCTCCTCTAAGCCATCCACTATAGCTTTGGTTTGGTATCTCCTTGCTATCGACTGTGATTGCATCCATTGTCGAAGCACGTTCACGTATTGACCTTCCAGGCGCTTGTAGTCTTTCTTGTAAAACCTACATCGATGATTTATGAATCCAAGGGCAAAGCCCATCCCGGCAATCATGGCCAGCATAACCCACGACTCTAACGGCATATTCAACATGTCACCCTCCCTTCAAGCGACGGTCACCTTATCTTTAATCTCTTCGGGTAGCTCCGGATACTTAGGCGGCTCCGCTGGTTGATTCAAGGTCGAATACGTATGTTTGTTCAACCAAGCCATAAGCTCACCGCCTATCTCTGTTAAAATCTCTTCCAACAGATCCAAATCGCACGTTACTTTTGGCCGCTCACTCATTGTCTGGATCTTTGGCAGACTCTGGTTCATCCACCTTTA
>Ga0180431_10006779_pt1 | contig 13522 bp, 29 predicted proteins | sample SS_ome_11_FD_132459 | JGI IMG/M metagenome (GOLD analysis project Ga0180431, IMG submission 132459) | Hypersaline lake sediment archaeal communities from the Salton Sea, California, USA - SS_1_MS_1 metaG | ecosystem: Environmental > Aquatic > Non-marine Saline and Alkaline > Hypersaline >... | reverse complement strand
ATTTAAAACAGGGTGCAGTGCGTGGCACAAGAATGTTTTCAGGAGAACTTTATTCTGCTGCTGGAAGATATTTTGGAGATTTTAACATCACAGATGTGAACCACATTTTCTTTGACAGCCTTCCAATTGAGCCAACTCCCATGCAAGCCGCAAGCGGTCCACTGGCTTTCATGTCCAGTGATTTCAACTATTATTTGCTCACTGGCACTGGGGGTGGAGAACAATACAGGCTCTTTAAAGCCACTGACTTTATTGGAATTTACACTCAAGAAGCCCAAACCATTTCATCCCTTGACATAAATCAAACCAGCAATTGCTTGGGAGCAGCCCAAATTGATGCTGATGAGAATGTGCCTGCTGGAACCTCAATCCAGTATTATTTGAGTAATGATGGGGGGGCGAGTTGGACCCCAGTGTCCAATCACTCAAAGCACACTTTCTCATCCTGTGGAAAAGCCTTGAGGTGGAGGGCAGTTTTGGACACAGCCACCTCAATTGTTTCCCCAAGAATCTTTGACCTCAATGTGTGGCATGAAGATGGCAATTTTTCAGCCAACTTCACCCATTCCCCTGACCCACCAACCATTTTGGACCCCGAAAATGGGACAGTTAATTCAACAGTGGATTTCAATGATGCTTCCTATTATGGTGATGGAAACACTTGGCAGGCAAGCACTTGGTGGATTAATGGAACCATAGTTTCACATGACCAGAATATGCAGTATGATTTCAGCCATGCTGGGGACTACAATATTTTTGCCATAACTCAAAACACTGGGGATGTGAATGATTCAGTGAGCAAAACACTCACAATCAAACGCTATCCACAGGATGTTAACTTCACTTGGAGTCCATTCAACCCACTTGTGGGCGCATCCACAATGTTTTATGGAACCTGTGATGAAGATGCCAACATTGACAAATATTACTGGTATTTTCAAACAGGCTATGATGCCAACACTGACCAAAACATTAACCACACTTTCACAACCTCTGGAACCCAGCAGGTGTGCCTCACAGTTCATGATGGTGTGGAGGATTTGAATAAGAAAAAGTGCCACAGTGTGCCTGTCAGCGTTTCCTTCAGAATCCAGTTCTGGGATGAAAACACTCTTGCCACCTTGCAGCCCACTGTGTTCATTGATGGCGTGAATTATAGTTCTCAAGTGGATGGGAGTGGGGTTCTGGACCTGAACCTGCAACAAGGTTTAAGAACAGTAATTGCCCATGATGGCACCCACTCCCAGAGAACATGGGAAATCAATGTGCTTTCAGCAGTTGACCTGAATCTCCTGCTTTTGCCCTCATACTTGGGCAAAAACATTCTGTTCACATTTTATGGACCTGATGAAACAACTGCGCTGTCAAACGCTTGGATAACTGTGAAGCACTCACCATTCAATAGGATTGCAGGGTTATTGCAAGCCAATGCAAGTGGTCAGGCAACATTTTTCCTGAACCCCATTGATGCCAATTACACTTTCAGCATTGCGGCAGCAGATGGAAACTATGATTATAATGCTGTTCACACTGAACTCAAAATTCCATTGGATGAAAAAACCCTTGCAGCAATCACCCCATACGCCCTTGCAAGGGGAGGGGTTGGAACAGGGGACTATAACAACATGAATGTGGACATTAATGTGTTCATGCTGTCAAACACTCACAAGTATTACACTTATACCTTCAGTGATGTGAACAGCATTTATTATCCAAGGAATTATTCAGCAAAAGTGAGAGGGGATGTCAACACCTATTCACTGCAACCATATTTGATTAAAGCCAGTGATGGAATGCCAACCCTCATTTATGTGGTCAACAACCTCAACCAGAAGCCAATCAACCAGATTCTCATTAACGCCAAGAAAGACATAACTGGACAGGGAATTGCCATAGTTGAAAGCATTGAAACAGATGATTCAGGCTCCGCATTATTCATCTTTATTCCAAATGATGAGTATTGGCTGGATTTCTATGACATAAACGGAAACCTGTTATATGAAAATGTGTATTTGCGCCCAATTGACCCAGAATACACTGTGGGCTTGGATTTCGGGGGAATTTCAGATGTCAATGTGGGTTTTGAGCAGGTGAACCTCTCATTCATTCCAGATAAGGGGGTCTTGGATGAAAACAGTGCAGGGGACTTTAATTGGAGTGAAGTTATCACAATCACTGGAGGCACAATCACCAGCATAACCATCAGTGCAACTGACAACAATAAACTCATTTACCTTCAAACATATTCCACAGGGTATGCTTCAGGAGGCACACTTTATCATTCACTGAATGATTCAGTTCTTGGAGCCTCACTCACTCCCACAATACTGGTGAAAGCTGTTGTCAGCACACAAGACGGAAATTATGTGTTTTACCACCTTTATTTGATTAAAAGGGTTGGGGGTTATGGTTATCCTGACATAACACAGGACTTGAGGAATTTAAAGGAGGAGGAGCTTGGTGATTTTGGGGCGTTGCTCATCATCATAGTGATTGAATTAATGGTTCTTGGATTTGCAGCTTTGAGAACCCCGATTGGCACAAATGCTTCAGGATTGTTTGGATTATTCAGTGCGGTTCTGTTCTTGTTTGTGGCGGTTGGATGGCTTGACATTTTGGGAGAAGGGTCAGGCTTTGTGCTGTGGGCATTAATCACTCTCATTGGAGTGTTTGGAATGATAATAAGCAGGGGGCAGGGATATTAAATGATAGACAAGGCTTTATACCTGACTATTCTGGTGATGTGCATAAATGGGGTTCTGCTTATTGGTGGACCCTATTATGGGTTAAACTTCAACAATCAGGGAATCTTTGATTGGGCTAACCCTGACATAAAGGAGGGAGTGATTGATGATGCTGGGGCTTCCATGTCAACCAGCCTTCAGAATGAGGAGGACACAATAACTGCTGGAGGTCCATCCAATGTTCAAACTCCCACAGCAGGGCAAGGCTGGGATTTCACATTGGGTTTAAGCTCTTTCACCAACTTTGTGTATGACGGTTATTTGAACGCAGCCAAACAGATTGGGGTTCCACAGGAAATCAGGTTTTTGATTGGGATTCCTGTGAGTGCAATTCAAATGGTTGGAATTGCTTTCCTGTCATTGCAGTTCTTGTCAGGATTGTTGCAGGTGTTGAAAAGGTGATAAATGATGGTGTCAGAAATCTTTGAATTGGCTGGAGCCTATTTTTGGGGCAACCCAGTGTTCTTGGGGATTTTTATAATCATCATTATTGCAATGTTTTTATTCCTGTTCAGGACACCGTTGAATGTGAGTGTGATGATGTTAATGCTGGTTGGATTGGTGATGCCTTATTTTCATCCAACTTTTATGTCAGTGGGTGTGCTTGCCCTTGTTGTCGGAGGAGGTGTGATTTTTTATGGACTTTTCCTTATCATTGCATCCAAGTGATAAAAAAAAGGATTTGGAGAGGAGGACCCTTCAAATTTTGGGGGGTTATGTGCAGGATTATGCCACTCATGAGGATAGAACCAAGTATCGGAGGCAGTTGTCGGCTTTAGAGGGCAGGCTAAAGAAGAATGGGGTGAGGCAGCCTGATTTGGATGCTGCTGTGAGGAGATGTTTAAGGAAGGTGAATTTGGCAAAAGAATTATAGGAGGTGGCATGATGGATTTTGGTCAATATACAATTAAAGATGTTGAAAACCTTTTGAAACCAAAGAGAGCAAAGGTTTCATGTGCGAGATGTGGAAAAACTTTGAGTGGAAATCAAAAACTTTATTTTGGCGGATTGTGCGGAAAATGTATGGATAAATCAGTGAAAGGAAAAAAATAACTCATAGGAGGTGGCATGATGGCAAAATACAAAATATGGAGTTTTGAAACAGGGTTTGGCGAAAAAAAATATCAAGTAGGTTTATTTGATGAAATAACTGGAGATTATCTTAAAGGAAGCCCAAGACCTACTTATAAAACAAGAAAAGGTGCTGAAAGAAAAATGAAAAAGCTTATGAGTTTCAAGAAACAGGGCAGGGAGTGGTAATAGTTGAAAGCCTTGAAACGGATGCTTCAGGCGAGGCACTATTCATATTCATACCTAATGACGAATACTGGCTCTGTAAGGAGGTGAGGTTCATGGATTTTTTTTGGGTGCGTGAGAAAACCAAGGCTGGTCAGCCAAAAGGAGAGTGGGAGAAGGGTTATGCTTCTTCTCAAGAGGAAGCTGCTTTGAAGCACTCTCAAATGGTTGCTGAAAGGGAAAAGAAAGACAAGCTTGTGCGTGATGTTGACAGAATACTGCAAGGGAGGTGATGATATGGGAAGATATGAAATTTTTGACTATGAAACTGGCAGAGGAAAAAAAGAATATAAAGTCATTAAAGTTGATGACTTCACAGGACAACTGTTGAGCCAATATCATAAAGTGTATAAAACCAGAGAGGGTGCTGAAAGAGAAATGGATAAAAAGATAAAAAAACAGTTATGGGGGTGAATGAATGAAGTGTTCAGAATGTGGAAAAGAAAGTGAAAGACTAACCTATATGCTTGGCTTGTGTTCATCATGTAATAAAAAAAGGATGCAAAAACAGAAGATGATGGATGAAAAATTCAAGATGAATCTGCTCAAAAAAGGGTATTCCCCAGAATTTGTTAATTCTGACTTTCCATGATTATGCTTGATTTATCTCAAGAGGAGGTGCCAACTGTGAAAAGAAAAAAGAGAACAAAGAAAAGAAAGACAACTCGCAGGAAAAGAAGGTGAATCCTGTGAAGGGGTTGTTTAACACATATACACATTGAGGTCCCTGAAACTCCAGATTTCCGTTTCCAAAACCTTATCGGTTGAAAACTCTCTCAAGAGCTGACAATCAGAGCCAAAAGATGTGATGACAACCCCACTCTCTATTTCTTTAGGTGGGTGCATCCCACCCCAAAACATTGGCTTTCCCCCTCTGTATTCAATCCAATAACCCAAGTCCCAATCATTCCACATCACATTCCCATCACTCATTTCCACAGCATAATCAATGGCATTAAAAGTGGATTGATGGGGAAACTGAATCAAAATGCCTGCACTGAAAATCAAGAGAATCAAGGCAGGTCCAAACTTGAGCCAGTATGCAAATGCCTTCAACCACTCATTCTTCAGCTCTGGAAACTTGGAATAAAACTTGGTGAGGGAAATGGCAAAGAAGGGAATCATGTGCAATGAAAGTTTCCATTCAAAGGCTGCCAAGATGAGAAAATAAAACATGGGGATAATCAGGGCTGGATAATAATATAACACTGCTGGAAACAGCAATGTGTTTTGAATCGCCCCAAAAAAAGGAGTTGATTCCAAGGCATTTTCTGGAGCAGGCAAAAGGTGTGTGAGCATTGCTGGTCCATACATAATGATGACCGCAAATAGAATGACAAGGCTAATTCCTGAATACAATGCAAAAATTGGAATATAATAAACTGCCCCTCTCCAGAGAAGCCCTGAAATCATTAACACCCCTAACCCAAACAGTGTGTTTTCCCTATTGGAATGAAGCACTCCTTTAAAAAGGAAGTAAATTGAGAGGAATAAAAGTGGGAAGGCAAAGACATCATTTTCAAACTCAAAAGGAATCTTAATCCAGATAATTGAAATGAAACAGAACCATCCTGCAAGCCATCCGTCTTTTTTGTTGAACAATTCCCCTGTCATTGACACAAAAAGTGTGTTGAGGAATAACAGGAATCCCAACAGGATTTTGACCAGAATCAAATCACAGGGAATGAACTGGAACAAGATTGCAGCCAAGGGTTCTGTTGTGAATGGGATTCCTGTATTCCCACAGATGTGGTTGAGAAAATAATAAGAATCAGCCCCCACAAGGTCAGGGCGTAAAATGTGAAAGGTGGTTGGAATCATTGAGGCAAGGAAAAGGAGAGCCACCTGCTTTCTGTTCACTTATCTCACCAGCCTCTCTGCATCATCCTTCCAGAACAGGTGGAGATATACTCCAGTTGGCTTGAGGGAACTATGCCCCAGAACCCTTTGAAGCCTTTCAATGGGATAGTTGAACTCTGTGATGAGGTGTGTGGCTCTGGAGTGCCGTAGTGTGTGGGTGTCCACCTTGAACAGCTCTTGGGCTTTCAGCCTTGCATATCTGGTGGAAATGGGAAAGAGCTTGTTGCCCCCCTTTTCTTTGACCTCTTTGACCCTGTTCAGGATGGGGGTGCAGAGCCATTTTTCCTTGGAGAAGGAGATGGGAATTGTCCTGACAGGGCTGCTCCTGTTCTTCTGGGTTTCAAGGGTGAGCAGCAGAAACTTCTCCTGCCTCTTATTCTTCCCTTCACCCACCTCAATTTTACGCACTTGCACATCATTAATTGTTATGCCAGTGAACTTGTCATGCTTTTCTGACCCCACAACCTCACCAATTCTTGCACCACTGCCATACATGGCACAGAACAGGGCTTTATAGTAAGGTGAATCAACTGATTCAAGGAGTGTTTTAATTCTTTTGTATGGCAGTGCTTTTCTGGGCTTTCTCAACCTAACCACTTCCGATTAGAGCAATAAGCGGAACTCTTTTAACATTTTCCAACAGAGTTATGTAGAAGTCAGCAATTGAGGAGGTATAATATATACAAAAAAAGGCGTGTGTGTGTATGTTTCCATTAATCATTATATACTACTTCTAACACTATTCTATCAAAACTTTAAGGGGGGTTTGACATAGAACTGCTTAACATCTTTAAGATGGACCAGAGAGGTCAGGTAGCTGGAGCAAATGTTCTGGTAGTCGCTGTGCTGTCAGTGGTTATTGGTGCTATCTTCCTCGCAGTTGGACAGAACATCATAAATGTCATGGGCATTACTGATGCTAATGTCAACACTGCGTTCACCATCTTGGGTGTGCTGCTCATAGTCATACCGTTAGCGGTACTGGCTGCAGTGGCAAGGAACTTCCAGTGAGATTGAGCCTGCTCAATCTTGGAATGTTCAGGGGGTTGAAATTCCCCCAACCTTAAAAAAAGTGATTTCTCATGACGGAAATATTATTTGTTGCATTGACCATTCTTGCATTGGTTCCAATTCTTTTGACATGGAACAACAATGAGTTTGGTGGTCTTGGCATTGTCGGATGTGTTCTTCTGATAGGCTTGGGTATTTCACTCATGGGAATTGGAATTGACCAAGTTTCAGCTTTCATTACGGTTGGGGGGACCACAACCATTGATTATGGGTCGTGGTCAGGATTAACTGATATTTTTGCCCTTGGCTTGTCGTGGGTTTATATCATCATTGGGCTTGGATTGGGATTCATTATTGGAATTAATCTCATCAACAACCATTTAGCCTCAAAAGAAGATGATTACTGAAACAAGGTGATTTCATGGGAATGGATGATGCAACTGAACAAAGGCACATAGCTGCAAGAATGTCAGGACCCCCAAAACCTGAAAGGGCATTGGATTATGAGTATGCCTTTATTGAACCTGATGCCAAGTCATCCACTGTGGCAATATGGGTCAGGACTGTTGAGAAAAAGGTGTATGTGGATGCAAAAGGGAATATTATAGGTGAAGATGAGCCTCAAATTGTTTCTGAAGGATTCTCTGAAAGGAAATCAAATTTTGCTGAATTGTATGATAAAATTGAGCCTCTTGCCAATTTAAGCCCTCTTGAAACGGAGGCGGTGAAGGGCTTCAAAAACCTTGCCAATACATCCCAATACTTGAGTGAATACATGAATATTGATTTGTCCCCTGCCCAAAAGTATATGGTGCAGGAAAGCAAAAACATTGCTCATGCAACCAAGGGAAGAAAAGGCTGGTTGCTGGACAGGTTGAAAACAGATAAATCTGTTCTTGAAACTTATGGTCAAAGAAGGGACCTTGTGGGTTCAATGAATCAGGGATGGCAACTGCCATTCAGAGGAAGAAAGGAGTGATTGAAATGGATTGGTTTTGGATATTCTTTTTTGGCACTGTCATTTTTGGGATGCTTAATCTTTTTTGGCTGGTGTCATGGTGGTTCACTAAAAGCTGGTGGGGTGTCGGATTGGGATTATGGTGGGGCAGGAAAAAAAACTGGGTTGTTAATGTCAAGGCACATCAATCTGGTTATACTGAAATCCTGCCCATTGCCTTCCCTAAAGATAAGAAAATATGGTATGGGAAACCAAATGAGGGGGGCTTTCCAGTTGAAATCAAAAAGGTCCCCAACCCCAGCAGCAATCTGGGAGTGGGCGTTCTCATTACTCAAGAGGGAATCCCTGAAAACATTTGCATTGGGGAAGATGCAGCTTCTCTTAAAGATGAAGCCATTTTCAATAATGCGCTTGTGTCCCACTATAACCAAGGAAGGCTTGCAGTGTTTTCAGAATTGTTTTCACAAATCAGGCAATCCCCTTGGCTGTTCTGGTTGGTTGTCATATCAACCATCTTGATATTTATTACTGCATTTGTTTCATACACTTCAAGCGGTAATATTGACACAATCAAAAAGAACATGGGAACCATGACTTGTGAATTAAAGCCTGAAACCCTTCAGGCTCTCACGCTTGTTAACACCCAAACAAGTGGTGTTAACATCACCTCTGGAAAGCCTGCGGCAGCAAAAGGGGAGGGTGAAAGTTGAAACCTTATGTCAGCATTAAAGTGAAGTCAAACAGGAAAGAGGACTTTGTGCCACTGGCAATTCAAAGAGGGGACCCATGCAAGGTTCTCTCCACCACTCTCCCCACTCTTGCAAGAATGAAGTGGTTCAACGAGAAAGATTGGGAAACCATCAAGTCATCTGTTGACAAGGTATTCAGTGATGAAAATGCCCACAAGAATAGGTGAAAGTTATGATTCCCAGAAGGACAGTTTTCTGGACTTCAATCAGATTGTTTTAAAGCACACTGACAGGATTGGCAAGGAAATTCCTGAATCTGTGAGGCATCCAGAGGGGGCTATTAATCGGTTGGATGTTTTATCTGATTATTTGAAGGTGAGGCACTTGCATAATCTTGTGGTGCAGGCTTCTTCCAATAGTGAGTATATTCAAAAGAGTGAAGAATTTGAGGAGCAGATGAAGGAAAGGGTTAAGGGAATTATTGGGGGGGGAACAACCAGAGAATATTTTGAGTTCATTGAATTGTTAATGGATTGGGAGAAACTGGAAACTTCCCAATTTGCTTGGCTTGGGTTGTTGGCTGACTTGGAGAGGGACAGGGTTATGCCTGACTTTCCCAAAAGCATGAAAAGGGTGAAGTGGGATTAACATGGTGCAGCACAGGACCTTGCCTCAAGCACATCAAAAGGACCCTGATTTGAATAACATTTTCTCCAATGTTTTTAAGAGGGGAATGAATCAGATTATCACAATTAATGGGTTGCCCAGAACTGGGAAAACCACTGTTGCATTATACTTGGGTGATATGCTTGCAGTGGACAGGAAGGGCAGGCATTTTTTTAATCCCCTAACGGACATTGCCACCAACATCTTGGAAGTCATGCAATTGATTGAAAAGAAGAATAAGGCTGGGGATGTCATATTGTGGGATGAGGCTTCTGTGAAGGGAAAGGGGGCTTCTTCAAGGGATTGGCAGAGTGAGTTAAATCAGGATATGGGCAGTGTTTTTCAGATTATGGGCTTGAAGAATCAGATTCTTATTATGACTTTTCCAAGGAATTTTTTGTTGGAAAAGCAGATGAGGTCCTTGGCTCATGTTGAAATCACCACCAAGTATTTTGACCCAGAGGAAATGAAGGTGAGGGCTAAAATCAGGTGGACTTATTTTGATGAGAATAAGCAGAAGGTTGGCAGGAAAAGAACTGTGTCATTTGTGAAGGGCAGGAAAACCAAGTGGAATGATGTGTGGATTCCTGTGGCTCATCCTGATGTTTGGAAAGTTTATAAGAAAAAGGAGAAATCCTTTAAGCCCAATTGGATTAAGGAGTTCTTGGAAAAGATTCAGGCTGCCAAGGATAGGCAGGAGAAAAAAAAGTATTCAATTAATGAGTTGGTGCAGTTATCTGTTCCCCATGTTTCTGAAATGTATAATAAGGAAAAGGGGATTGTTGTTGGGGCGTGGGTGCGTTCTGTTTTGGAGGAGCAGGAGGGCGTTGAGTTTGGGTCCACTGTTGCCTCTCAAGTGGCGAGTGCTTTGAACAGGAAGATTCAGAAAAAAGAATTGGAGGTGTGATTGTGGATTGGGTTTGGATTGTTGCAGGGTATTGGGTGATTGCAACTTTTTATCATATCAGGGTGTGCTATAAGACAGGGGTTATCACAAAGGCTAATGACACCCCCAAGCACAGGGTTGATGTGTTCTGGGCGAGTGCGTTGTATGGCTGGATTTGGTTTCCCTTGTGGTTTTCACAGGACACTTATGTGTGGGTCAAGCGCAAGCTGGGATTGGAAAGGGTTGGATGAAAGGCAAAAATAGTGTAGGGGGGTGCCTTTCATACCTATTTGCCCCTTTTCTGGTTAAAAAGGATTTAGGTTCAATCTTCCCAAGTTTGGGTTTCAAACTGTTTGGGGGGTTTGGCTTGTTGTCATTTATATTCAAAGTTTGAGTTATTAACCATAGGTATATAAACCCTGCCTGCGTAAGGTAATAGGAGGAGGAAGAAGGACCCTCCTGAAAAATGAGGTGATATGAAATGAGTTTTAACAGGCAACAAATGAGAACCATTAGGGCTTGGGAGGAGGAGCAAAACAGAATCCGCTTGACCCCTGATGAAATGGCAGTGCATGAAAATGCTGTCAGGCGCAGGTTCAACTTCAAGGTGGTGGTCAAATGATGCGGTTCTTGAAAAAGAATAAATTCATCACTTATTCAAATAAGTGTGAACACTGCCTTGAGGCTTTCAAAAAGCTTGAGGAACTTGAGTGGAAACAAAACAAGGAAGCTTATCGTTCCACATACTACAAAGGAAAGCTTAAAGGAAAACGCCCTTGGTTTGCAGTGGTCATGCCTGACTATAATGCATGGGGCAATATCACACACTTTCATTTGGAAGTGTATGAAAACACTGACTACAAAGTGGAAGGTGATAAATAATGACTTATGTGTCAAGCCAGCACCTTGGAGAGAGCAAAATTCTTCACATTCTTCAATGTGAAGTATGTCAGAAAAGGTTGAAGTATGCCATTAATGCTGACTTCAGCCGTGTCAGGTATATTAGGAGAGCTTCAAAGGTGTGCAGGGAGGTGAAATGAAAGCGTATAGGGGTTAGGGCAACCTAACCCTTTCTGGGCAGCCATAGTTGGTATGTGAACATATCACCTCATAAAAGGGGGTGCGATTCCCTCTCTGCCCATTCAAACTGGGGGTGGTTCTTATAAGAACTGAATTAATACTGGCTTTTGCCAAGGAGGGGTTTTCTGCCCCTGAAATTGACAGGATTGGAAAGGTTTTGACAGGCAAGAAGTTTTTCCCAAAAAGAAAAAAGGAAATAGCTCTCAAAAAGAAAAGACTTAATAACAGGGGTGCAAGCTATGTTATAAGAGAAATGGTGAGGGAAGCTTCAGATACTGACCCCATCAGTGGATTGGAAATTTATAAGCGGATGAAAAAGCTTGGTTATCCGATTACTGAAGGGTCCATCACAGGAATTTTGAGATATCTTTACAAAAAAAGACAGGTTAAGAGAGTTAAATTGAAAAATTCCAGTGGAGTTCTTTCATACCATTATTACAAAACGAGGTGAGGTTAATGAAGTTGAAGTGCAGAACTTGTGGCTATTCTTGGAATTATAAGGGGAAGCTGTTGAAACCAACTTGCCCCAGTTGTGGGAATAGAACTCCAGCCAAGGCGGTGAAGTGAAATGTTTGTCGGCAGGAATTGGCTGGAGAGTTATAAGGAAAGGCTTGCCGAGGAGAAACTCAAGGAGAAGGTGAAGGAATTGCAAGAGGGTTATGGCAGGGAACTTGAGGGGGGGGTCTTGGATGGATAAGGATGATGACAATAAGGTTATGGGGTTTGGCGTAATTTTTGTCATTGCCCTTATCTTTATTCTATTGTACCTGCTCATGTTTCACATTCCGAGTATCTATATCAATGAATTTGGATGTGAAAGGGTTTCTGATGGAACTTCAACTTGGGAGTGGAATTGCCCCACTCTTATTAAATGTCAGGACCAGCTTGGCTGGGATGAGGAATCCTTAACAAGCTATTGCAAGGAAGAAGCTGAAAAAAGGGAATGAACATGATTACTGGACTATTTGGCTTGGGTGGAATTGAGGATTTGATTATTGTTGGCATTGTTTTGTTTGTGGGTTTTGTGGGGTTTATTGTTTTTTTGTTGCCAGATGTTTGGAATTGGTTTAAGGGGGAATGAGAAGTGATTGACCTGATGAAATACAAAAAGAATAAGAAGGTGAAGAAAGAATGACTGATAAGTCGTGGTCGCCTAAAATCGTGCAGGTTTGGGTTGAGGAGGGGCTTGATTGGGAAAGTGATGCGGATAATCCAAAGGCACATATTGTTCAGAAGCCTGCTGTTTTGGTGGAGGACTTGCCAAGATTATTAAGGGAATACAAGAAGTTTGTTAAGAGAGCTGAAATAAGTTTTTGTAGTTGTGGTGCTTGTCCTTGTTGCGATAACTACGAACTTAAGTTTTTGTGTTTGCGTGGTTTGCTTGAAAAGGAGGCGGTGAAAAAAGAATGAGAGAAAAGGATTGGAATGGTTATAAGCAGGTTTTGGATACTGTTGCTGCTTTTTGCTTGTTTTTCTATACTTTTGGGATTGTGGTTATGAGGCAGTTGGCTCCTGCTGGGTTTTTTCCTGATTGGTTGGTGAATGTTTTTTTGTTTTGTTTTGGTTTTTTTCTTTCGGTTTTAATTATTTTAGTGCTTGTTGGAATTGAATGGTTTTTTGAAAGGAGGTTGTTAAATGAGCGGAAAAGCGTGGTCGCCTAAAATCGTGCAAGGAATTGATTTACAGACGATTATTTATCCAAAAGAATTAAACGAAAAATATAAACGTGCTATAATGAAAAATGGAATTAAGGTTAATGCAAAGCCTGCTGTTTTGGTTGAAGATTTGCCGAGATTGATTTTTGAGTTTTTAAAATACGATTCAGACCACTTTGATGATGATAATGAGTTAAAGATAACAAGGTTTGATTTTGTAAGTGAGCCAATAGAAGACTTTTTGTGTTTAAAAGGATTGGCGGTGAAAAAAGAATGAAATGGGAAAAAACAGAAGAAGGTTTTAGAATAATATTAAGTCAATTAGAGGCAGGGAGTTTGTGTTCTATTCTCAATAGGGGATATATTGATAAGGACTTGTCTGATTTGGGAAGAAAGAATATCAGCAATTTTATTGATGGTTATTTTAAGACTAAGAAGGTGAAAAAAGAATGAGTGGGCAATGTTCTGAGTGTGGTCAGATGTGGAGTTTTTGTAGGTGTAGGCAGAGGGTTTGGAAGCCTAAAATCGTGCAGGGGATTGATTTGCAGACAGTTGTTTACCCAAAAGGATTGGGCGAGAAGCATAGGCGTTCTATAATGGAGAATGGGGTTAAGGTCAATTCAAAGCCTGCTGTTTTGGTGGAGGACTTGCCAAAACTATTGGCTTATTATGAGGCT